>VFQN01000753.1_pt1 | contig 58536 bp, 49 predicted proteins | sample 3512371 | NCBI WGS metagenome assembly VFQN01 (sample SAMN10412370, study PRJNA504923) | tailings metagenome | isolation source: Replicate 2 from Balatoc abandoned mine | place: Philippines: Itogon, Benguet | collected 2017-08-28 | reverse complement strand
TGTTTCATTATTAGAGAATATTAGTAGATCAAGAATAGAAGCTTCACCTTAAAACGAGTTCAAGGTGAAGCATTTCAAAAAACGAATTTATTTCCGCTTAAAAGTCCATTTGCCAGTCAGGACTGAATTGGTCAGAGGTTCACCGGCATTGTCGCGCCAAATGACTTCGAAATAACCGTCATCCACGATGTAAGCTCTTCCCTTGCGAGTGTAAGTCCCCTCTAAATAAAGATCTCCCGATTTTCCGTTTTTGATTAGTGCTCCTGCACCAATCAATTTACCATTTACTTTCAGTAAAAAATAATCATTAAACACTGTAGTATATATGGCATTCTTGTTATACGGTTTTAATTTTTTTTCAGACACAGTGCCATGATCTGTTAACACATCTCCATTCGTAAACAGTAATTGCATTTCATATTCATGTTTCCCATTTTCTTTTTTGCAACCTGAGATTAGAAAACAAAACATTATAAAGGGTATTATTCCAATTCTCAACATACTCTTATTCTTTTCTAGTTAAAGTAAGACTGCCGGACAAGGTGTCCCCCGATTCAAAACGAACTAACAAATAGTCAGAAGTATGATCCTCATAAGTAACGACTCCACCCCTATTTACCTGTCCCGCAAAGCGACTATTAATAATACTCTTAAAGTTTCCAACATTGAAACTTTTAAGTTGTTTATCCATTAATAATTCCTGTCTTATCCTAAAAATATACGCGGCAGATTTTACATAAGGTCCTGATAATTCACCTGTAATCGTGTCATGATTTGCATTGTCATTAAATACATAAACAAAATTAAATCTACCTGGAGTAAGACTGTCTAAGACCCCTTTTTCTTTTTTGCAGGAAAAGGAAAAGAGCAGGATCAAACTAAAACTTAACGACTTTAAGGTGTTTTGTTTCATTATTAGAGCGTATTAGTAGATCAAGAATATAAAACTTCACCTTAAAACCAGTTCAAGGTGAAGCTTTTCAAAAAATGAATTTATTTCCGTTTCAAAGTCCATTTACCTTTGTACACGATGCTGTTAACAGGTTGTCCTGTTGTCATATCGCGCCAGATAAACTCAAATGTTCCATCGTCAACTGTATAGGCTCTTCCTTTTTGGGTATAATTTCCTTCGAAATAAATATCGCCTTTAAAAGATCCCGTTTGGCCATTTGCGAAAGAAACGGGGGTACTGCTGGTTAAGTAAATTTGATCAGAACAAACGAATTTGCCACCTCCCTCTTTAAGAAAGATGTATCCATTAAACACTTCAATGTACAAAGCTTTTCCTTGGGCAAACTTAATGTTAAAGGCATCATGAACTTGCTCATTATACTTTTTACTTTTCTTATACTTCTCAAATATCTTACCAGCATCATTAAAAACATCTCCGCTATCGAATAACAATTGCATCTCGTATTCACGTTTTCCGTTTTCTTTATGACAACCCGAAATAAACAAACCTATCAGTAAAATTGTCATTATTCTAATTCCAAACATATGCTTACTTTTTTCGGGTTAATCTAAACGAGCCACTCAAAGGTTCTCCTGACTGAAATTGAACTAACAAATAATCAGAATTATGCTCTTCAGATGTAATTGATGCATCTAAGTCGATCCCCACTGCATTAAATCGAGTGAAGCTCTTAAACTCAAATAATCGGAAAACGACATTGGGAGATTCCAACTCTGATTTAGTTTTAAAATTATAATGTCCTCCTTGCAAATAAGGCCCTGAGACTTCACCTAGCAAGGTATCGTGGACACCATTTTTGTTCCAAATACAAATGTAATCGAATCGTCCAGGATCAAAATCATCTAATACACCCTTCTCTTTTTTGCAAGAAAGAGCAAATAGTAATATAAAACTACAGCTTAACGATCTTAATGTATTTTGTTTCATTGTTATTGAATGTTAGAATAATGGTATAAACTCCAGATGCTAGCTCACGAATATCGTATAAATTATTTGAAGGCACAAACCGTTTCACTTCGGAACCATTCTGATCTAACAAGGAGATTTGTTGAATTTCGTTCTTTGCTGTAACTTGTAAAAAATCGGTTGTGGGGTTCGGAAAAATTGCCACTTCGCTCTCAACAATAGCCATCGATTTTGCTAATTGATTAAATTTTACTTGCTCCTCTACTGTTGACATTTTAATATAATTACTTCGATCTCTTCCGTTTGTTACCGGAGCAATAAAACTTCCAATTTGGGCCTCTAAACCACAACTTCGACAGGAATCAATCCCTCCCCTTGAATAAGGTGTATTGGAAGAGGTAAAGTCAGTTCCACAGGTAATTTTCCCCACTTCCACGGTAATCCCTTCCGGCATGTTGTTCGGATCATAAATCCCTTCATCCAAAAGCACATAATCCAGCGCTTTCAAGGTCACCGGTGTATTTCCATAAATATTCCCACTTACTTTCAGATTTTCAAAGGCACCGATCATTAAGCCTTCCGCAGAATACCCGTACAAAGACGAATAGAGGTCGGTGTTGATGTCGTAATCCACCACCCGGTTTATCAAATCATGATAGAGCGGTTTATCCCCTTCGTTATTGGCATAAATCAAATTATACAATAACATGTAATCGACACCCGAAAACCACCCTTCATCTATTAAAGTATCAGTGTTCCTTGTAGTATATCCATCATCCCAACGAGTATGCTCATTGTCAAAAACGAAAGGCACATTCCAATAATAAGGAATTCCATCTGGGTCTTGTACAGCAGAATATGCCGTATCTGCTCCCTCCGGGCGCGGATTAGTAATACTCGTATACCCAAAATTATGAGGCCCAACGCATGGAGCCGCTTCCAACATTAAATCCGCATAATCATAGGCATGTTGTTTCCGCTCCACATCGTTTTCATTATCCGTTGGATTCCATTCCCAGAAATAGTCATACAGCGGAACATACAAACCATCAATATGATTGTCTGCACTTTTGTTTGCAATAAAACGACCTTTGGGAGTAAGTCCAGTTCCACTGTTAGTTATTACATTCAGAATTAAAGCCATTTTTGCATTTACCCAATCATTGTAACCGTTTATTCCTGAGTTCCACAATAATGAACCGGTCGAATTATAACTAAGTGTTGCATAACCATCAAACCCGATTCCTATATCGTTCTCTGATGTATACATTGTACCAGCAATTTCTTGCATAGGTGTCATATACATATAAGGAGACTCACCTGTTTCTACTTCTTTGTGTCTGGGATTCATTATTGTCCAAATAGGATTCCCTGGAACTTGTAAGGATGGATAACCAAGAGGTAGATTTTCATTTACATTTGCCATAGTGGTACCACTAAATTGCCCACACATTCTTCCAATGATGTTAGTACTGTGTCGTTTCGCTTCTAGACAGAAATTCATGGTAGCATCTGTCACACCATCTTTATCCCGATCTATTGCATAATCTAGTGGAGGAATACTCTTTATGATAGTAAAAAATCCTAATAGCAAACGAATGACCTGGTCCTGGCTTTCTTCTCCATGACCGTAATAATCAAAATCATCGTGTCCTTTTTTATAATTGACAATCGGATTTTGCTTATTATTCAAATCGGGTGCAGAATTTCCATCATCATCATCATACGTTCCCCATAAGCCACAATAATCGCTTTGATTATAGTTTATTGGCCCATAGTCTATCCCTGTTTTATTATTGGTCAACGAATAATAATTCGGTGTAAATACAGGAGTGTGTTCGGGGTTTGGATCCTCATTTATAAAATCAGGAGGAACATCATCCCGGAAAAAATAACCATTCACATCCGGAGGAAGTTTTGAATCACTTACTCGATATGCATCATCATTATTCCCTTGAGACGAGTAAAAAGTTTCAGAAACATTGTCCAGACGCTCAAAGGCCTTAATCGCATAATACAGCTCCCGTTCGTTGTTTTTGAGATCTTCTGTACGCCCTTTATCCTGCAAAATTTTATGCTCTATAGCCAGCATGGTCAAGTAATAGCCGTGCATAATGGTTGCATCCGCCCATTTGATATATGCACCTCGTGTCAGGTTCCGGCTTTCCGCAACCAAACTTTGTCCGGGACCTTCCCCCATCACCATGAAATCATTGCGCAGGCGCCAGCGGTAGAACCAATATTTGACATGCCAGCCATGCATATTCGGTGTTGAACTCTGAGCCAAACTGACGGTTGGTGCAAGCAGGGAGAACAAAATCACCCCTAAAATTGCTAAAGCTATTTTTCTCATGGTTTCTGTTGTTTGAGGATTTCCAATTCTGCTTTCAATTTTTCCAACTCCTTGTTTTGCTGGATCAGGTACAAGGTCAGTTCTTCAATCTTTTCCATCATTTTCACATTCATTTCGGCCACGTCAATGCCTTCTTCTTTCATCACTTGTTCGGAGGGAATGGATGGCAGGTGTTTGTGTTCTTTCAGGAAGTTTTCTACCTCACTTAAAGGCATCAAGACGTAATTGTCTTCGAAGACGTAATCTGCCCAAACGTCTGCATCTACTTTGATTTTTCGTGCCCTGGTGAGTCCACTGGCTTCTACGACAAATGTTTTTTGCACGCCGTTGCTGATGGAGAACATTCCGTTGGTTCCCAAATGCAGGATGTTCGCCACGCCGTTATCAATATCCATTGCTCCGTCAGCCTTTAGAGAAAACGGTGTTCTGCCTGTTGCAGTATTAATCACTTCCAGGATTTTGGTGTCCGGGTTGTCGTATTCGAAAAACATCAAACGCTGATACGGTTTTGTGTTTCCAACTGCTTTTCCCTGGATAACAGCGGTTGCATTCGTGTTTACAATACTGAATTTTGAGAAAGGGTTGAAATCCGAACCGATTGAAAGGGAACCATGCGACCACAAATGACCGGAAACTTTGGTATTTCCCACTACGTCTAAATTCCTGGTTGGGTTGTTTGTTCCGATCCCGACGAAGACACTTGGGCATTCTACAAAGATTTTGTTTGGTCCGTTCGCCCAGGTAGGACTGTCGTTGACTCCACCTGCTAAATCGCAGAGCCCGGCATACATGTGTTCCCTCAGTTTGGCCGCTGCGAATTTAACAACTGCACCATCACCGTTCGTGAACAGAATGGTTTCGTCGTGAATTCCGTTCAATGTAGGAATATTGGGGAAATATACGTTTCCCCCTACTTTTAAATCTCCACCGATGGCGACATTCCGGGTCATGGATACGGAGTCGTTGGCAACTACTGTTGAATCAAAACGGGCTGATCCTGCAACCTGCAAACGCGCAGAAGGCGTGGTGGTTCCGATTCCGACATTCCCGTTTTCGGAAATGGAGTTCTCCTGTGCTAGCAATTGGTTTGCTGTGAAGAGGGCTGATAAGATCAGCAAATAAGTGATTTTTTTCATAAAGTGTGTTTTTTTGTTTTTGTGGTGTCGATAAAAAATTACACATAGGTGCTTTTCGACATAACAATCTATGCAAGGGCAATTTCTCAGTAAACAGCATAAAGCTCATTTACCTGATAATCTTACTTTTTGGCATTGCCCCAAAAAGTAAACAAAAAGGTCTAGGCCTATACTCGAAAGCTGGAAAACTACGTGTCCTTTCGCGAAAGCATTCGAAACTCACCTCCTTCGTCGGTTCAAACAATGAATGCTTTTTTTCGCTCCACTCACTTGTTTTCAGGCACTTTCAGCGCAAGGGCCTTCAACTTCTCAATCCACATACTCACTCTCCCTTTCAATTGACAAAAGAGATCGTGTCCATGTAATGGTGCATCTCAACAGCCTGTAATTGCTGAAATACGTGTAAGCGGAATTTTACAGGAATCCTGCTTGTTTTATTTTTTAGTTCTTTTTCGCTGAATGTGATTCAGTGAGGGCCTTTTACCGGTTCAAGTATGGCTCTTTGTGGATTTTTTTTCAGTGATCTGAGATGTATAATGCTTCTTTTTGTTCTTGTTACAGTTTGTTTAAATGGTCTTTCTACTTCTCATGATGCTTCCGTTTTCCAACAGTTGTAATTTTACAAAAAATAAATCTTCAATGCACAAAAATGTGTAATTATTCTCACAAACGCAACTGATGGATGATTTATTTTTTCGCGCATGTAAAATTACGTTGCAGCTTCGTAAGGGTTTTACGATGAGATAGATTTATACAGAATGCATCTAAATTCCAGGGAAACTAGTTCTTATTCATTGAAAATCTCTCTTACTTTTTGGCATTGCCCCAAAAAGTAAGCAAAAAAGTCTAGGCCTCCCGCAGTGGCGGGACAAGTTGTACTCGAAAACCTGTAAACTACGCGGCATTGCGCGAAAGCATTCAAAACTCGTCCTACGGACTCAAACACCGAATGCTTTTTTTCGCTTCACTATCCTTCAGAATACGCCTTTCAGGCTTTCTTCAGTCTTCACAAGCTTTGCTTGTTCTTATTTACCACGGTTTTCAGCGTAAGGGCCATTTTCACACCCTCTTCTAGAAGGCATTTCTGTTTCAATTACGGAAAAATAACGGGTTGTGCTAATAAATAAGAAATCTTCTATTCATTATGATGCGGGGGAAGTTCCAGGTTCAGTTTTGCTGCACGGTCGTGCAAAACAATGCTTCCCGTAACGGCCACATTTAGGGATGAATTTCCCGGAAGTTTGATCACTTTGCGGCATTTGGCCAAAACGGATTCCGGTAGGCCCTGATCTTCGGAACCAAGCAGGTAAATGGCTCGTTTGGGATGCTCAAAATCGTGTAAAAATTCGGCATCGTCCGTCAATTCAATAGCGATCAAATGGCAATCGTAGGGAATGTTTTCACACAAATCTTCGAGCGTATCATAATGGAAATAAGGGATTCGTGCCCAGGTTCGGGTGACGTCCGACGCTTGTTTCTTATAGCGTTTTCCGACGGTAAAAATGTAGGATGCTCCCAAAACATAGGCGGATCTCCAAAGCGTTCCGATGTTGTGTTCCGTTTTCGCATTGAAAACTCCGATGGCGGAATATCCGTGGATGTTTTTCGTTCTCATTCCTTTGTTTACGCTTGTTTATCCGGATTCAATGCCGTTCCGATATGGAAGATTGCGTCTCCTTTATTGACCAAAGGTGCTTCATTGGTACAGATAATAAATCCTTTGGTATTCGATTTGATTTTTCGCTCGGTTGAACCGTAAGGATCGCTCACGAATCCAAGCAGATCGCCTTGTTCGACGTATTGCCCGTTTTTAACTACCGCATGAAATACTCCCGACTGAGGCGCTCTGAGCCAGCGGGATGATTTGATGATCACCGGCTCGCTTTCCGTTGGTTCCAGCTTGAAGTTTTTCATGTGGAAATGGTTCAGAATGCGCTGAATACCAAGTAATCCTTCTTCCACAATGGTTTCATCGATGGAATTGGTTTTTCCGCCTTCGAACAGGAGAATCTTCTTCCCCATTTTATTCAAAGCCTCACGAACTGATTTCGAGATATATCCTGAATGAACAATGAACGGCGGATTGAAGACCCGCGCCAGCTCCATGCTGATCGGATCGGATAACAAACAGCGGATTTGCGAAATATTGGATCGTTGTGCTGATCCGGTATGAAAATCAATGACGATGTCTACATTCGGCGCGATCTGGCTCATGAACTGATAAGCAAACTGGCTTGCCAGCGAACCGTTTTTGGATCCCGGGAAACTCCGGTTCAGATCTCTTCCGTCCGGTAATTCGCGTTTTAAGTTGAGGTACCCGAAAATATTGAATACCGGAAGACAGATAATCGTTCCGGCAATGGGTTTGTTCCATTTTTTGCGGATCACCCGGCGAATGATTTCCATCCCGTTGATCTCGTCGCCATGCATTCCTGCCATCAGCAATACAATCGGGCCGTCTTTCAGTGATCTTTCCACAAAAACAGGAACCTGAACGGGCGTGTGCGTGTGCAATTTCGCCACGTCCATGCTCAATTCGACACTTTGTCCGGGCAGAATTTCTTTTCCAAGAATGTAGAATCTGGCCATGTTTATCTTTTTACATTCTGTTCAATGAACGAAATGATTTTTCCGGCAATGTCTACTCCGGTAGCGCGTTCAATTCCTTCCAATCCCGGTGAGGAATTCACTTCCAGAACCAAAGGTCCGCGGGAAGATTGAAGCAAATCTACTCCTGCAACTCCCAAGCCAACTGCTTCTGCCGCTTTAATCGCAGTTCGTTTCTCTTCTTCGGTCAATTCCATAATGGTTGCGGTTCCCCCACGATGCAGGTTCGAACGGAATTCGCCGTCTTTTCCCTGGCGTTTCATAGCTCCGACCACTTCGCCGTCTACTACGAATGCGCGAATATCTGCTCCTTTTGCTTCTTTGATAAATTCCTGCACGATTACCCGTGCTTTCAAACCGTTGAAGGCTTCCAATACGGATTGAGCGGCATTCTGGTTTTCTGCCAAAACTACTCCCAAACCTTGCGTTCCTTCCAATAATTTCAAGACAACAGGCGCACCACCGGCAGATTCCACCACGTGTTCCACATTTCGGGAATAGTTAGTAAAAACTGTTTTCGGCAAGCCGATTCCTTCTTTGGATAAAACCTGCAGACAACGCAATTTATCGCGGGAATGCACAATTCCCCTGGAGCTGTTTACGGAGAATACGTTCATCATTTCAAACTGGCGAACTACCGCTGTTCCGTAAAAAGTAACGGATGCTCCTACTCTCGGAATCACAGCGTCAAATCCTTCCAGGTATTCGGAACCATAAAACAAGGAAGGTCCTTTTTGTTCTATTTCGATGTTACAACGCAAATGGTCAATCACATGTGCTTCATGACCGTGTTTTTCCGCCGCTTCAACCAAACGCCGGGTTGAATATAAATGCGGATTGCGTGATAAAATGGCAATTTTCATTCTTAATCTATTGAAAGGCTCATCCCTTTCCTTCGGTATCAATTTCGTTATTTTTCGTATTTATAAGAGCAATTCGTCTTAGAAGTATCGATCAGGAAGCGTTTATTCAATAAACGCCGACCTAAAAGGATAGGATTTCGTAAGCCAGTTCGTTCCGTCAACGAAAATACGGTTTCATACGTTTCACCGAACAGGCGAATGGTTCCTTTAACAAAAAATCGCTCCTGGGCTATTCCGTTCGAGCTCTTCACGACCTTTGTTTTAAAGTCATTAAACACGACTTCTTTCCCGGTATAGCCTGAGATAGACGGATCCAGGAAAACCACGCGAAGCTGCTCTTTTTCACCAAATTCAATCACTTCAATCGATTCGCAATGCATGGAACTGGAATAGGCTCCGGAATCAATTTTCACAGGGACATCTTTCAGATCAAACCCCGGAAAGGAAACCAAATCCTTTCGCCCGATTATTTTCTTATTCGTTGATATCATCTTTCTCGGTATCTTTGTAAAGAAGTTGTTGTTTTGATAATCGAAATTAGAAAAAAAGGAATTCGGAAGAGAAAAACAGCTTCAAATAAAAAAAAGTTAAGCATTTCATCGTAAATTGAAAAATTATTCCTAATATTGCACCCCCAATTACGGGATAGTGAAAGAAAATTAGAGTCATGGATTTTATCAGAGAGCTTCAAAAAGAACTAGTAGAATTAAAAGAATTCCCAGCTTTCGGTGCTGGAGATACAGTAACTGTATCTTACAAAATTAAAGAAGGAAACAAAGAGCGTATTCAGCAGTTCCAAGGTGTTGTTTTACAACGTCGTGGTTCAGGTACAACTGAAACGTTTACAGTTCGCAAAATGTCAGGAAACGTAGGTGTTGAGCGTATCTTCCCTATTTCTTCTCCTTTTATTGATACAATTACAGTAAACAAGCGTGGAGCAGTTCGTCGTGCACGTATCTTCTACTTCCGTGGTCTTACTGGAAAAGCAGCACGTATCAAAGAAAAAAGAAGCTTCTCTCACTAAGCCGAAGATTAATCTCGATATATCGAACCCTGACAGTTTTGTCAGGGTTTTTTTGTGTTTTATGGCATCAACTTTGTTAATCACCAGGTCATGAAAAAATATACCTTCCTCCTCTTCCCGCTTGCGTTAATACAAGCTTGTTCGGGGCAAACACCTGAAAACAAAAATACTCAGACGCCACAAGCTGCTTTAAGCTCCAAGCCGGAAATTGACCCGATTCAACAATTATACGATCAATACAAAGACAACACGCAACCGAGCAGTTCTTTGGGAACAGTGAGTAAGGGCAGTCTGAAAAACGGAAGGTTGTTTCCGTTCAAAGGTCCGAACTTCGTTTATTTCGATTCGACCAGTTACCTGGAAAAACATGCGTTCGTTCACGAGAAAGTCTATCAAGCGGTTCTGAATACCTACCAACAGTTCGAACAATTGCTTCCTTCCTTTGAATTCGGGTTGATGGAATGCTCAAATGAACACGGCGGAAAAATCTGGCCGCACCGCACGCATCAAAACGGTTTGAGCGTGGATTTCATGTCGCCTTTATTGAAAAACGGAATTTCCACAACGGACTTCAATGCTTTCGGACTGCCGCATTACCTCATGGATTTTGATGAAAACGGGGTTTATACCGAAGATCCAAACTACCGGATCGATTTCAATCTTATGGCCCGGCATCTGTTGGAATTAAACGAACAAGCCCGTAAAAACGGTCTCAAAATCGAAAAGGTGATTCTGAAAATTGCGTTGAAAGATGAATTATTTGCAACGGAATATGGTCGAAAGCTGAAGAGTAGCGGGATTTATTTTGCGACGAAGCTCAGTGTGTTGATTGATAGTTTGCATGATGATCATTATCATGTGGATTTTGGAATTGCGAAAAAGTAAGCCGTTGTAAGCCTACGTTTTTCATTTTTTGGCGTAATTCCGCAATATTACGTCCTGAATTGTAATAGATCACTCATTTTCAGTCAACTAATCATTCAAAACAACCAAATACACAACCTGACTTATCACCTCAACACAAAATTCCTTTTTACTTTTTAGTCTCTCGTTTTCTCTTCCCATAAATCAACCGGTAAAACGGCATGCTAACCCCGGTTTTCGCTAAAAAGAAAAACAAGACACAATACACCGTACTGGAAAGAATGACCGCAAAACAAATGGATTGAATGATCGCTCCGTCAGGATGGCCTTGCTGAATGGGAAGTGTCGCAATAACAGCAGCTCCCAGGCCTTTCGGAATCATGAAGGACATAACTGCCCGATCCAGAACCGGAGTTTCGGATGAAATCACCAATTTCACCACGATAATCCGAACGAGGTAAACGATAAACGTAATCAAAGCGCCCCACAGCAGCCAATCGATGCGGTTAATCCGGATGCTGATTCCGATAAATACAAAGAAAAAAGTACGAAGCAGAAATACGATTTCCCCGAAAAAAGCCCGTTCTTCTTCCGGCAAAACAATCCGCTGATTCGGAACAATTTTTCGCAAAATTTTCGGTTCGAAATAGCTTAGGTTTCCGATCACAATTCCGAAAGCTAAAGCAGTCAAAGGTCCGCTGTAACCAAGGTATTCAGAAAGTCCGTACAAAAGAAATAAACATGCCGGAGTAGAAAATTTCGTTGCCTTCAGGGTTGGTAGTTTGTTGAGAATAAATGCCCAGAAAAACGCTCCCAAAACACCAAATACGATTGCAAGTATCAACGACGTAATGAATTGAGAGATGAGTGCTTTGACTGAAAAATCACCGGAAACCATCAACCCGAGGATCGCCAGTGGGATCGCCAGCGTAAATACATCCGTTTCTGCCGATTCAATGATGAGCGTAGTAGAAGTTTTAGGCTGTACATCGACCTTTTTCACCAAACCAACCACCACAGCGGAAGAAGTTCCTCCCAAGGCCGATCCGATAAATAAACTCGTTACCCAGGAAAGATGAAAAACCTGGTTGCACAGAATCGAAATCGTGATGGTAGTAAAAAGAAAACCGATTGTTGTAATCCTGGCAGAATCTTTAAAAGACTTCCTGACTTCCGAAATTTTGAGATCCGTTCCGCTTTCAAACAGAATAAAAACCAATACGAAATTGCTGAACAGAGAACCGAATTGCCCGAAAGAATCGGGATTGACGATATGAAACACCGGACCGAGCAGGATTCCCAGGAACATCAAGCCCAACACATCCGGAATGCTTCTTCGCTCAAAAACACCACTCAGAAAATGGCCGCAAAAGATAAAGAATCCAATAGTTATGATGATTACTGACGTCTCCATAAATCCTGGTTTTTGAGTAAGTGAAAATCCGTATTACCTCATCCGATGAACGCTAAAAATGAAACTTAAATGTGTAAATCGCCTGGATTGAAAATAAGTCATTTAACTTCGTCAAAAAACAATCGGCATGAAAAAGTCCATTTTGTTAACTCTTTTTATAATTCCGGCATTGACCGGTTTTACCCAAATTCACACACCAAAATCCGACACCATCCGGATCAAAGAACTGCTCACGGAACTCACCAAAACCTCCAAACCACGCAATTATCAGAACGTCGATCAACTGAATGAAACGGCTTCCTTCATCTTGGATCAATTCAAACAAAGTGCCGATACCGTTTTCTACCAAACTTACCTGGTTCGCGGCATTACTTACAAAAACGTCATTGCCCGTTTCGGAGATCCGAAAGCAGAACGCCTGATCATCGGAGCGCATTACGATGTTTGTGGCAACCAGGAAGGTGCAGACGACAATGCTTCGGGAATTGTCGGTTTACTGGAGTTGGCGCGCATGCTCAAAGAGCAAAAAGTTCAAAAAAGCATCGAATTGGTGGCGTATACGCTCGAAGAACCACCTTATTTCAGAACGGAATACATGGGAAGTTTCATTCATGCGAAATCACTCAAGGATTCCAACGCAAAGATTTCAGGAATGATCTGCCTGGAAATGATCGGCTATTTCAAAGATGAAAAACGCACGCAGGATTATCCGCTGAGTTTTCTAAAGCTCTTTTACGGTTCGAGAGGAAATTACATTACGGTTGTGAACAAATTCAGCAAGGGAAAAGCGGCACGTAAATTCACCAAAAAGATGGACAAATTCACGACTTTACCGGTCAAGAAATTCAACGGTCCGAAATCACTCACCGGAATCGATTTTTCGGATCATCTGAACTATTGGAAAATGGGTTATAGCGCTTGTATGGTAACGGATACAGCATTTTACCGAAACAAGAACTACCATCAGAAAACGGACGAGATGGGAACACTGAATATTTCCAAAATGGCGTGCGTCATAAATGGTATTTTTTTAAGTATCTTAGCTTAAATTCTTAGGTTATGAAGATCTTACTATTCTCATCCATTCTCGCAGTGAGCGCGGCAAAAGGCTGCAGCAAAGAAGACTGCACCGAAAAAGTCAAAGAAGATTGTGTGTGCACCATGCAATACGATCCCGTTTGTGGCTGTAACCAAAAAACGTATTCGAATGCCTGTACCGCACAATGCCACGGAATTACGAAATATGTGAAAGGGGAATGCCCAAAGTAATTGATAATTGAAAAGGTAAAAGTCAAAAACTTTTCAATTATCAATTTTCACTTTTAAATTTAATAAATGACAGCTTTAGAAACAGTAACAGCATATTACGACGCTTTTAACGCACGCAACTGGAATGACATGTTGGCTTTGGTCGACGAAAACATCACACACGAACCCAACCAGGGAACTCCGCGAATCGGGAAGAAATTGTTTACAGCATTCATGCAGCATATGGATGAAAGTTATTCTGAAACACTGAAGGACATAGTTCTTTTCTCTTCTACGACTGAAGGACGGATTGCCGCTGAATTTGTGGTTCACGGAACATACAAAAAAGCAGAAGAAGGACTTCCGCCTGCGCACGGACAAGCATACGTTTTGCCGGCTGCAGCGTTCCTGGAAGTTCAGAATGGAAAAATCACCCGGGTGACGACTTATTATAACCTGGAATTATGGATCGAACTCGTTTCTAAGTAAATTGTGAGCAGCTTACGACGTGAATTAGCCCTTGGATATGAAATCGCAGAATTGATTCCCCAATTGAGTCAGTTGCGGATGGATGTTTTTCACGAATTTCCGTACCTGTATGAAGGTTCGCTGGAATACGAACAGAATTACCTGCAGATTTACATGCAAAATCCCTTGAGTTTGGTCTATGCCATTTTCGACGGTGATCAGATGGTGGGCGCAACAACCGGCATGCCATTAATCGCGGAATCAAAGGAAATTCAGCAACCGTTTATCGACCGCGGGGCAAATCTCGAAGAGATTTTCTATTTCGGAGAAAGCATTTTGTTACCGGGATACCGCGGACAGGGAATCGGACACCAGTTTTTTGACATTCGTGAAAAACACGCATTGGAACACGGATTCAGAGTGACGGCATTTTGTTCGGTGGTTCGACCGGCAGATCATCCCTTACGACCGGAAGTTTATCGCCCGAACAATGATTTCTGGAGGAAACGCGGTTACATCGAACAGGATTACTGCTGCTACATGTCGTGGCTCGACAGAAACGAAACAAAACAAACAGAAAAAGAATTGATTTTTTGGAAAAGAGAATGGAGGTAACAATTGCTTTGGCTCAATACCCGATCACCGCACATCACTCATTGGAAGATTGGAAAAATCACACAGAAAAATGGATTTCTGAAGCCGTTTCACAAGGAGCGCAAATCCTCACCTTTCCCGAATACGGAAGTATGGAATTGACTTCTTTGTTTTCACAGGAAGTGCGTGACGATTTGAAACTGCAAATCGATCAATTACAGGAGTTTCTCCCCTTTTTCATCGAAACGTTTCAATCTTTTGCTCAAGCGCATAACTGTGTCATCGTTGCACCGAGTTTTCCGGTTGCTTTACCGGATACAACTGTCAATCGCTGCTTTGTCTTCACTCAAACGGATTATTCCTATCAAGACAAGCATTTCATGACGCGCTTTGAAGACGAATCCTGGGGAATTTCTTCTTCTGACGGTGTTTTGCGTTTGTTTGAGACTCCTTTCGGAAGATTCGGTATTCAGATCTGCTTCGACATTGAATTTCCTCTTGGCGGACATTTACTGGCAGAAGCCGGCGCGGAGTTCATTCTTGTCCCCTCCTGCACGGAAACACTGAAAGGCGCTACACGTGTACACATCGGGGCGCGGGCACGGGCAATGGAACAACAAATTTATACCGGCGTTTCACAAACTGTCGGAGATGCGCTTTGGTCGCCTGCCGTAGATATCAATTACGGCTACACGGCTGTTTATTCCTCTCCCGACGGCGATTTCCAGGACGAAGGAATCCTGGCGCTTACCAAAGCTCAAAATCCCGGCTGGCTCATTCACACACTGGATTTATCCAAAAACGAAGAGATTCGTGAAAACGGGCAGGTTTTGAATTTCAAACACAGCCAAAGTCAGGAAATCGGGGATGGAAAAAGCAATGTGGAAGTTGTTGTGATGAAGGAACGGGTTTTGAATGCGTCGTTTTAAGAAAATCAATCATGGCATACTTCAAAAAAATAGAAACCGATGAGTTGTATCTCTACATGAATGGAAAACTCATTTATAAAAGATGGCTCAAAACCGGGCAATCAACAGTTTTTGATGTAGCCACTTATGATGAATACTCCTTAAAAAGTATTCGAGGAGAAGTACAATACGAAAACTCTTTTAAAGAAATGTTTTTTGTAAAAGCCAAAATGAAGCTCATTACGGCCGAAGATGGCGGCAGAAAAAGAGGTATTGCCACCGGATACAGACCTAACCATGTATTTGAATACAACGAATGGAATCAAGTTCTTCATACTTTCACAGGTGATGTCGTATTTGATGAGCAAACCAATTTTATTGAACCAGGTGAAGAAAAAGAAGTTACTATCCGTTTTCTGCTCAATCAACCAATTGAAAAACACCTGGTAAATGGACGAAAATGGTGGATCCATGAAGGTGCAAGACGGGTTGGTGAAGCTGAAATTATTCATATTATGGATACTAAAATCTAACGAAGATGCTTAATTTTAACCTTATAGGAGAATTTAAATTACAGCACTATTAACCTTTGCGCTCTTCGTTTCTTTGCGTTAAAAAAATAAAAAACAACTAAACAAAACGCAAAGGTGCAAAGGATGCAAAGCCTTCAAGAGGTAACTCAAGGTATGTTCAAAACAGAATCACTAACTAAACCCGAACGATGAAAACACTTTGGTGCTGGAGATGTCAAATGGAAGTCCCGATGTTGGATGACGAAGAGTTTGCTGTTGCATTCCAATTGTATCGCGGCGCATTTGGCATGACCGGTCCAGGCTTGTCAGTAAATGAACGGATGCAGCCTTTGTTGGATTATTATGAAAAACTAACCGGATTTAAAGAAACAGTTCCAAATGCCATCATGCATCACCAAATTTCTCAATACGGTCCACCATGCGAATCATGCGGAAAACCTTACAGAACCCCAAAAGCTTCTTTTTGTGCAGCTTGCGGTCATAAACGATAACAAATGACAAAAACCTGGCAAGGAAAACGAACGGACTTTTTACTGATACTTCTTTACTCACTCGTACAAGGGCTTATCATTCATATCCTGGTTTCATGGAGGCAATCCATACAAATCAAATATCCGCAAGAATTCGGCGAAGCGTTTTCCAACCCGGGAACTTTTCTCATTACGGTTGTATTTTTACTGTTTATGACAACTCCTGTGTGGATCTATTTCCGGAAAGTTCCCAAAAAGTTTCAGTTGGATCTTGCAAACCGGAGATTGGAAATCAAAAAGCGTAGAAAAACCTTGGGTTACAACCTGGATTATATCCGTTTTTATAAACGTCAAGTCGTCTTTTTCTACATTCTTGAAATTCATGCCACATTCCAAACAGCCAGGAACGGATCGGTCGAAAAACTGGCAACGGTCATCATTGTTCCTAATTGGGGCTTATCCTGGAACAAAAAAGTGATGACTGAAATTGTTCATGAATTGAAACTGGCAGGCGTTCCTGAAATTAAAACCCGCAAAGCAATCCCACTTTCTGATTACTTTTATGATTGATAGTTAATTGATAAACGCGAACATACAATGCCCAATTCGATCAAACAAATCATTTTTACGGTCTTACTGGCCATGCTTTGCAACAAGCTCCATTCCCAGGAAATTATTCTGAACGCGGAGAACCTGCAAACCATCGGGCTCAAAGGAAAAGTGAAAACCATGAAGGAAACTTCTTTTACTGCGAAGAACACTTCGAACGGAATCATTAAATCCATCAAAGGCTGGCAATATCCGTTTGAATACGATTCCGAATCCTTTTTCGACACCTTGGGAAACCTGGTTCTGGAAAATAACCTGAACCTGGGCAAAAAGGAAGTGGTTTACTCCATCAAATACGATAGTCTTCACAGAATTTCCGCTGTAAACAGGCAACAATTGGCTCATCATTTCATGTATGATTCGCTAAACAGAATCAATTCGTCCTACAAAACGGATCCGCGCTCCAAAACACTTCAGACGAGTTACTTCACCTACGATTACAATGACAAAAATCAATTGATCAAGGCCGAAGAATTCATTGAAAACATTCCGGTTAGTGTTGAAACTTTTCTATATGACACATTTGGAAATCTCGTTTCCAGGGAATTGAAAAGAGGTGCTTATACCGAAACGCATCGTTATACCTACAATTCAGATCAACTCCTTGTGAAGGATGAATGGAAAGATAACGAAGAAGGAGCGCTTGAAACAACAAGCTATTCGTATAAAAACAAGGAGAAAATATTGGAACATTGGGTCGAGTTTGAAAACGGAAAATCCAACGGTTATATCGACGATACTTTTGAAAACGGGAATATCGTATTAAGTGCCGAAGTGGAAGCTGACGGATCTGCTTCCTATCCCGAACAATACACCTACGAATTTGATTCGCACGGAAACTGGACCCGGAAAACGATTCGTACGGAAGAAAAATACTTCATCGTGGAACGGATCATTGAGTACTACTAATATTTTGGAACCATTTCTGATCTGTCGTTTTCAAGTCAGCATTTTTTCCACTAACTTAAGGTCATGAAAGAACTCATTGATCAGCAGCGCGCGTTTTTCAACACGAATAAAACCAAGGACACCGATTTTCGGATTGAACAGCTTCAACGCTTGAAAACGCTCTTGCTTTCGAACCAAAACAGGTTGAATGAAGCCATTTATGCCGATTTCAAAAAATCTCCGTTTGAGACTTTTACCAACGAATTCGGGTTGGTGTTCCTGGATATTGACGAAGCATGCAGTAAGCTCAAAAAGTGGTCGAAACGAAAACGCGTGCGAACCAATTGGGTGAATTTTCCCGCAAAAAGCTACATCATTCCCGAACCTTTGGGTGTTTCATTGGTGATCGGAGCGTGGAATTATCCGTACCAACTTTCTTTTGCACCGGTGGTTGCAGCCATTGCCGCAGGAAATACCGTGATTCTGAAACCAAGTGAATTGCCGTCGAATACAAGCCGTATCATGGCAGAATTGATCAACGCCCACTTTGATACGGCGTTTTTTCATGTGGTCGAAGGTGGAATTCCGGAAACAACGGCTTTACTCGAACAACGTTTCGACAAAATCTTCTTTACGGGAAGCCCGAATGTGGGACGGATTGTTTACCAGGCTGCGGCAAAACATTTGACGCCTGTCACATTGGAACTCGGCGGAAAAAGCCCGGCTATTTTTACTGAAAATGCCAACTTGAAAATGGGCGTGAAACGCTTAATCTGGGCAAAATTCCTGAATTCAGGGCAAACCTGTATCGCACCGGATTATGTGTTGCTTCCGAAAGCGATGAAAGACGAGTTTTTACTTTTAGCCAAACAGGAAATCGAATTGGCCCACTATTCCGTTCAAAACGAAAACTACATTCAGATTATCAATGACCGGAATGTGCAGCGTTTGAAACAATTATTGGATCCGGAAAAGGTTTATTCGGGTGGGAAAATCGATGCGGAAACACGGATTATCGAACCGACTTTACTCCACAATATCACTTTTAACGACCCGGTGATGCAGGAGGAAATTTTCGGACCGCTTCTCCCCGTTCTCACGTACGATTCTTTAAACGAAGCCATTTCGGAAGTCAAAAACCGGGAAAAACCACTTTCGTGCTACATTTTCACGAATGATTCTGCATTGAAAAACAAACTGCTTTCCGAGATTTCTTTTGGAGGTGGCGCGGTCAATGAAGCGATTATGCATATTTCCAACAGTCGTTTACCTTTTGGAGGAGTTGGTCAAAGCGGAACAGGATCTTATCACGGAGAAGCCGGATTCAAAGCTTTTTCGCATTACAAAAGTGTGCTTGAAAAGGCTACCTGGTTCGAAACCAAGCTCAAGTACTCGCCATATTCCGAAGGAAAATTGAAATGGATTAAACGATTAATGGGAATCAGATAAGAATTACGAATGCCTAATGCAAAAATATTCGCAATTCGCAATTCGCAATTCGCAATTCGCAATTCGTAGTAATTCTACTTATCAAACTGCTCTTTTACATAAGCCAGGTATTCATCTACCGAAGGTAAATTCGGAACTTCACACTTCTGAAGGTACGGGAACAATTCAACCACCATGGATTTCATGATTTCAAAATCGTTGGCTTCTTTCGCCTGTTGGTAAGTTGTCATGAAATAATCGTTGATTTTCTCCAGGTATCCGTCCTTATCAGCCAGGTTTTTCGAATCATTCAGGAACTGCTTGCTCAAAGGAGTTTTGTAATCGTGTACTGCTGATTTAAAAACAGCCAGTTCAACCGGGTCATTCAAATCCAGCTGCGGTTTTTTCTGATAATATTCAGCAGCATATTTTGCCAGTGAATCGTGTTGATTTTCACTCAAAACCTTCACATATTCTTTCAGATCACTTTGCTTCTTTTTGGATTTCTGGTATTGCTTACGTGCAAGTGATACCGGGTTCGATTCCGGGTTCGCAATTTCCTGGCCTTTCGCCAATAATTGTTTTGCCTGCATTCCGCCAACAACTTTTCCTGCCAGGTTCCCGGATGCATCAAAATAAAGCAAAGTCGGATAAGCATTGATTCCATACTTCGACATGACTTCCGGACCGTCGTTTTTTTCACCGTCCAGTTTCAGGGAAATAAAATTTGCGTTGTAAAAAGTACTGACTTCAGGATCTACGAAAGCGGTTGCAGCCATTTGCTTACACGGTCCGCACCAGGTTGCATAAACATCTACAAACAATGGTTTTTTGGCTTGTTTCGCTTTTGCCAGGGCTTCATTCAAGGTTCCGTGTTCGAAGGTAATTTGCGCGAAGGAAAATGTGCTTAAAAAAGTTATAAGGGCAAGAATTGTCAATTTCATCTTTCAGTTTTTTGTTGAAGTTAAGAAAAGGACAAGGATCATACCAAAAATTCAGGAATCAAAGGATTGCGGAGCATTGGAATGCTAAACGGCCAAAATAGCTGCTTTTATCCCAACAAATGCAGTTCCAGGTCTACCAATCGCGGTAAAAGAACCTCATCTTCCAAAACGGCATGCACCGCCAGATCTTTTTCAAAATGTTCCAGTTGCGTCATGAAAATCCGGAAAGCAAAAGGCGTTTTTTGCCGCTGGATGTGCTCATCGATCTTCCGGCGAACTTCAATCAGATCTTCTTCCAGGTTGGAATGGTTTTCAAAAAACTGCTTCAAGGTAAAATTCCCGAAACGTGTTCTATCGATTTCTTTTCCGGACTTCTGAAACTCCAGTAAGGACTGAATATACGGAAACAAAAACACTTCTTCGTATTGAATGTGCGCCACCAGTTTCTTCTGATACGAAATGAAAAAGCCGCAAAGCATCAGCAAGACATTGTCCGAATTGGTTTGTTTGCTGTACAAATTGTAAATCGACTGCTCAATTTCCGGAAGTTTGGTATTGAGATAAACTCCGTGTGCTTTTTTTAGCGCATTCAACAAATCCTGGATCGATACTTTCTGAAGCAATTCTTCCGGAAATTCAGTCAAACCTTCCTGAACCATGTTCAACAACAGCAGCAAAGAGTCTTCCGAAATAGCGTAAACCGGTTGATTATCCGAACGTTCTTTTAAGATACGCTCCGACAAACTGGATTTTACTTTATTTTTCTGCTCTTCCATCATACTCACGGTTTTTGTTATTCAGTCAATCACGGTTAAAACAAAAATACGAAGATGAATTCAGCTTACAATACCCTAAAAAGGGTAAAGAACACGTGATTGGAAAAATTAACTTTTCCGGATGGACTGAGTCGATAATTCTTCATTCTGGCTGCGGGATTTAAGAATCAATAAACTCGTAATCAGTGCCCCTGTCAATGCCATCAATAAACCCACAAAGTTCGGAGAGGTGAAATCGTAACCCATTACGAGCGGAATTCCTCCAAGAAAAGCTCCCAAAGCGTTCCCGATATTGAAACTCGCCTGAAGTGCTGCCGAAGCAATCATTTCTGCGCCGGTTGCAGCCTGAATCATCAGCATCTGGATCGGTGCAACAACGGAAAAGGAGATACAACCGGTGAAGAATACAAGGATCAATGAAACCACCTGGTTGGATGATCCGAATAAAACCAGGCTCAGATCTAAAGCCATTACCAACAGAAGAACCAGGATGATCTTTGCCGGTGAATATTTATCCGCCAGTTTTGCTCCCAGGAAGTTTCCGACTACCATTCCAAAACCGGCCAAAATCAGGATCGTGGATACATTTTCCGACGCAAACCCGGAAATGTCGGTCAATAACGGAGCAATGTAACTGATCCAACAGAACAAACCTCCGAAACCGATTGCCGTAATCAGGATAATGTACCACGCAGTTGCATTCCGGAAGAAATTCAACTGACTTTTAATGCTTTCTTTCTTCCCGGATTCCAGGACCGGCATCCAAAAGATCAATGCCACCAAAGTGATCAATCCAATGATTGCTACCAATGCGAAGGAATATCTCCACGAAAAATGCTGCCCGATATACGTTCCGATCGGCACACCGATCAGGTTTGCCAGCGTCAATCCTGCAAACATAATCGAAATCGCCTGGGCTTCTTTTCCTTTTGTTGCCAACCTGCTCGCAACCACCGCTCCTACTCCGAAAAATGCTCCGTGCGGTAAACCCGACAACAACCTGGACACAAACAACAAGTTATAATTCGGTGCGATGATTGACAGGGCATTGAAAAGTGTCAGCATCGCGGCCAAAAGAAGCAGAATTTTCTTCGGCGGATAATTCCGGGTCATCAAAACCAAGGTCGGAGCGCCAATAACAACTCCCAAAGCATAGGCCGAGATCAAATATCCAGCTGTGGGAATTGAAACGGATAAATCCGAGGCAATATCGGGAAGTAATCCCATCATGACAAATTCTGTAATTCCTATCGTGAGTCCCCCGAACGAGAGCGCTATCAATGACTTCTTCATATTTTCTTCTTAATCGGTTACAAAATTACTTGTCAATCCGCGAATAAACTTGTAATTTTAAATGTTAAAGTTGCAATTATCCGACATGAAGAAGTTAAACCAGTTTGAGACTTTGGTCATTCATGAGTTTGAGGAACAAAAATTCCATCTTCCGAAGCACAGTCACACTTATTACGAATTGATTTACATTCTTTCCGGAACGGGGGTTCATCATTTGAATAACAACCTGATTCCGTATAAAACGGATGATTTGTTTGTCATTTCTCCCGATGATCAGCATTGCTTTGACATCATTGAATCTACGCGGTTTGTGTTCATCAAATTCACCGACAATTATTTCAGTTCGAAGAAGAATCTAAGTTCCGACGACCTGATCATTCATCATCCGGAAGACATGATGCGTTACAATGTGTTGAAGGAAATGCCGCTTGACCTGGACGAACCCTGCAAAACGATTCTTCGCAATACGGTTCAAAACATTTCTGCGTACAATTGCCGGCTCGATGTGGCGAGTTCCCCGATTGTTTATTACCAGATTCTTTCCATTTTCGGGCTGATCAAAGAAGCTCTTCGCGCCAAACAGCTTGATCATGTGGTAATGGCTTGCAACCCGGAACTGATTGCTGCTTACATTCATCAGAATATTTATTCTCCGGGTGATATGCGGATCAAAGTCATAGCAGGACATTTCAACATTGCTCCCTCCTATTTCAGTGCTTATTTCAAAACGCATTTCAACATGAATTACCGGGATTACATTCACAATCTGCGGCTCAAACTGATTGAAAAACGCATTTCGAACAAGCAGCTTTCCATGAAACAAATCGCTTACGAGTTCGGTTTTTCGGACGAAAGTCACCTTTCCAATTACTTCAAAAAGAAACGCAACATGAGTCCGAAATCTTTTCAAAACTGATTTGTCTATGAAGGTTGTATACCAAAATAGAAAGACAATAAACATCAAATGCAGTGCATTTTCTTCTCCCGCAGAGGACCGCAGAGGTTCGCAGAAAATCAGAATCTATTTAAAATTTAATCCTGCATTCTTATGTGTACTCGGTGGGTTATTTCTTTTTCCCGATTGTTCTTTTGCCCAAAATCGCAACAAGGAAATGCGGGAATTGAACCAGGTTGTTGAAATGATGAATGCATTCAGCTATTGCAATCAATTGTGGTATTTCGACGCGGTTCAACTTCAGAGAGCACTGCATGCAAGTTCAGAAAAAATCCAGGCGAGCTATTTTTATTCCAGTAAGACTCAAGGTTCCGGTTTCATGTATTATTCCGGAATTGAAGACGCGTTTCATTTCCCGGAAATCACTCCGAATGCGCAAAAACAGGTTCCGGCTTACCAAAGCGATTACATTCCCTGGCTGCGTGCAAGAGAACAGGTTTGGTTTTTACTTTCCAAACAAAAAATTCACCCGGAAGTAACTCCTTTCTTGTTACATTACCTCGCTTCTGCGGATAGTTTGTTTGCGGCTCATACGAATTTGAACAATTACGTTTCGGACAAGTTGTATCTCGCTGATTCCGCATTCCGGAAAGGAGAATTCATCCTGGAAAAACACCAGCAATGGTTTGGCGCCTGTCATGAAAACTCTCTGCAACTCGACAGCGTGCTGCATCACTATGCTGAAACGAAATTACCGCCCTTCAAAACGCATCTTGCCTTACAAAACGGACTCGGAGAACTTTGTTTAAGTATGAATCTTCTTGCTGACTGGGAAAGAACTTTGTATGCGGAAGATCTATCCCAAAATGCATCATACGATTCCAAACTGCGCTTTCTGAATTCCGAAGGTTTGAAAAAAGATTCGCTTTACCTGTTCAAAACACGCGGTTACGGCTATCTGAGCAGCGGATTCTGGCTTCACACGCGTTACCGGACTTTTTATACTTCCATGCAAAGCGGCATGTATTGGTTTGCTTCATCCAAACACCCGCCGGAATCGTTTATGAAAGCGTCGCAGAAAGCTTACAATGATTTTGTGCGGGGATATAATCCAATTGTGGAAGATTACAACGACTATACTGCTATTGCTGATGGACTGACATTTACCCAAACAGCAGAATGTTGTTTGTCGAAGTCTGAAATTGACACCAATCAGAATGTGCTTTTGATGAAAGCCCGCTTGCTTTACAAATTTGAGCTCATGCCGAAAACACTTCCGACAGTTGTTGTGAAAGAACAGCCGGAAATTCTTACCGCAGACGAAGCATTGATTCAGCGTGCTCTTCCCCATCACCTGGTTTACCTCCTGGATGCTTCTTCTTCCATGAATGAATCCGAAAAACTGGCCCAACTAAAGGAAAATGCATCTTATTTGGTCGGGATTCAACGAAACGTAGATCACATTTCGATCGTTACCTTCTCGGGGAAAGCGGAAACGATTCTACAAGCTGTTCCCTGTGATCAGAAAGAGCACATTACGGAAAAAATCAAGCGCATTCACGCTCTCGGGCAAACAAATATCCAGGAAGGTTTCAAAGCGGTCAAAAGTATCCTGGAGAAGGATAAACTTCCCAATGGAGTCAACACCGTATTGATTCTGACTGACGGCGAATTTCCTTTAACGGAACAAACCCAAACAGCTATTAAAGAACTGAAATCCAATGATATTCACATTTACTTTGTTTATTTGGGCCAGAAACTCAATAAGAAGAACGCTAAGGTCTTTGCAAAACGATACACGGATCTGGGAGTTCTCTTTTATGACATCAATCAATTGGATCTGAAGGAAGCATTGCTAAAAATTGCAACCGAGTAGATATTATTTTCAGGATTTCTTCGTTAAATTAGGGCGTAACACTCCTACAAACACGAAAACTGATATGCAACTTTCTTATTTGAAATTCCTTTTTGTCAGTTTAATCGTATCCACCAGCTATGCCCAAAACTTTGATTATTCCGTTCAATACACCAAACGAACCGGGATGCAGTCAAACCTGGCTTATTACGGGATCTTTGACCGGAATAATTTTCTTTGGGTTTGTCAAAACCAGGGTTTATCCCGTTTTAACGGAACGGATTTCACACATTTCACCGTGCAGGACGGTTTGCCGGATAACGATATTATCTGGGTAACCGAAGATACGAAAGGAACAATCTGGGCACAACCTTTTGAGCGCGAACCCGCCTTTTTGAAACCAAATACTCCCCGCTTTCAAAACGTCAACACGATCATTCACCCGGATTCAGTTAAAAAAGATGAAACTTACCGCGTTTTTGCATTAAGAAATGGTAAAGTTGGCCTTGTAACACAAAAAGGAGTCATACGGGTTATACAAAACGACCAATGGATCGCTTCATACTATACGAATACTTCTCTCTACACTACTTCCATTTATTTAAGCGAAACAGTGGACAACAAGCTTATCTTACTTGCTGCATGCAATAAATTCATCATCAATCAGCGTACTAAAGAAATGAAGTACCAACCTATCTTTAAATACCTCCGGGCGATTGCCAACAAAGACTGGATTTGTTTCCAGGATGTATTCAACGGGCCTTTTCTTTTATGCAAGAATATTAAAACCGGAGAATCCTTTTCTGTAACAGGTATTCATGCGGTTCACCGTTTCGGAATTTTCAAGGAAGGAATCCTGATCAACCAGGAAGGAGATAATCTGTCTTTTTTTGATTTTAAAACACGAAAAACGGTTTCCCTGAGCAATAAAGCCGTTCTCGCCCATGCGGTCGAAAATGAATCCGGAACTGTTCGTGCATTGATCACCGGAGACAACGGAATCCATATTCAAAGCAAAGAAACGTTTTCGGGGAAGCATTTCATGGAACAGGCTCCGGCATTTTTTTACGTAAGCAACGGACAGGTATTTATCAGCGACGCGGTAGGCAATTTACTCAATCTTCCCGGCGGAGTTAAGCGAAACATTTCAAACAACGTTTATAAAGCAACGACTTTCGCTGAAAGAACCGGTGATTTAGACCTGGTATACGGGGCGGCTTCCGCTTCTTCCATTAGCAACAAATTATTTCTCAAAATTTCCAGTATGGGAGCCGTGAAAGATATTTATCTCTTAAATGACTCTATCCGGTATATCGCCTCTTACAATGCAGCCTATTCTTTTAATATCCGAAACGGAAATACCAAAGTTATATACTCCGGCAGAACAACTTCCGTTAGTGCAGGCCCCAATGGTTCCGTTTTTGTTGGTACAATCCAGGGATTAAAAGAAGTTACAGCCAACGGGAAACTGATTGATTGGACGGAAAACGGAAAATTCGAACCGATCCGGATTACGGATTTGTGCTTCCGGAAAAATGTAGTTTGGGTGGCAACGGCAGGTAACGGTTTGAGCGCTATTTACAAAGGAAAAGCCATTAAGGTTTTGGGCGCTGAAAACGGTATTTCCAGGGATCACGTCGAATGCATCGAAGAATCCGAAAACCAACAGGTTTATATCGGATATGCGGATGGCGCGGAAAAAATGATTTACCGGTTCAAACATGGGAAGATACAAATCCACCGCCTGATAACGCTGGATATTTTCAAGGACGAAGGTATACGTAAGCTTCTCTTTTACAAGGGATTGATGTATGGCCTGGGCTACAATAGTTTGTTTCAATTTGATACGAGAAAACGTACGGAACTCCGGAATTTCCAGTTACAGCTGACCCGTTTGATGGTTAACCGGATGGCTCAGAAAATTCAACCGAAAACCAATCTGAAACCCGGGAAATACAACCTTCAAATCGAATTTTCAACGCAAAACTATCAACGTTTACCCGTCCGCTACCGTTATCGGTTGAATAAAGAAAACTGGATTTACACCTCCAACGGAAGTCTTTCATTGGATCAGTTAGGTTCAGGCGAATATCAAATCACGATACAAGTTTTGAGTAATTACAATCTTCCCTCCGATTCACGTGTTATTACCGTTTCCATTGATTATCCGTTCTACACCCGGAAAGAGTTTCTTTTGGGATTGATTACTTCTTTATTGATCATCGTTTATTTTTCCGGGCGCTACTTTTTGAAACGGCATTACCAGAAATTAAACGACAAAATCCTGCAACAAAGTAAACTCAGAGAGCTTGAGCTGATTGCCCTGAAGGCCCAGATCAATCCCCATTTTGTCTTCAATTGCCTGAATTCCATCAAAGGACTGATCTACCGGCAGCGCATGAAAGAAGCAGATTTATATATTGACCGTTTTGCACAACTTTTCCGGAGCACTTTAGATGCTTCTTACGAACACGATTACCCGCTTTCTTCTGAAATCAATTACCTCAAAGCATATCTCGAAATCGAACAGATGAGCATGAATTACCGTTTTGATTTCGAGTTTATCATTGATCCGGAGTTAGATATTGACCAGACTTTGATTCCGGCGATGTTGCTGCAACCCTATGTTGAAAACTCTGTCAAACATGGTGTTTCTGTTTTAAGAGACCAAAAAGGATTGATCACTATTTCTTTTGAAAAAAAGGAAAACTACCTGGTTTGCACCATTCGCGACAACGGCCCGGTAAGAAGGGCACAAAATCCAAAGCCACTGGAACAGCACCTGGGAAAAGGGATGTCAATCACCAAAAAAAGGGCTCAGCTGTATGAAATTGAAACTGAATTTATCCAACATACCACCGGAGGAACATCTGTCATACTCAAACTTTTAATTACTAAACACCATGATTAACACACTGATTATTGATGACCAGGAAATTAACTGTATTCTGATCCAGGATTTACTGGAAAGTTTTTTTCCGAATGAAGTCAAACCTCATACCACCTCCAACGCAGAAGAAGCTCTTGAACTCATTGTAAAAATCAAACCGGATCTGCTTTTTCTCGACATTACGATGCCGGAAATGAACGGCTTCGAGTTACTGAACCAAATCAGGAAAATCCATCAAACGGAAGTTATTTTCGTAACGGCTTACGAAGAATTCGCTTTGAACGCTTTTGAAAATCAAGCGCTCGGTTATATCACAAAGCCCGTTGTTTCCGAAAAATTCGTGCAAACGGTAAATCGTGCCATTGAATGGATCAATCAAAAAAAGAACACCCGGATTACGGATACTCACCAACAAACTCTTTCCAATCCGAATGACAAAAAAATTACACTGACCAGTCAAAAAGGCTTGATTTTCGTAGAACCTGCAACTATTCTTTATTGTGAAAGCAGTGGAAATTACACGACTTTTTTCCTCACAAACCGCGATCAGATTGTTGTGAGCAAGCAAATCGGGAGTTTTGAAAAGAAACTCGAAATACATTCCATTGTCCGGGTGCACGACCGCTACCTGGTAAACTTGCAGCACGTAACAACTTACCTGCGTGGAAGCGGCGGATTCCTGGTCTTAAATTCAGGAAAGGAAATTCCGGTTTCAGTGAGAAGAAAAACGGAATTAATGTCTTTTTTTGAAGTAAAATAGACGCGGATTTCCCCTAGGTCATCTGTACTAATTGCGCCACGGTTCTTAATTCCTGATGATAAAAGAGTTCAAGTGAGAATTCAAAATGAAAAATTCAAAATTTGCTTAAGGAACAAAACATTCGAACATTCTGAATTCTGTCATATCGAGCTTGTCGAGATATGAACATTTGAACATTTTCTATTTCCAAACAAAAATCAATCCCTGTTCTTACATCCCGTTTTTCATGGCCCATTTAAGCAGTGTATTCTTCTCTTTCGGCAAGCCCAGTTTTTCAATGATATTGGTTCGATGTCCTTCAATCGTTTTTTCCGACAGGAACAGCAATTCGGCAATTTGCTTACTGGTTTTTTGCTGTGCGATCAATTCCACGATCTTCCGTTCGGAAAAAGTGAGTTTATCCAATTCGCTGGTTCCGGTTTCCCGAACGCTGATGAGGTCTTTCAACAACGAATCACTCACATATTGATTTCCTTTCTCCACCTCTTCCAGGCATTTTTTCAATTCATCCTGCGCATGTTCTTTCAGAATATAACCGTAAGCCCCGAATTCCCGTGCTTTGTTATAAATCATGAGTTCTTTGTGCATCGTCAAAAGAATCACTTTGGTTCTCAACTTCAGCTCTTTCACTTTCTTGGTCACGTCCAGACCATCCATTGCCGGCATATTAATATCTAAAATTGCGACATGCGGCAAACGCAACTGAATCATATTCAATGCCGAGATTCCGTTCGCACAGGTTCCTACTACGTGATGTCCGTAGGATTCAACAAAAGCTTGTGTTCCCTGAAGTGTCAAAGGGTGATCGTCTGCAATAATTATATCCATGTGTTTCTTTTTAATTCAACTGTAACAACTGTTCCGTTTGTATCGGAATGAATTCGGGCCGTTCCGCCAATGGCTTTGCTTCGCTCAATGATATTGTGCAAGCCGAAAGCATCTTTTCGCTGAAGCGTTTCTTCAACCTGGAAGCCCTTTCCGTTATCCTTTATCTGGATAAACGTTCGCTGAGGTTCTTCAAAAATAATGATCTTCGCCGCAACCGCTTCCGCGTATTTGATCGTATTGGAAAGTGCTTCCTGGACAATCCGGTAAACCTGCAATTCATCCGAAACGGAAAGCGAAGAATGATAATCGATGTCCGAGGTAACCATCAACTGGTTAATGGCCTGTGCACGTTCCACCAATTGCTCCACGCTTGCCGAAAGTCCGACTTTTTCAAACATTACCGGATGTAAATTACGACTAATGCTGCGAATATCATTGATTATCATATCAATTTTATCTCCGGTCAACTTCGGATTATCGGCCATCGTATGCTTCAGATTCAGCAATTCATGACTCACACTGTCGTGCAAATCACTGGCAATGCGTTTGCGTTCTTCTTCCGTTTTTTCCAGTAATTTCTTTGTGTATTGCTGATTCCGTTTACTTTCCAGGCGATTTTTCTTCTGTCTCTGGCGGGATAATACGCTGATTACGATCAACAAAACGGCCAGCAACAGGGAAATCAACAAAGCAATGGTTGCTTTTCCATCGGCTATTGTTTGTTTCTGAATATTGATCTGCTGCTCTTTCCGGTCGGTTTCATAGACTTTATCCAGCTCCATTGTCTTCGCGATCATTCTCTGATTCGTAATCTTGTTTTCCGCTTCTTTTTCTTTCTCCGAATAAGCATAGGCTTTTTGGTAATTCTTTTGCAGCAAGGCATTTTCTTTCAGGACTTTCAGAAAGGCAATCTGGTTCTGGTAATCGTCTTGTTCTTCGACTTCCCGAAGCGCTTGTTCTATGATTTCCGGCGCTTTGATTCCTTCGCCTGTTTTTACCTGGTAGGAAGCCAATGCGATTACATAATCAGCCTGGGCGCTCACCGATTGCAGTTTGTCTAAAAGCAATTTCATTTCTCCCAAAATCGCTTTTGCTTCCGCCAGGCGGTTTTCGTGAAGAAGCACATCAACATAGAAGCTGGAAAGCCCCAATTCGAGTGATTCATCCTGCATTTTACTCTGCCGGAAAAGATGGTAGGTTGAATCAATTAACGCAAATTTCTTCGGACTTCCCATTTCATCGTACAAGAGAATCTTGTTGTGCAGGGAAGTCATCATGTTTGCCTGATCTCCGACTTTTTTGTAGGCAGCCATTGCCTTGTCGAAGTAAACCTCAGATTCCTTATAATTTTGAGTATACAGATGAACCAACGCGATATTGTCGTAAACACCTCCTATTCCGGTTTGACTTTTTGTCTTTTCAAACCAGCTCAGCGCTTTGACGTTATTCTGAAGCGCTTTTTCATGTTCTCCGATAGCAAAATAGCAAAAAGCCATGTCGGCGTATCCGTGAGCAACTTCCGTGCAGGTATTGTAATCAAAGGGTTTATGAACAACCAATTTCCGGAAACAGGTAATCGCCTTGCGGTACTCGCTTTGATGAATGAGGTAATTTCCAAGATAAGATTCTACGAAAAGCGTTTGATTCCACGGAAGTTTATGCATATACTGCTTCTGAAACGAACGGATGGAATCCAGGATTTCGTCGCTGAAAAAGGAATAATACATTTCCTGTTCAGCCATTTCACCCAATGCAACAGCCGCATGTTCCAGGTTCCCGGCTTTGATCTGTTTCGAATAATGTTCCAGGAAAGAAGAGTAAAAAGTACTGTCGTGAAAATGATCTCTGTCGGAGAGCCAATCACAAAGAGAATCCTGTAATTTCCGGGTACTTTGCTTGTAAACAAGTTCATCTGCTGATTTCCCACACGCGGTCAAAATGCATGCAAATAGTAGTCCTGAAAACCAAATATTCATCAAATGATTTTTCATCAAGGGGAAATCTTTCGCTAAAAGTACCTGTTTGGAATGAATCGGAAGTTCTTTATTTCAAAAAACAGGGGTTATCCCTTGCAGTACGAGACTGATAAAAGACAGACATTTGTTTTAGGTGGTTTTGTATTTTAAAATTGTAAGTGATTTTTATTCTTAACGAAATAATATCAAAATATATCCTTAACTACTGTTTATAGCGTAAAGTAAAACCCTCCATAGACTTGATGTTTATGGAGGGTTTTCATTTCTTCTCAAGGCTTACAAATCCGTTCCTCCGCCAACTGAACGGTACAAGTCCGTGATTGCATTCAGTTTTTCTTTTTTCGTACTGATGATTTCCAATTCGTTCTGCAAGGCATTGTTCTGAGCCGTAATGACTTCCAGGTAAGTTGCCATGCCGCTCTTGTACAAAAGCATGACATCCACAACAGATTTCGACAAGGATTCTGCTTTCTGTTCCAGCAATACCAAGCGTTCGTCCGTATATTTCATCCGAACCAATGCATCCGATACTTCACCGACCGCAATCATTACCGACTGGCGGTATTGCACTGCCATTTTATCTCTTTCAAGCAAGGCAACTTCATGGTTCGTTTTCAATTCTTTTCTGCGGAAAATCGGCTGCGTAAGATTTGCTCCTACATTCTTGATCAATGATCCCGGTAAGTCGAACCAGGAATTGAAACGATAGGAATTCGATCCGATCGAAGGTGTAATACTGATAGACGGAAGCATTGCTGCTTTTGCCAATCCTGCTTTTGAATTCGCAGCTACGATTGCATACTCAGCTGCTTTCACATCCGGTCTTCTGCTCAATAAGTTGGCAGGAACTCCTTGTGCGAAAACAGTTTCCGGCATCGCAGATTCCAGGTTTCCGCTGCGCTCTACCCTGCTCGGATATTCACCGCACAGAATACTCAAGGCATTTTCCTGGATTTCAATATTCTGATTTGCCAGCGGAATCAGCAACTCTGCTGTTTTCTTCTGAGCTTCCATTTGTTCTACCGCCAGTGAATTCACCAACGACGACGCATATTGCATTTGAATCATCACCAACGTACTGTCGCTTAACTCGACGTTTTTCTGTGCAATTTTGAGCTGTTCATCCAAAGAGATCAGGTTGTAATATGCCTGGGCAACTTGTACCACAATCCGGGTTTTCAAAGCCGTCAGGTTTTCTTTTTGTCCCATGTAACTTGCCAAAGCACCTTCTTTCTGTTTTTTGGCTTTTCCCCAAATGTCTATTTCCCAAGACAATTTAACCGTTGCACTGTAATCATCCAGATAAGTAGTTCCTAAAAACTCTTCACTCAAGGATCCGTTCAATGAGTTTTTCGACAACCAGGTACGGTTTCCCCCGATACCTAAGTCCAATTCCGGCAACCACGCCAGTTTGGATTGTTTATAGGAAAGCTCCAATTGCTGCATGTTCATCAATGCAATTCCAATCTCATTGTTTTTAGTCAATGCTTTGTCAATCAATCCCAAAAGAACCGGGTCTTTGAAAAAGGATTTCCAGTCGAGCATAACTGTATCTGCTGTCAATTCGTGCTGTTCCGTGCGGTAACTTTCGGGCATGTTCAGTTCTTTCTCGTTCCGAACATAGCGATCTCCCACGTTACAAGCAGAAATCAATACAGCAATTAATATCCAAAATTTAATCGTTCGATTCATTTTCTTCTTTATTATCCTTGTGACTTTTCGTTATAATTTTTTCTTGACACTTTTTCCTGCAGGAACTGGAATAACGCGTACAATAACGGAATCACAAATACTCCCAAAACAACTCCACTCAACATTCCCATAGCTGCTCCGGTACTGATTGATCTGTTTCCTGCCGCAGAACCACCTTGCGCAAACATCAGCGGGATCATTCCCACGATGAAAGCCAGGGAAGTCATAATAATCGGGCGAAGTCGTGCTTTGGAGCCTTCCAATGCGGATTCCATGATCGTTGATCCGGCTTTTCTTCTCTGCAAAGCAAATTCCACAATCAAAATGGCATTTTTAGCGAGCAAACCGATCAACATGACCAAACCAACCTGAACGTAGATATTGTTGTCCATTCCGATTGCTTTTGTTCCCAAAAACGCCCCGATAACTCCGGTCGGAATGGAAAGCAGAACCGCCAGCGGCAATAGGTAACTTTCGTACTGCGCTGCCAACAGGAAGTACACAAACAACAAGCTCAGCATCAAAATCAGCATGGTTTGGTTTCCGGAAGATTTCTCTTCCAAACTCAATCCGGTCCATTCGTAACTGTAATCTCCGGGAAGTTTGTTCAAAACGTTTTTCTCCAGGTCATCCATGATTGCACCATTACTGGTTCCCGGATTTGCCATCACATTAATCGTCAATGAATTATACAGGTTGTATCTCGTCACCGATTCCGGTCCGTAAACTTTGTGCAGTGTTACGAGTGATTTCACCGGAATCATCTGTCCCTGGTCATTTCTTACAAACACTCCGTTAAATGCTTCCTGATCCGTTCTGAAAACTCCGTCGGCTTTCACACTCACGCGGTAGAATTTCCCGAAACGGGTAAAATTCAACGATTGATCTCCCGCAAAATAAGTCTGGATTGTTCCGAGCATCGCGCTCACGTCCACACCCATCTGACTGGCTTTGTCTTCGTCTACTTCCAGTTCCAACTGAGGATAATCCGTACGGAACATCGTAAAGGCGTACTGAACTCCCGAGCGCTGCATAATTTTCGCAATGATACTGTCTGCTTTTGCTTTCAGAATAGCCGGGTCTCTACCCATGCGGTCCTGAAGCACAATTTCAGCTCCGTTACTCATCCCGTAACCATCAACCGGCGGGAAACGGAATGCCATCGCAGTTCCTTCTTTTACAGTATTTAATTTCTCGGAAATCATTCCGTGAATCACCTCGATATCTTTGATCTTTCCGCGATCTTTTTGGTCTTTCAGTTTGATAAACCCGGTTGTATACGCCGCGCTGGCATTTCCACCTAAAATGTTGAAACCGGTGATACTCGTATTGGTTTCAATCGCTTCGATTTCTGCCAACATGCTATCAATCCTTTCTGAAGTTTCCGTAGTTCGCGTTAAAGCCGTTCCAGGAGGCATTCCCAAACTGTAGACGATGAAATTATCATCTTCCATCGGCACGAAACTTTTCGGAGTGCTTGTCATCAAATACATCGCCGCTCCGATGATCACTGCGATGATTCCGACAGCCAACCATTTTTTCTTCGCCAAAAAGCTCACTCCTTTGATGTATCTTCCGGTCATGGAATTGAACCCGGAGTTGAATGCCACAAAGAATTTCTTGCTCAGCGTTTGTTTTTTATGTCCCGCACCTTCCGCATGATTGTTCTTCAACAACAAAGCACACAATGCCGGTGTTAGGGTCAAAGCGTTCACCGCTGAAATGATAATCGCAATGGCCAAGGTATACGCAAACTGCTTATAGAACAAGCCGGATGAACCGGTCATGAAACCGATCGGGATAAATACTGCGGCCATTACCAGCGTAATCGAGATTACAGCTCCGGTGATTTCACCCATCGCACTATGCGTTGCTTCACGTCCGGACATGTCGGAACCTTCCATTTTACTGTGAACAGCCTCGACGACGACAATCGCATCATCGACCACAATACCGATGGCGAGTACCAAAGCGAACAGGGTCAACAAGTTGATGGTGAAACCGAAAATAAGCAGGAAAAAGAAGGTCGCAACAATCGCAACCGGAACCGCAATTGCCGGAATAATCGTTGAGCGGAAGTCCTGTAAAAAGAGGAATACCACGATAAAAACCAGGATAAATGCTTCAATTAAGGTCGATTTCACCTGTTTCGTACTTTCATCCAAACGGTCTTTCGTACTCATCAATGAATTGTACTTGATTCCCGGGGGAAAGGCTTTTGCAGCTTTTTCCACTTCTTCTTTCACCCCGATTTCAATGGCATTTGCGTTCGACCCGGAAGTCTGCAAGATTGCTACCGTCACGGCGTTCTTTCTGTTTGCTTTGGTATTTCCGCTATAGCTGATCGATCCGAATTCAATGCGCGCCACATCTTTCAGGCGCACCAATTGGGTTCCGTCGCGCTTCACGATGATGTTTTCGTACTGTTCGGGCAAATTCTTTTTCCCTTTGTAACGGATCACGTATTCCAACGCAGCATCTGATTCCGCTCCCAATTTTCCGGGTGCAGATTCCAAACTCTGTCTCGCAATTGCTGACGTCACATCTCCCGGAACCAGGTTGTATACCGCCATTTTCTGCGGATTCAACCAAATCCGCATGGAATAATCCTTCGAACCGAACACCATCGCCTGTCCTACTCCAGAAACCCGCTTAATTTGCGGAATCAGGTTGATGTTCACGTAGTTTTGCAAGAACAATTCGTCGTATTTCTCATTATCTTCCGCATATACGTTGAAGATCATGATCATACTGTTTTGCTGCTTGGAGGTTGTCAAACCCATATTCACTACTTCCTGCGGTAAGATCGGTGTGGCTTGCTGTACCCTGTTTTGTACGTTTACAGCTGCCTGATCCGGGTTTACTCCTTGTTTGAAAACGATCCGGACTGTAAATGTTCCGTCGTTACTGGCTGTGGAAGTAATGTATTCCATGTTCTCCACCCCGTTGATTTGTTCTTCGAGCGGGGTCACAACCGAGCGCAAAACCGATTCACTATTTCCTCCCGGGTAACTTCCACTCACCTGAACTGTCGGTGGCGCAATATCCGGGAAACGTGTAATCGGAAGGCGCAATAATCCGATAATACCAAGAATAAATAGTAGAATGGATATTACTGTGGCCAATACCGGCCTATCTATGATTCGTTTTATCATAATGTTTTAATTCTTTGAAATCCGTACTCTGACGCAAGTTTTAGTGCTTAGGATTTACGCATTTGAGGAACAACCGGCATTCCGTCGAAAAGCACATCAATGCGGTTAAGAGCAATCTTTTCTCCTGCTTTCAATCCGCTTTGAACGATGTAGTTATTTCCTGAAGTTCCTTTGATCTCAATCGGTTTCATCTGTACCGTGTTGTTGCTTCCCAGCACATACACAAAGTATTTGTCCTGGATGTCCTTTACACAAGCCATCGGAAGTACGAGTACTTTCTGCATTTCTTTTTTCAGGACGATTTTTCCCGAACCTCCGGAACGCAAAATCTTATCCGGATTGGAAAAGACTGCTTTCAGGGAAATACTTCCGGTAGAACGGTCGATGTTTCCGCTGGCAACTTCCAGTTTTCCTTTCTGTTCGTACAAAGTACCGTCTGCCATGATCAATTCCACCGTATTCATTCCCGAATCGGTTTTGCGGTCTTTTGTAAAGGAAATGAAGTCTGCTTCGCTCAACGAGAAGTAAATAAACACTTCGTCGATCTCTGAAAGCGTTGTCAAGGGAACCATGTCTGCCGGCGTAACCAAATTCCCCACACGGTTCGGAATTCTCCCGATATAACCGCTCACAGGAGCTTTGATCAAAGCAAAATCCGCATTAATCTGGGAAGAACCCAAAGCTGAACGAGCCTGGGCAACCTGTGCTTTGGCTGCAGCGTAATTCGCTTCGGCTGTTTTCAGCTGAACTTCTGAAACGACTTTCCCTGCAACTAAGGGCTTGATTTTTTCCAACTCGATACGCGCATTTTCTTCTGCAGACAAAGCTGCGTTCAACATGGCTTCGCTGGTTCTTACCTGCGCGTTGTAAACGTCTCCTTTTATTTTAAAAAGGGTTTGTCCTTTTTGGACGTAATCTCCCTCTTTCACATAAATATTTTCCAAATATCCTGTGATTTGGGCTTTGATGTCCACATTTACTTTTCCTTCGATTGCTCCCGGATATTTTGATTCAACCTGCGCGGAAACCGGTTTCAGGGTTTCAAAATCCACCTGTACCGGGGCACTTGGCGGCATTCCCTGTGGTTCCTCTCCGCATGATTGTAAAATAGTGAGAGTCGCTGTAAGCAATAGTAAATTTAAAAGGTGTCGTGGTGTAACAATTCTCTCTAGCATTGTAAATTTATTTATCTGGTACAAAAAAACGAATAATGTCTATGCCTTAAAAGTAAAAATGACTGAAACGTACTTTTTCACTACTGAAATGACGTCTCTTTACGCATCTGGGTTTTCAAGAATATCTTAATTGAAATCCTATGTTAACCCAAAGTAAATTTTTGGCTTTTGTTTCAATCGTTCTTTTGTCCACGGGTGTTCATTTTCGTGCAAAAGTATGGACAGAAGAACATAAACTATTTACGTTGAAGTAGCGGCAATCTTTTTTTACAGCAAGATAGTTTAAAAATCTAACCAATTCTTTAAAAATCCTGCTTTTTCTCTGCTGACAATGATTTCCGTTTCCGGATTGTTTTTGATATCGACCTTCAACTTGCCATTAAAATGATTGTGAACCTGTTGAATGGCATCAATGTGAATGATAAACTGTCGGTTTGCGCGGAAAAACAACTTGGGATCCAGTTGCTGTTCCAATTCTTCCAAGGTATGCGGGACCACTTCTTCCGAGTCATTGTACAATTTGACTCTCGTAATCTTAAACTCGGAATAGAAATACGCTACGTCGCTTACGAGCAAGGTTTTGTAACCGTCTTTGTAAGGAAGTAAAAAGCGCGTACGGAAGGTTTTCGGTTGGAGAAAATTCAGCAAGCCTTCCAAGGACGGATTTTCCTGGCTTTTTTGCGACATCAGTTTTTCAAAGGCTGTCTGCAGTTCTTTCGGGTCGACCGGTTTCAGTAAGTAATCAATGCTGTTGTATTTGAAGGCACGCACCGCATATTCGTCATAAGCCGTGGTAAAAATAACCGGGCATTTGATTTCCACTTTTTCAAAGATTTCAAAACTTAAGCCATCAGACAAGCGCACATCCATCATCACGACATCCGGATGTTCATTTTCCCGGAACCACTCAATGCATTCACCCACACATTCCAAAACCGCGAGAATATTCAACTGAGGATAAGCAGCATGAATGAGGCGTTTCAATCGATCTGCATTCGGTTTTTCATCTTCTATAATTAATACGTTCTGAATCATCGTTTTAATAATGGAATAATTACTTTAAACACATCGGAACCTTTTACGATCTGCGGTTCTTTTTCCGACAACAGGTTGTAGCGTCTGATGATATTCGCAATCCCGATTCCGGAAGAATCGTGTGTTTTTTCAATCGGCATCACGACATTTTCCACCACCAATTCGTATTGATCGTTGGTGTAAATCCGGACAATCAGCGGCTTCTTTTTACTTGTTTGGTTATGCTTCAACACGTTTTCGACCAACATTTGCAAGGTCAGTGGCGGCATATACAAATGCCGGTATTCCGGGTTTACTGCAATTTCAAAAAGCACTCCGGATCCCAAGCGATTCTGGATCAGGAACATGTATGAATCCAGGAACATCAATTCATCTTCCAATGAAATCAGGTCTTTTTTGGAATTCACCAACATGTAGCGGTAAATCCTGGAAAAGTTTTCGGCATAATTGTATCCCAATTGCTGGTCTTCAAGAATGAGTTCGGAAAGCACGCTGAGATTATTGAATACAAAATGCGGGTCGATCTGCAATTTCAGGGATTGTAATTCGGATTCCACAGCCAGCTGATTCAGCTCTGCCATCCGGATGGTTTCGTTTTTCCAGTTGGAAATCAAATGATTCCCGATATTGAATCCCATGATCATCAGGGAAATAATGACGCTCACTGTTACCCACTGCATAAATCCGCGGCGTTCTTCGAGCGAAGGAATGTAGTTTTTGGTTTCCGAATTGATCGAGCAAAACCAATAATTCACGAGCCAGTTAATCAATAGTACGGCCAGCAGATTCAGCGCTGTTTCGATTGCCAGGCGGAAGACCGGGTTTTCTTTCCAGGAAAAGAACTTGTTCAGCAGGTTGTCAACGCGGATGCTGGATTCTGAAATCACCAGGCAGACCAAAAAGGTGATGAACAGGTCTTCCATGATCTCCGGGAACTTCCGGTTAAAGAAGGTACTCCAGTAATCGGAAAAAGGATCCAGGATATAATACACCAGGTACATCAGCAAGAATGCCGAAATCGTAAACAAAATCCGTTTACGGTTATTAGTCAAAAATCCGCTTTTTCTACTCTCTGTCATAGTCGAGATACAAATTACGCTGATTTTAATGAATCAGACCGCAATTTGTACCTCAAATGTCATTTTCGGCTTCTGAACTTCACAAATGGAATTCCGAAGCTTTCGTTTTTTACATCAATGCAAGCATTCCGGCGCTCATTCCGATCATCAACGCATCTTCGATAATGGTTACCGTACTCATCGGCAAGTTAAAAACGGCTCCCAAACAAGCACATTGAATGCGTTTTTTATTTAGAACGGATTGCAAAACCCCGATGATGCTGATGCTCATGACTACCAAAGTCACCAGGTTCGTCACAAAAGGATTGAAATTCATCAGGTAGGAAATTCCCAGTCCCAATTCAACGAATGCATACAGATAACCCCACGCAGGAACCTGTTTCGCTACCACATCATACATCGCATAGCTTTCTGAAAAGGCCTTCAGATTCAGGAATTTGAAAAAGGAGAAAATCAGGAAGAAAGCCGCCATGAAATGCTGCATCCACTGCATCCAGTTAAAAACCGGGTTCGCAGTTTGAATCAAAACGGTTACCAATACGATGTATGCAGAGATTAACAAGATCGGTTTGTAGGTTTCGAACCAGGAACGCGTCTGCTCCATCATTTCACTGTGATTCACTGCTGAAATCTGGTATCTTTCAGATAATACTTTTTGGAACTCAGACAAGGAAATATGTTTGTCCATGGTGATTGTTGCCGTATTGCTTTCTTTGGAAACTTCTACATTGCTTACATTTTCAACCATTAATAATGCTGATTTCACTTTTGCTTCGCAGCTTCCGCAAGTCATTCCCGTTACTTGATACGTATGTGTCATAATTAGTTATTTTTCGTTTATGACACAAAGGTAGAACCGCTCTTTCCGGTTCGCGTTGTAGAATATTGGGGAGATCTTGTAAGATTTACAGCTCTTCGATATTTCGTCGGCGATTTTCCTTCAAAGACTTATAAAATGAAGGAGAAAGCCCGGTTTGTTTCTTAAACTGGTTGGAAAGATAGGCCACGCTACTGTATCCTAACTGGTCTGCAATCTGCGAAAGGGACAATTCATCGTACATCAGTAATTCTTTTGCTTTTTCGATGCGCTGTGAGATCACATACTTCTCGATTGTCGTTCCTTCCACTTCCGAAAAGAGATTACTCAAATACGTGTAATCGTAATTCAATCTCTGAGCAATGAAATCCGAAATATTGATTTTAGGCGCTTCCTCGCTGTGGTGAATCAACGTAACGACTGTATTCTTGATTTGCTCGATGAGTTTGCTTTTCCGGTCGTCAATGATTTCAAATCCGAGTTTTAACAGCGAGTCGTCCAGTTTCTTCAAAGCTTCTTCAGCAGGTTCTTCGTGGATTTCGACTTCTCCCAATTCCACTGAAACTGGTGAAATGCCGACTTTTTCGAATTCATTCCGGACAACCATTTTGCAGCGGCTGCAAACCATGTTTTTGATGTAGAATTTCAATGTGAAGCTGTTTTTATAACCGGTATAAAGATATGGAATGATTTGATTTTGGAAGTGAACTGAAATGATCTGTTGATTGAAGAATCAAAAACTCACGTATCCCTCGCTGTGATTGGGCTAATAGATACATCTCTATCCGTCTTTTTCACAATGATCAGTACTAGAATTTAGATTCTTTTTAAAGTCACACGGATTGGATAAATCCTGATGATTCTGCAAAAAAACATTATCACCTACTATTTTAGGACGCTACAATTATTTCACAATCTTACTTTTTGGCATTGCCCCAAAAAGTAAGCAAAAAGGTCTAGGACTATACTCGAAAGCTGGAAAACTACGTGTCCTTCCGCGAAAGCATTCAAAACTCGCTTCCTTCGTCAGCTCAAACAACGAATGCTTTTTTTCGCTCCACTCACTCGTTTTCGAGCACTTTCAGCATAAGGTCCTTTTTTTGAATCCTCTTAATTTTTCCGGAAACTACAGAAAACAAACTCCTGGGTGGTATCAAAAGGAGTTTGATGTGTTGTTTCCAGGCATTTGATTTTTTGAAAGGATTCATCAAACAATTCGGTCATCGATTGCTCGGTGTATTGTTTGATTTCAATTCCGCTGCATTTTGTGGGGCCATTTTCGGAAAAGGTTCCGATGACAACCGTTCCGCCTACTTTGATCGACTGATTTAATCCCTGAAGGTAATTGTCAACATCTTTCTTTTCGGTCAGAAAATGAAATGCAGCACGGTCGTGCCAGAAATCAACAGGTTCTTCCAATTCCAGATTAGCAGCATCTGCCACAATCCATTTTACAGAAGCTGCTTTTTCTCCCAAACGTTTCTTGGCACGTTCCAGGGCATTTTCAGAGATATCCACGACTGTCAAATCCGTGAACCCCTCATCCAGCAAATGATCTACTAAAAAACTATCTCCACCGCCTACATCAACAATTTTAGCATGTTTGCTGAGTTTTGCTTCTTCCAGGAAATGCAAAGAAGTTTCAGGCACCGGTTGGTACCAACTCACTTCATTCAGTTCTTTTGTCGCGTATACGTTTTCCCAATGCACTTTTCTATCAGACATACCTTACACTTTCTATGATGCAAAATTACTTCATTTCCCCTCACCATCTTGTTTACATATCTAAAAACAAAAAGGGACACGATACATCGGGAATTAATCACAATAAACACCCAATTTTATTTTTTACCGCAAATGCACAAATTCTTGGAGGCGCTTACAAGTCGCCTCTTTTTCTTATGAACTATCAAAACTCCTGATTTTGCTATAAAAGCGAGTGCGGTAGCCGAGCTATCCATTTGCGCATTTGTGGGAAATTACATCTGGCTTTGTATAAAAAATGAGTTGGGTGCGAATAATACATATATCCCGATACATCGCATCCCTTTCAAATCTTTTGTTGTATTTATTACAATACTACAATTCGGATTCCTTTCACCTCTTGTTTTTCATTCTGAACATCCATGAAGTACATTCCGGAATAAAGCTCAGGTAAATGGATCTCTTCCGGTAAGCTTTTGGAACTTAAGATTAAGACCAACGATCCAGCTACGTCGTAAATACGAATCGTCACTTCACCTGAAAGAGCTTCAGCTCCAGATAATTTCAACGTTCCGTTTCCTGCAACAGGATTCGGGTAAACCGAAATGATTTCCTGTGAGTTCTCTTCTATTCCAAGATTGCTGTAATTGTAGACATTCGAGGTGCCGACACAACCTGCAGCACTTGTTACCGTTACGGTGTATTGTCCGTTCCCGTTTGTCGGAGTCAAATTCTGACTGGTTGCCCCCGGAATCGGAGATCCGCCAAAATTCCACTGGTAAGTTGCAAACGGCCCGGTTACTAAATTTCCGGCAGAATAAGAGATTAGAGGTGCCGGAGTTGGCAACACAGTTACTGTTTGCTGCAACGTTACGTTACATCCTGCTGCTGCATTTTGAACTGTTACGGAATAAGTTCCACCTGTTGAAACGGTAATCGAAGAATCCAATTCCCCGTTCGACCAAACAAAGCCGGTTCCGTTTGTGACATTCAATGTCACGGAACCTCCCGGACAGAAATTCGTTGGTCCGGTTGCACTCAAAGCTGCCGGAGAGAAACAATACGTATCATTTCCGGAACATCCGCCGGCATTGGTTACATCCACAGCATACAATCCGTATCCTTCCATCGGAACATGCGTACTTCCGGTTGCTCCCGCAATTGGGTTTCCGTTAAAAGACCATTGGTAACTCGCAAACGTTCCCACACTCAGGTTTCCTCCTGAGAACTGGATGTTCGGATTCGGAAGTCCGCTTCCCGATACAACCGTTTGTAAAGATCCACGGCATGCGGATGCGTCTTCAAACACAACGGAGTAATTTCCCGGAGCGGAAATCGTAATGGAAGACGTTGTAACTCCGGTCGACCAAAGATAATCTACCCCATTTGCAACGCTTAATGTGATTGGTGTACCACCGCAAATCGTGTGCGGTGCAGCAGGAGAAAATACGGATGCAGAAACACAATAATTGGATTCGTAAGCTCCCAGGTCAACTGTCGTATTCTGAATACGGGTATTTCCGGCAAGGTCAGTAGTTCCGACAACGCTTGCATTCAATCCGAAATTAATTCCGGCAGAAACCGGTTTTAATCGGTAATTCAATCCTGTTGTATCAAAAGGTGCCGAAGTTACTGTACCCGAAAGCACAAAATACGGATTGGATGACAACACATTCGTCCCGGATGCACTACTCGTTCCGGTTTGCATAATGCAATTACTCATGCTGACTCCTGTTCCCAATACCTGCGACAATGCGTTGTTTCCATAAATCACCGAGTTTATGACAGAACTTTGGCTGTTTAAAGCAACGGATGTATTTGCCGTTCCGGTTGTTACTCCCTGGTTATTGTGCGCAATGGTGCAGTTAATGACTTTGTTACTTTGTGTACTGCTGAAAGTTTCCGTACGAATCACTCCCGACGTGTTGGAATAATTCCCCACAATCAGGCAGTTATACAGATTTACTAAACTATTGGAGTTAAAGTAAATTCCGCTGCTGTTCGATGTATTCCCTGCAATCACTGAATTGGAAACCGTCAATCCTGCCTGGCTGGACGCCGATACACAAATAGCTCCACCCAATCCGCTACTCTGATTGGATTTAATGTAACAATTCGTAATGGAATTATTGGTTCCGACATAGATATTGATTGCGCCACCCTGGGTTGCACAGATATTTCCTTCGAATAAAGTATTTTGGATCGTGATATTTCCTGAACCACCGTGAGACAATCCTCCGCCGATGTCTGCGTAGTTTCCGATTATTTTACAATTATCAATGACCGGGCTTGAGTTTACCGAACGGATTCCGGCACCGCTTCCGGTATTGTAGTATCCACCTAAAATACTGAATCCGTCTATTTTGGTTTGATTTCCCACATTGGAGAAATAAACCACATTGTATGAATTATCGTTTGCTGCTCCGGTAGCAATTTCACCACTCAGGATGGTCACATTCGTTACACTGTTTCTCTGGATTACCAATGTTTCAGTTCCGTTGAATCCCCCGAAAACCTTTGTTCCGTTCTTGATTGTAAAGGAAATCGTTCTGGTAGTAGTTGCTGTTGTTTTATACGTTCCCGCAGCTACCCATATTTCATCTCCGAAGTTGGATGCCCCGATCGCGCTTTGCAAATCCGTGTACGCATCTGCCCATGAAGTTCCGTTATTCGTTCCGGTGGCATTAATGTTTACATACCAAACAGTTCCGTAAGCTTTTGAAAGGATTGTTCCGGTAAAAAGCAAAAGAAGTAGTAATCTCTTCATAACATTTATTGGTTTTTTAGTTGAAGGTGCAAAAATAGTTTTTCCAATTTTATTTTCGTGCTTCATCTCGCAATTGCACACTATTAGTGACTGAATTTCGGTAAACACTGTTTTCACAATCCTGTACTTACATGAAAAATGAAGGTATTCACACATTTTTTCAGCCGACTCGTACTTTTTCAGGATTCCGGGCGGTTTACATCCGTATTTTTGTACCTCGAAGGAGTTTTACTCTTTCCGGATTATCATTTAATCCAATGTTATTGCGTGGTAAGCAACGAAAAAGCCATCGTCTCTAATCAGACGATGGCTTTTTTCGGTTTAGACATTCAATTTTATTAAGCCGTTTTTTTCTTTTTCTTCTTATTGTTCATCTTGACTTTGACCTTCTCACGATCCTTCACTCCCCAATGCTCCTGGTAATCCAAATTCACTTTGATAACCTTAACCTTACAGTTTTTATTATTCTTTGCCAGGTCTTCCCATATTTTCACATGGTCTTTGTTTAATTTCCCGGTCCAGACAGCACAGTAAATCAACACATAGAAATCCGCTTTTTCCACTTCACCCAATGCTTTTCCTTTGATATCACGAAACTTTGCCAGTTCGCCTTTCAAATCCGTACTATCCGGCATATGGTAGCTGTTTGCAGGATTCAGATCCGGGATAAACTGGAACAACCCGGCATTACACGAAGTATCTGTTTGTCTGTATTCAATGTATTTTCCGTTGCGGTCATAAATAGCAGCATTTGGAATTCCATAAGTGGCAGAGATGTAAGCTGCCGTCTTCTCATCAGCGGTCGTGAGAATATTGGTTGTATCCAAATCGTATTTTAAAGCACTTTTCTTAATCGATTGTTCATTTTCAACTCCCGGGTTCTTAATCCCGTACATTTTCATCATAATCGTTTTACAGCTTTGCAGCATCAGAAAGGAGAGCATCAACAGCAACAGCGGTTTCATTTTAGAATTTTTCATCAATTGGTTTTTAGTGTAATATAATTTCAAAACTTAAAGGTTGCCTGCAATGGAAAATCGATATCCTTTTTTATCAACATGAATCCCGGAACGAGCTTTAACGTGTAGTTACATTCTTTCGACCGGAATTTTCATATCACTAAATCAAACCGGAAATTTTTCGTTCAGGTCAAAGCTTAAGTCCTGATAAAAATAAGGATCTCAGCCTGATTTAAGCCTTGAACATCCGGAGTTTCGGATCATCGGTCAGAAACAAACCGCGACCGGCAAAAAAAATTAGCCGAAGAAATCCGGACATTCACACAATTTTCACCCCGGTTCAGCCTTTTTTATATCGCCGGGAAATTCTTCGGTTGTATTTTAGCGGTCTTGAAAGGATTTGTAGCGTTTAAAAAAGATTCTTTCCATAGTACAACTTAACTAAACGCATTCTTGCGTTGGTTTATGGTCAAAAAGCCATTGTCTCTTTTAGGATGATGGCTTTTTCCTTTTAATTTCATTTCTCAGTTTTGAAAAACGGCTCCATCTTCGGATGAAATATTTAACTTCCAAAATCTTGCCCGAATTCAACCTAAAGTTACATGTTCGCGATATTGTGAACAGCCCTTGCTGTCACTGGGCTAATAGATGGAACTTGTCCCGCCACTGCGGGATGTCTATTTGTCTTTTTAATGAAATTACCCTTCTCGTTTCACCCGGAAAATCGTTCAGCTCAGAGTGGTCTGAATCCGGCGCAATGATGAACAAGATCTGCTGGTAAACAGGAAATCATCATTCAGGAAATTAAACACCTGTTTTTCATCCATTTTTCAAACTTAAAAATGAAAAGACAATCCATTTAAAAACAACCTGTTAACCACTTAAAAACCGCTCCAAAGTACAATTAACCAATATTTAACACGCAAATACTTGCCGTTAATCAATCTCTCGATTAGTTTTGCGCTATGAAAAGTTTGCTGATCGGATTTTTTCAATTACTGTGCTTTCTCCATGTCTATGGATCAAGTCAGGTAAATGCTTATCCGCAGTCAGAAGCAAATTCCTCTTCTTTTATCCGTTTTCATCATATTGAGCATTCTCATTTTGTTGTAAAACAGCACAAATCAAATTCTTCAATCGGTTCCAACTCCTCCATCCCGGATGAGGAAACAGAATTGATTATCGAAAACATCGAAGAAGAAACGGAAGATTTTTCATCTCAAAAACACCTGGAAAGCAACCAGTACTTTCTGGGACTCCTCTACGATCAGTCGCTCGACTACCTGTATGAGGATTTCAAGAACAATTTAGTGTTCTGCGACAACATGTCTTTTCTTGTTTCCAACAGAAAGCATGTCGTATTCCAGGTTTTCAGAATATAGAAAAACCAACACAGACGGCTCCCGCTGTCTGCAACATCCTTTCTTACCAAAGATTTAGTTTGAAATCTAGTCTCTTTCATCTATCTTGGAAAGAATAACAAGTTAAGTATTTGAAACTTAGCTCACATTTTCACAAAAAAACAACTTGTTAAAAAGTAAACTATTATGAAGAGAGTTCTCATTCTCATGGGTTTGTGTACGGCATTATTACACACAAGCTGCCAATCCAAAAAAGAAGAAAAAGAAGTTAAAACCAAGCTATTGGTTACAAGTCCTTTACAAAAGGATACAACGATCGTCAAAGATTATGTGTGCCAGATCCACGCCATTCAACACATTGAAATCAGAGCACTGGAAAAAGGTTATTTGCAAAAAATCTTTGTTGATGAAGGTCAATTCGTAAAGCAGGGTCAGCCCATGTTTCAAATCATGCCGATGATGTACGAAGCAGAAATGCAAAAGGCGGAAGCAGAAGCAAACTACGCTAAAATCGAATACCTGAATGCCAAAATGCTTGCCGACAGCAATGTGATCTCCAAAAACCAATTAGCATTGGAAAAAGCGAAATATGACAAAGCAAAAGCAGAATTATCCCTGGCAAAAGTTCGTTTAGGATTTACAGAGATCAAAGCTCCTTTCAGCGGAATCATGGACCGTTTCCAGGTACGATTGGGAAGTTTGGTCGATGAAGGCGATTTGCTGACAACCCTTTCCGATAACGGAAATCTGTGGGTTTACTTCAACGTTCCGGAAGCTGAATATCTGAACTATAAAACGGTTGCTAAAAAAGACAACATGAAAAATGTGCGTCTGTTAATGGCAAACAATGAATTCTACAAATATCCGGGAGTGGTTGAAACCATTGAAGCCGACTTCAACAACGAAACGGGAAATATTGCATTCCGTGCTACTTTCCCGAACAAAGAAGGTCTTTTGAGACACGGTGAAACGGGAAGTATTCAAATGGTGGTTCCGCTTAAAAATGCAATCATTATTCCTCAGAAGGCAACGTATGAGGTATTGGAGAAAAAATACGTTTACATCGTCGATAAAGACAACGTGGTTCACTCCAGGGAAATTGTTATCCGTTCCGAAATGCCCGATTTGTATGTCATCAAAAGTGGTGTAAAACCCGATGACCGCATCCTGTTGGAAGGAATCCGAAAGGTACGCGACGGAGACAAGATCAGCTTCAATTACGAAGATCCGGCGAAAGTTATTGCGAACTTGAAAGTATACACAGAGTAGTCAGCCCATTTAATTCGCTCCAAAAATGTTTAATAAATTCATTCACAGACCTGTTTTAGCGATTGTGCTATCATTGGTCATCATCTTCATGGGTGTACTTGCCATCAGTGGATTATCCACATCGCAGTTCCCTGAAATTGCACCTCCCACCGTTATTGTGCGGGCATCTTATCCGGGAGCAAGTGCCAAAGTATTGACAGAATCCGTTTTAATCCCGTTGGAACAAGCCGTAAACGGTGTTCCGGGAATGAAATACATGACTTCCGATGCAACCAGTGCCGGAGAAGCAAACATCCAGATTGTATTTAACCTCGGAACCGATCCCGACCAGGCATTGGTACAGGTAAATACGCGGATTGCACAGGTATTGAACCGCTTACCGGTTTTGGTACAGCGCGAAGGAGTTATCGTAAACCGGATCATGCCAAGTATGTTGATGTACGTTAACTTGTACAGTAAAGATCCGAAAGCCGACATGAAATTCATTTTCAACGTTGCCGGTGTAAACATGATTCCTGAATTACAGCGTATCAACGGTATCGGACAGGCAAGTATCTTAGGTAGCCGCCAGTATGCGATGCGTATCTGGTTGAAACCGGATCGTATGCGGGCTTACAACATTTCTACCGATGAAATCATGGAAGCCCTCAACTCACAAAGTGTGATCGGTTCTCCGGGTCGTATTGGTCGAAGCGACGGTAAACGCGCCGAAGCGTTGGAATATGTATTGACTTACAAAGGCCGTTTCAATGAAGCCGACGAATACAAAAATGTCATTATCCGCTCCAATCCGGAAGGTGAAATTCTACGCTTGAAAGATGTGGCAGAAGTGGAACTCGGAAGCGAGTACTACGATATTTACTCCAACAAGGACGAATATCCTTCTGCGGCGATCGTATTGAAACAAACTTACGGAAGTAACGCAACGGAAGTTATTGAACGCGTAAAAGAGAAACTGGAAGAATTGAAAAAGACCTCCTTCCCTCCGGGAATGGAATACGAAATCAGTTATGACGTTTCGAACTTCCTGGATGCATCCGTTGAAAAAGTAATTCACACTTTGGGCGAGGCATTCATTCTCGTGGCATTGGTGGTGTTCTTATTCTTAGGTGACTTCCGCTCTACCCTGATTCCAACAATTGCCGTTCCGGTTTCATTGATCGGAGCCTTCATGTTCATGCAGTTGTTCGGTTTAACAATCAACTTGATTACGTTGTTTGCCCTGGTATTGGCAATCGGTATTGTAGTGGATGACGCGATTGTCGTCGTCGAGGCGGTCCATGCCAAGATGGAAGAAGAGCATCTTTCGCCTTACATGGCCGTGAAAAAAGTACTCAAGGAAATCAGTGGTGCAGTTATTGCGATTACCTTATTGATGACCGCCGTATTCGTACCGGTAGCGTTCATGACAGGGCCGGTAGGGATTTTCTACCGACAGTTCGCGATTACCATGGCAACTTCCATCGTACTCTCCGGTTTGGTGGCATTGACATTGACTCCGGTGCTTTGTGCCATGTTGTTGAAAAACAATCACGGAAAACCACGGAGAAGAACCCCGATCAATCGTTTCTTAGATTGGTTCAACAGAGGTTTTGAGAAACTGACGGGAAGATATGTCGGATTGTTAAACCGCATTGTAAACCGAAGATTGGTCACATTCATCATTTTACTTGCCTTCGGTTTGGGAATCTTCGGATTGAGTGAGAAATTACCTTCCGGTTTCATCCCGAGTGAAGACCAGGGAATGATCTACGCGATTATTCAGACTCCTCCGGGATCAACACTGGAAAGAACGAATGACATTGCCCGAAAACTTCAGATGATTGCTGAAAAAGTAGATGGAATCAAGTCGGTTTCTGCCCTTGCAGGTTACGAGGTTTTGACGGAAGGTCGCGGATCGAATGCCGGTACGTGTTTGATCAACCTTGATCCATGGTCGGAAAGAAAGCACAACGTGCAGGAAATCATTTACGAACTGGAAGAAAAAGCCAAAGTGATTCCGGGAGCAACGATCGAATTCTTTGATCCGCCGGCGGTTCCGGGTTATGGTGCTGCGGGAGGTTTCTCTCTTCAGTTACTGGATAAAACCAATACCGGAGATTACCTGGAATTGGAACGCGTCAACACGGAATTCATGAATGCATTGCGCAAACGAAAAGAAATCACCGGTTTGTTTACGTTCTATAGTGCGAACTATCCGCAATACGAGCTTCAGATCAACAACGATTTAGCGATGCAGAAAGGAGTTTCTATCGGAAATGCGATGAACACATTGTCCATTTTGATCGGTAGTACTTACGAATTAGGTTTCATCAAATACCAGCGTTTCTTCAAAGTATTCGTTCAAGCTTCTCCGGAATACAGACGATTGCCGGAAGACATCATGAAATTGTACGTGAAAAATGACCGTGGTGAAATGGTTCCGTTCTCAGCCTTTATGAAGATTGTGAAATCCCAGGGGGCGAATGAGATCAACCGCTACAACATGTATACCACTGCTTCGATCCGGGGATCTGCTGCAAAAGGATACAGTAGTGGTGAAGCGATTAAAGCCGCACAGGAAGTTGCCAAAGAAACCTTGCCGAAAGGTTATGACATCGACTGGGGAGGACTTTCGAAAGATGAGGTAATGCGTGGAAATGAAGCCTTGTATATCTTCATCGTCGTATTGATCTTTGTTTACTTCGTACTTGCGGCGCAATATGAAAGTTTCATCATTCCCCTGGCGGTAATTTTATCACTTCCTGCGGGAATTTTCGGATCCTTCTTCTTATTGCAGATGATGGGCTTGGAAAACAACATTTATGCGCAAGTCGGACTCGTCATGCTCGTCGGGCTCCTCGGTAAGAACGCCGTATTGATCGTGGAATTTGCCATGCAGAAACACCACGAAGGCTCTACCGTTTTGGAAGCAGCGATCGAAGGTGCGAAAGTACGTTTCCGCCCGATCTTGATGACCTCTTTTGCATTCATCGCCGGATTGATTCCATTGGTTATTGCAACTGGTCCGGGAGCTATCGGAAACCGTACGATCGGTGCCTGTGCACTGGGCGGAATGCTCTTCGGAACCATTTTCGGGGTAATCATCATTCCGGGTCTGTACTATATTTTCGGTTCGCTTGCAGCTGGACGAAAACTAATTAAAAACGAGGATGAAAGCTCTTTAACAGAAGACTTCGTTCATGCAATTGACAATTTTCCAACAACCGATGAAAGTAATGAAGATGAGCACTAAAAAAAGACTGGGCAACTGGCTCATAATTGCCGGTCTTGCAGTAACCATTGCAGGATGTAAGGATCTGAAACTGGTTACAAAAACCGAAAACACATATACTCCTGCGAGCTATCAAGGTTCGCAGGATACACTCAACTCTGCAAAAACGCATTGGAACGAGTTTTTTAAAGACCCTTACTTGATTTCGCTGGTCGATACGGCTCTGAAGAACAACCAGGAGCTGAATATCGTGATGCAGGAAATCACCATCGCCAAAGCAGAAGTAAGAGCTAAAAAAGGTGAATTCCTTCCATCTGCAAACCTGCAGGTTGGTGCCGGAGTAGACAAAGTAGGAAGATATACCCGCAACGGTGCTTTGGAAGCAAACAATCAGGTTGCTCCGGGAAAGGAATTTCCTGAACCGATGTCGGATTTGTTTGTAGGAGTGAATGCTTCCTGGGAAATCGATATCTGGCGAAAACTGCGCAACTCAAGAGATGCGGCTGCGAATCGCTACCTGGCTTCCGTAGAAGGTAAGAATTTCATGGTGACGCATTTGGTTTCCGAAATCGCCAACTCGTATTACGAATTGGTTGCATTGGATAACAAGCTTGAAATCCTGAACCAGACGATTGAGATTCAAAGCAATGCTTTGCAGATTGTTAAAATGCAGAAAGTAGCCGGAATGGTTTCCGAATTGGCGGTTAAGAAGTTTGAGGCGGAGGTTTTGAAGAATCAAAGTCACGTGTACTACATCCGTCAATCCATTGTGGAAGCTGAAAATAAGATCAATTTCCTTGTCGGAAGATTCCCGCAACCTGTTCAGCGAAATTCCAAGAATTTCACGGATTTGGTTCCGGACACGATTTACTCGGGAATTCCTTCTCAATTGTTGCAGAACAGGCCGGATATCCGGAAAGCAGAATTGGAATTGATCGCAACCAAATTCGACCTGAAAGCAGCAAGAGCGGATTTCTATCCGTCACTCAAGTTGACAGCCGGTGCAGGATTCAACGCTTTCAATGTACAGTATTTCATCAAGGCTCCGCAATCATTGATCTACAACATTGCCGGAGACCTGATTGCTCCTTTGATCAACAGAAACGCGATCAAAGCGAAGTATTTCTCTGCCAATGCAAAACAAATCCAGGCGGCTTACAATTACGAAAAGTCGATTTTGAACGGCTATATTGAAGTAACGAATTCGCTTTCAAAGATCAGCAACCTGAAAAAGAGTTACGATCTGAAAACACAGCAGGTACAAGCTTTAACACAATCGATCACGATTTCCACCAACTTGTTCAGCAATGCCCGTGCAGATTACATGGAAGTATTGATGACGCAGCGTGATGCCGTTGAATCGAAATTTGAATTGATTGAAATGAAACAGCAGCAATTAGAAAGCTGGATCGGTATGTATCAAGCATTAGGAGGTGGTTGGAAATAACAATTGACAACCCCTTATTTCCGGAAGGCATTCGTTGATAGCGGATGCCTTTTTTGTTATGTTTCACCGCTTAATAAAAAAAAAAGCTAAAAACTTGCAAATCAGTACCATAACAAATATCAGCTAATATTAAACTTGAAATCGGTTCGCAATATTGCGATATCGCGAACTTGAGATTGATTCTTTGAATCCTGTCATTCAAAATCTTCGTGAGTCTTCAGACTGAGATTAACTCACCACCAATAGCCATAAAACAATATGTTTTAAACCATCTAAACGATCTCGTTGTTTTCTTTCTCCGAACTTCTTTAAAGATTTGTTAAATCCGGTTTCCAAATAGCCCGCAACTAATAGATTTCCTGTATTATTGCCGATGTTAATTCTCGACGCAAACAATGTTTATGAAACACCTCATTTTAATTACAGTACTTTCTCTCACCCAAATTATCACCGCACAAACATCTCCCGAGTGGAATTCAGCAGAAATCCTCCAGGGAATTAAAAAACTCAACACCGCCGGATCCGTTTTATACATCGCGGCCCATCCGGATGATGAAAACACGCGTTTACTAGGTTACCTGGCAAAGGAAAAGAATTTCCGGACCGGTTATTTGTCTCTTACCCGGGGTGACGGTGGTCAGAACCTCATCGGGAAAGAACAAGGCGAAGCTTTGGGTTTAATCCGGACACAGGAATTGCTTGCCGCAAGAAGAACCGACGGAGCTGAGCAGTTTTTTACCCGTGCAAACGATTTCGGATTTTCGAAAAACCCCGAAGAAACGTTTACCATCTGGGACAAGAACCAGATTTTAGCAGATGTCGTTCTGGCAATCCGCAAGTTCAAACCGGATGTCATCATTTGTCGTTTCCCAACTACCGGAGAAGGCGGACACGGTCATCACACCGCTTCGGCAATTCTTGCACTGGAAGCATTTGACCTGGCAGCAGATCCGACCAAATTTCCGGAACAATTGAAAGAAACACAGGTTTGGCAGGCGAAACGCATTTTGTGGAATACCTTCAATTTCGGAGGAAACAACACCACTTCTCCCGATCAATTGAAACTGGATGTAGGAACTTACAATCCGCTATTGGGATTAAGCTACGGAGAAGTTGCCGCAAACAGCCGTTCGATGCACAAAAGCCAGGGATTCGGTTCCGCAAAGCAACGCGGAGAAAGCATCGAATACTTTAAATTCCTGAAAGGAGCTCCGGCCGAAAAAGACCTCTTTGAAGGTGTTGACGCAACCTGGAAACGTTTTTCCGAAACAGCCAAACTGGATGCACAGATTTCCAAATGCATTGCTGAATTTAAACCGGAACAACCGCAATTGTCTTTACCGGCTTTAGAACTGATTTACAAAAGCATTCAGAGCCTGGATGACAAAGATCCGACTATCCGTTACTGGAAAAACCTCAAAACAGCAGCCTGCCAGGAGCTGATCCTTCAATGCGCAGGTTTGTGGATGGAAGCTTATACAACAGAATACAGCGCTGTTCCGGGAAATGAAATCAGTATTTCAGCACAGATCATTGCCCGAAATCCGGCAAATGTGCAATTGAAATCCATTGATTTTCCGGGACAAACAAGCAAAGCAACCGCTTTACAGCTTACTCAAAACAAACTCGAAACGTTCGAACAAAAGGAAGTTTTAGCAAAATCAACGCCGTATTCTGCTCCTTATTGGCTGGTTCAGCCACACTCTGTGGGAATGTATACCGTAAATGATTCCGAACTGATCGGTTCTCCCGAGAATAAACATGCGCCGAAAGTGGTTTATCATATTACCATTGACGGAAATGATTTCACGATTGAACGTCCTTTGGTTTTCAAATCTACCGACCCGGTGAAAGGAGAAGTGTATCGTCCGTTTGAGATTTTACCTCCTGTCACAACTCAAATTTCCGACCAGGTGCTTGTGTTCAATACCATTACTCCGAAATCCGTTTCATTTACCGTAAAAGCAAATATGGCTCACGTGAAAGGAACGTTAAAAGTCCAGGTTCCTTCGGGCTGGAAAATCACGATCCAGAACCCTGAAATCAACCTGGAAAACAAAGGTGATGAGCAAATTGTAACGGCAACGCTTGTTCCGGACAAAAATGGAAAAGACGGCACACTTCAGGCTTCTGTTTCAATTGACGGAAACGATTATACGAGAAGCATTACCCGAATCGAATACGATCATATCCCCTACCAGTTTTTCCTGACGGATGCACAAGCCAGAATTGTATTCCTGGATCTGAAGAAAACAGGAAATAAAATCGGGTACATTGCCGGAGCCGGAGATAATGTTCCTGCCTGTCTGACTCAAATCGGCTACGATGTGACTTTATTGACGGACGAATTATTGGCGAAAGAAGATCTGAGTGCATATTCAAGTATTGTAACCGGGGTTCGGGCTTACAACACCAACAACCGCATGCCGATTTATTACGATAAACTCATGAATTACGTGCAGCAAGGCGGAAACCTGGTTGTTCAATACAATACCAATAACCGCATTGCGCCGATGGAAACGAAAATCGGGCCGTATCCGTTCACAATTTCAAGAGATCGCGTAACGGATGACAATGCAAAAGTGGAATTCCTCAATCCGAAACATCCGGTTCTCAATACTCCGAATGTAATTACGCAAAAAGATTTCGAAGGCTGGGTTCAGGAACGTGGAATTTACTTCGCAACGCAAATGGACGAACGCTACGAAACGATTTTTTCCATGCATGATCCGAACGAAGATGCTCACAAAGGAAGTCTGATCATTTCCAAATACGGAAAAGGAAACTTCGTTTACACAGGATTGGTGTTCTTCCGCGAATTACCGGCTGGAATTCCGGGAGCTTACCGTTTATTTGTAAATTTATTGAGTCTGCCTCAGAATAAATAGGCTTTTGTCCTGCACATGTCAGTTCAAGTTCCCGCATGTCGTTCTTGATACCCGTCCGCCAGGCGGACGGACTCGAACTGACATTTGCAGGAGTAAAAAAAACAATTATTGAAATAATTAAAACCAAACAATGATCGAAGAAGAGGAAAATCCGAAAAACTGGAAATGGGCTTATATCGGAGTCGTTGCGGCTTTGGCAGGTCTGATGGTATTTTTTTACTTTTTCACTAAACATTTCTCATGAGTTTCATTGATTGGATTGTTCTCATCATCACCTTGTTGGCCGTAATCGGTTACGGTCTTTACAAAAGTAAAAGCGAAAAAACGCTGGACGGTTATTTCAAGAGCAGCAATTCCATGAGTTGGCTATTGATTTTACTTTCCATCATGGGAACCCAGGCCAGTGCTATTACTTTCTTATCGGCACCGGGGCAAGCATATACGGACGGAATGCGCTTCGTTCAGTATTACTTCGGTTTACCTTTGGCAATGGTTGTGCTTTGTGTCACGTTTATTCCGATTTATCATAAGCTCAAAGTTTTCACAGCCTATGAATATTTGGAGCAGCGCTTCGACCTGAAAACACGTTCCCTGGCTTCGGTTTTATTCCTGGTGCAGCGGGCTCTTTCAACCGGAATCAGTATTTATGCGCCTTCCATTATCCTGGCTTCTTTACTTGGTTGGAACATTTACTACACGAATCTCGTAATGGGTGGTTTCCTGATCATTTACACCGTAACCGGAGGAACCAAGGCTGTGACATATACACAAATGCAGCAATTGATTGTGGTGTTCATCGGGATGTTTTTAGCCGGATACCTCGTGGTTCAGATGCTTCCGAAAGACGTGAGTTTCACAGATGCTTTGCATGTTGCAGGGAAAATGGGTAAACTGAATGTGATCGAAACCAAAATCGATGTCACGGATTCAGCCTGGTGGAAAGATAAATACAATATCTGGAGCGGATTGATCGGAGGATTTTTCCTGGCTCTTTCCTATTTCGGAACGGACCAATCACAAGTTGGGCGGTATTTGACTGCAAAAAACACCAAAGAAAGCCGAACCGGTTTGTTAATGAACGGCTTGGTGAAAGTACCGATGCAATTCCTGATCTTGTTGGTAGGAAGTTTGGTTTTCGTTTTTTACATGTTTTTTCAGTCACCGATTTTCTTCAATCAGAAAGAAGTTGACAAAGTTCTTCGTTCGGAATACAAACACGATTTCCAGCGTTTACAGGCTAAAAACGACTCCCTGAACCTGATCCGGAAAACACAAACGACCGAGTTGGCGGATGCTTTGCATCAAGAAGACCAGGGTAAAATCAAGACTTTGCAGGCCAGTTTATTGCAATTGGAATCAGAAACCAAAGTGGTACGTGAAGGTGCTTTAGCTGTTATGAAAAAAGCAGACAGCACTGCTGACACGAATGATACCAATTACATTTTCCTGTATTTCGTGGTGGAAAATCTGCCCAAAGGTTTGATCGGTTTGCTTATTGCGATGATCTTCCTTGCCGCCTGGGGAAGTATTGCTGCGGCTTTGAATTCCCTGGCTTCCACAACCGTCATTGATTTGTACAAACGCATGTGGGTCAAAGATCAGACCGAGCTGCATTATTACAAAGCTTCGAAGTGGTTTACATTCGGATGGGGAATTTTTGCGATTGCAACAGCGATGTTTGCCAGTAAATTGGGAAGTTTGATCGAAGCCGTGAATGTTTTAGGCTCTTTGTTCTACGGAACCATCCTGGGAATTTTCCTGGTTGCATTCTATCTGAAGCGCATCGGTGGAAAAGCTGTTTTCTGGGGAGCGATCATCACGGAAGTGATTGTTATCGGAATTTATGTGGTCGATATCATTTCATTCCTGTGGTTGAATGTGATCGGATGTTTGCTGGTGTTGATTATTGCTGCGCTCATTCAGTTGTTTGTGGGAAAAAAAGAAGCGGTTGATGCTGATTTGTTAGAAGATAGTAGTGCAGTTAAAGAATAATTGTTCCCGGTAGAAAAGACGAATAGACATCCATCTATTAGCCCAGTCGTTGCAAGGGTTTCAGTAAAAACAAAAGTCATTTCAAAAGGTTCTTTTCTGGGAATGAATATGCACTAAAAACAAGACCTGTTTTCCCCCTGAGACACGCAGAAGTTCGCAGGTAAGGATCGTTAGAATGACACCTCTTTTTAGATGGAATGTATTATCCAAGCATATTGGCAATTTTTCCCGCAAATGCACAAATGAGTGCTCGCCTACCGAACTCGCTTTTAGCAGGGCAAGCTACAGATGTCCAAAATTGGTGCATTGTTTGGGTGAGCTTACATCAATACCAACAGCTATAGAGTACTGTAGGATTTTTTAATCATCACCTAAATTCCAGAGCAAGTCTTAGAAATTTGATGAATTTTTCTCTCCTGTCACTTCGATTTCTATGACACTTGCAAATTAATTTGATACTTTTTATTGTTGTTGATACA
>VFQN01000752.1_pt1 | contig 58566 bp, 91 predicted proteins | sample 3512371 | NCBI WGS metagenome assembly VFQN01 (sample SAMN10412370, study PRJNA504923) | tailings metagenome | isolation source: Replicate 2 from Balatoc abandoned mine | place: Philippines: Itogon, Benguet | collected 2017-08-28 | reverse complement strand
GGGGGGGGGGGGGGGGGGGGGGGGGGGGGGGGGGGGGGGGGGGGGGGGGGCCCTGTAAAATGGAGTAGGGGCCAGCACGACGTGTGGTGATATCCCAGAACAATGTGTCGAAGTAGCACTTGCTACTCCCTCCCACTGCTTCACCCACCATATGCCACGTCGCCACCCCTCCTTACCCCACAGGCTGCTGCAGCCGGGGGGCACCTTCATGCTCATCTCGCTGGGCCTGCCCTCCGCCCGCCTGGCCACGCTCAGACACATGCCCTGGTCCAGCGTGCGCGTGCTGCTGCTGCCCAAGCCGCTGCTGTACGTGCAGTCGGACGTGACGCTCACGGGGCGGCCCATGCCGGCCAAGTGTGCGGCGGACAAGGACGTGCCTGTGGAGTACCTGGGCCCGTGGACTGCTGAGCAGGCGGAGGTGGAAGTGCAGGGGGTGGAGGTGCGGGACTACTTCTTCGCGTACGTGTGCGTTAAGCCACACGAGGGAGGGGAAGGGGAGGGGAAGCAGGAGGGGAAGGAGGAGGAAGGCGTGGGGGAGAAGAAGGGGGAGGAGGAGGTGGGGGCGAAGGAGGAGGAGGAGGAGGGGAGTGCGGGGGGAGTTGGGAAGGAGGAAGGGGAGGCGCAGGTGGAGGGGGAGGTGAAGGTGGCGGGCGGAGCAGCACAGGAGGTGCCTGCAAAGCCCTGATTGCTTACGCACCGGTGTGGGATGAAATCATAAGAGGTAATATCAGGGGTTCAAGAGCGGTGTTTTTTCTGGCTGTATGCTAGCAGTGTTACGTGTGCCGGTAAAGAGTGGCGGTTGCGCTCGTTGGGGCGATGCTGTGTGGATTGTGCTGTTGCTTGGCCGTTATCTGTGATGACATGAGTGGGTTTCCAAGGCTGGTGAGGTATCAGATTACATGGGCTGTTGGAGACCGGTCAACAGAACACAACCTGTCGATGCATACGCACATACGTGCCATGAAAGCTTACATAAATTACGTGTTCGCCGTCTGACCTAGTTACGCGCTTTCATGGGTGTACATGAGGTCTCTTGCTTGGCTAACGATTTGGATCTCATATTTGATCGCCAATCACCACGCTTGTACAGCGCTTACGCTATGTGTTTAGCGTGAGTGGCAACAACAAGCGTGCGCTCCTTGGTATGGAAATTTGTTTGGACCTGATCCGTGTTTGCCGTGTGTTTTGCCCGTTGTTTGGATGGCTGGCCATGTGCCGTACTCTCGCCCTTCAGCGGACCAGCCGCATATCTGTGTGTGTTGGGTGTTGGCTCTCTACCGCATGCGCTCAACACGTATGGCGATCGAGACGTGGACGTTGACCAGGGAAGCTACTCAAGGCGACAGGTGGATTTTTTGGTACCCCGATGTGCGTGCAATCAGGGGAGCTCCCCTGGGTGCAATCCTTGCGCACTTGCGCAATCTGTGAAGCACTTTTTGTAAACCTTATACCGGTTATCGTGCGCTTCAGGTGATGAGCCAAAAGGGGATTGGGAGAACGCTTCGTGCAGGACACGCATGCTGCCGCTGGGACGTGGGAGGCCTGGGGAGGCCCACCAACTTGGCGACGGGCTGCAGGCTGCAGCAGGGGAGGTGCCTCCCTGGGGCCACGTGGGGACACAGGCCTAGGGCAGCTCGAAGGAGGACGGAAGGCTTGGTGCCATGGGTCCTGGCTAAAGGGCCGTGTCCTCGGTGCTTGGTGAGGTCAGTTGGGGTACAGAAGTACAGATGACCTCTCCCCAGCCCTGCACCGCCCACCACCAACCCCTCCACAGTCCACACCCAGTACGCGGGCCACCCCCTCCCCTCTCCCAGCCCAGAGCCCCCCTCTGTCCCCGCCTCCACTGCCTGTGCCCCCAGCCCCCAAGGGCACCCCTGCCCTTGCCTCATGCATCCCCCAGCCAGCCCTGCACCGCTCACCCTGCCAGCCCATGTTACTCCCCCGTGGTATGTTTGCCTCGGCCATGCTTTGCCCGGTTCGCTGGCTCATGGTTGCGCAGTCCTGCCCCTTTACAGGCAGCATACGGTACCGGCATGGAGTCTGATCACAGCGTATGGAAATTGTTACTTACAAGTGTTATCCATCGTATTGAGACGTCTCAGGTGAACCACCCCCACAGGTGGCAGGCCGGTGTGCCGGTCCGAGTGTTTCCCCTTCCATCCTTCCTTCGATGAAAAGCCACACACGCCCTGCACTACCGGTACGCTCGCTGCACCGGGAGGCCCAGCGGCTTCGCGATCGCCTGCAGCACGTATTTTTAACCCCCCCTGTAACCATATATCACAGAAGGACACTGTAAAAAACCCATGCCTTGCGCACGCCAACCCCTACGCGCGCTGCGCCGGTAGGCCCAGCGACCTGACGATGGCCTGCAGCGTGGCCTCGTACTGCGGCCGGTCCTCCTCCAGGCACTGGGCGGTCACCGTGTACAGCCGGTTGTACCTGCAGCGTACGGCAGGGCAGTGTACGGCAGGGGGCCGAGGAGGCACGTGGATCAGCATTAGGTAATTGGTAGTGCGACTGGCTACGAGGGCGGGGGGTGCTGGTGTATCCTCGCCAGCCAGGGCAACCCTAGGGCTGGGGGAGGTTGCACTGTAAACGGCTAGACGCGGCGTGTAGGCTCAGGCATAACCAAGGCAGCCCGACTGAGCCCGTCTTGCAAGTGACTGCTGTGCCACAGCCGCCAGCATGTACGGTGGCGTGATACCGGGGTACGTTCAAAGGCGTCCCAGGTTCCGTTCTACAACGTCACGGCTTTGGTCTTAGACTAGTACATGTACAAAGGCGCTGGCGTGCAGGAAGTCAGGCCGTGCCGTGATGCACGAGGCTACCTTTGTCGCCGTATCAGGCACTCACATGCAGTTTGGGGCCAAGACGCGGGATACCGGCACCAGGTGTTCGCGCCAACGGCACTCTTTGGTGCAGGAGGCGTGCCCTGCAACCCACGCATTCTGCCAGACTCGACACGATCCCGCTGCCACTACGTGCGCAAGCTGCAGACAACGACGACGCGGTAGCTGCCAAAACTATACAGCTGCGTACGGCGGCGTACGACACGTGTCGCAGGCTCAAGTACCCCAATGCGGCCCTCGGCCGCTACTCACATGCCGTTGGGTGCCAGGCCGAGGGATGAGTACAGGTGCCGCTGCTTCTCGGGCAGCTTCTGGATCCTGTTTGGGCAGTTGGAGGCAGTTGGAGACATTTGCATGTGAAGTAAGGAGGCAAAGCAGGCTGCTGACCAACCCACAGGGCACAAAAGGAGCGTCAGCACGTCGGCACCGCCACAGGCAGGTGCGACAGCCAGCAAGGCAGCCTGCAGCTGTCCAGCGGCAAATTTGTTATGGCCCCCTTGGCGTCCCCTCCCCCCATGGCCCAGCTCACGTGTACTCCAGGTAGTACTTGTTGCTGAACTCCTGCAGTACAACGGGAGTCGGGCGGTTGACCGGTTAGTGGTCAGCATCAGCCAGACAGCGTAGCTGCCCAAGACCAGTTGTGGCGCATGCTGGAGTCCTGCGCGGTTGAGCCTCACTATGCCGCACACAGACGGTAAGAGTACTCTTGACCAACAACAGTAGATTGGGGCAGTATCCATGTGCGACAGCGGCAGGGTGCTGACTAGGTGCAGCAGAGCGTGAGGGCTGGTCTAGGCCCCACTCGGACAGTTAACGCATACCCGCCGCACGACCACTACGCACTTACCCCAGAGTCCACCAGGCGCGCAACCTGCAGGCACGCAAGCAGCATGGAGCATGCAGGAACGAAATTAGATTTCAAATAGGTGATCAGGTGGAGCACCGAGCGCCAATGGCGGCTTACCCTGTTCCCTATCGCCTTGCCCCGTACCGTACACCCACCTGCACCGGCGCCCGCTCCCGCTCCCGCCCCCACTTCGGTTCCTTGGTCACATACATTCGGTTCGTTCCTACGCTTTACACCACCTGCCCCACCCACCTGCACCGGCTCCTGCTGCCGCCCCCACTTGGGCCCCTTGAGCAGGTAGCTCCTGTCCTGGCTGTTGACCAGGTTGCTGGCGAACTGGTAGGGCGTGCCGAACGAGCCCAGCTTGGTGAACTCCTGCAAGCAGGACAGCAGAAAGGTCAACAGGCAGCATCTTATACTGTTTCGCAAATGGCAAACGAGCCCAGCTTGGTGAACTCCTGCCGCGGCGGCGGCCAAAGCGGCGGCCAAAGTGGACAGCGATAGCAGGAGGCAGCGGTGAGAGGGTGCCACTGCGTGGTGCGGCACCAGAGTCAGCAGCACATGGCGGTAACGGCGGTAATAGATGGCTTCAGATGGCCATTGTGATGTATTTGGGGGTGTAGTGCCGGGTACGGCGTGCCGAACGAGCCAAGCTGAACCCCTGCGGTGGCAACCGAGGACAGCAGACCGGGATAGCAGGAGGCAGCGGTGAGAGGGTGCCACTGCGTGGTGCGGCACCAGCGCCACCAGCGCTTGGCGAGCTCCTGCTGCGGCGGCATGTGCGAAAGCATTTGCCAGAAGGCAGCAGCACAGGGTAAGCGGCAAGCGGCCCAGGTGTCATATCAGTAGCCCAGCTTGGTGTGAAGTCCGGAAGCGGCAAGCGCGATAGCAGAGCCGGGAGGCTGTGGGTTACGGTCGGCACCTGCTACGAGCGTGAGGCCTAAGGCTGGGGGCTGGACCTGGTCCACCTGCACAGTCTACACCTCATCAGGTGGTTACTACATCGGCCCCCTCAGGTCTTTCCCACGGGTCTTTCCTGGCCCTTGCGGTGCACTGGGACCACACATGTTACACATGGAGCACGCGGAATCCGACTTTGGCAGGGCCGCGCCGCCGCCCTGCCGCTCTGGTGCACCCCTGCAGCCCGGCACGTGGCCGCAGCGCACGAGCGACCACCGGTACGGGCTGTAGTGGCCCTCCATGCTTTCTGATGTTCTGAAGCGGTCTGTGCTTACGCACACCCACCACGGACACGTTGGTGACGACCATGGACACGTCATGTGGCTGTGCTCATTTGTGAAATAATAATAAGGAGTAACACTTTCTTCCTAAGCGTATATGTTTACCCACCACGGACACGTTGGTGACGACCATGGACACGTTGACGTCCCGCACGTTGGCGCCTTCGGGGTACCACACCACCGTACGGCGCTTGCCTGCGTGGGGGGTGAGTTGGAGGCCAGCTGTGTTCAAGTGTTCCGAGCCAACGGTTCTTTGGCCGTAAGGGTGTATATGGCTGCAGGGAGGCTGCCAACCGGCCACGCGGCGCCCTCGAGGAACCACAGCACCGTACGGCGCTTGCCTGCGTGCGGAATGGAGGGGAGCAGTAAGTAAGCTACCAACATACGGATTGAACTGCAGGGGAGCAACCTCCCAGGGGCACACAATGCCCCTTCGCGGAACACCGCCACCGTGCGCCGCTTGCCTGCGTGTGGGGATGGGATGCAGGGAAGGCAGGGACCCCGCAGCGCCACACGCATCTTGCATCCGGTGCATCAGCATCCTCCAACTGTCGGGTCGTCAGGTAAGTGGGCTCGAGGGCATGTTTACGACACCTAGCTGTTTGCACCATTCTCCGCGTCGTACGGTATTCAACAGCATGGCAGTATGGTGATGGGCTGGTGGCAGTATGCAAGATTGCAAGCGCGGATGCCGGGCGAATGTGCCCAGCACAGACGGCCCACCTGAGGCGCCGCTGAAGCTGCTGTTGCCCGCAATGGCAGACTGCACCCTCCCGCACCACTACACGTCCGCTACCTTAACATCCAAGACTGCGGCTTCAGCCCTTAATTTGCCAGGCTACGGTGCCTCTTGGACTAGCGAGGGCAAGTGCACGACACTGGGGCGGCACACCGCCTTTGGGACGCTGTGCCGTACTGACCACCAATCCATGACGCCATGGCATGATGTGTGGTGGAAGCTGGACGGTGTGTCCAAACTGCGCACCTGATGCGCCGCTGAAGCTGCTGTTGCCCGCAATGGCGCCCTCGCCAATCACCCAGTTGTCCGGAACTCGCAGCGTGAAGCCATCCTGGGGGTCTGTGGTGTTGGGGCAGGGTGGAAAGCAGGGCAATGGCAGGGCAGGTAGTCCTTGTAAGGGCCGTGCCTGGGACGGTGTGTTTGCGAGCGACATGCTCCCCATACTGGAGGGTATGTCAGGTGGCAAACCATGCGGCAAAGGGCTTTGCGACGCAATGGCGGAGAGCACGAGGCTGCCGGAGGGCCCTCCCCTGCTCGGCGCAAGCCCAGCCACTCCTACCAAGGTACTCGACGAACTCCGCGGCATTTCCTGCGAGTGGGGAGTGCAGTGTGCGTAAACGTCAAATAGTCGCGAAAACTTGCCGCTTTTGTTTCCATGGATGAAAGCTGTAAGTGCTGCCAAGCATCCTACCGCGTCCGGGTGCAAGAAGTGGTAGCCCTGTGCTTGCGCCAGCAGCAAGCAGTAGACTTCGCCGCCTGTAGTTGAACGCGTCCGGAAAGTCAATGCCACATGATGACAGTCGCACGCTGTTTTGTCCAGCAACATCAAGGGAGCGGTTGGCTTACGAGATCAGCTGTGCTCCCTCCGTTTGAGGCGCAGAAACATTACTGTAATGAGCACGCACTACATGTGCGGTCCGCGGGCCTTTCCGAACGCCATGACACCGGGCAGCGACTGGGCGAGAGGCCCGTAGGTTGGCACCGCTTGCAAGCTGCATTATGATCAGTTGAGTGGTTCAGACACAAATGACGTCAGTCATCCTCCTAGATCGAAGCGCAAAGCAAAGCATAGCCAGTCCTTTCGGTTGGCCGTTGTGGTTAGCCGTGGTGGTTGCTGCTCTGTCTGGTCTGTGGTCTCTGTCTGGTCTCAGAAGGCACTTGTCTACGTCTATTTGTCTACGCACCTCAGCGTCTGTATGCCATGGCACCATCAAGAGGTTAGGGAGTCCTTGCCTAGGGAGTCAGGTGGAGCTAGTGTAGACTGCTTGCTGCTTACGTATCACGCGGCCACATAACATGAGTGAGTTAGCAGCTTTAAAGGCTCTGTCAAAGGCCAAGGAGAGCGAGGAAAAGCGACTGCAGGAGCGAAGGCGCAATGTTCTTGTGCTCATTCTGCGCCACCTGGCGGACCATGGGTACAGCGACGCGTACGAGAAGCTTTGTACAGAAACAAATCTATCGCTGAACAAGGTACTGTGCTAGTCAAGTGGCTAGTCATCATTCGAGTGCAGACATGGCCTTCAATTTGACGCCCCCGACATGCGTGGGTGTAGGTCGACGTCGCAGACAACGTAGACCTGCTACGGATCCTGCAAGAGTTTGAGGAGTCGTACGAGGTCAAGTATGGGAAGCGTCCAAAGGTTGTCCGGCGCCTCGTCGAGGAGGTGCGCAGGGGCTGCTTGTGCTGCCACTGCCCCAGCAGTCGGCAGCACTTGGGGCCTGGCCCCAAAGTGCAACGCAGAACGTGTGTCAGGAATGCCCTCTTGCATCCTTGTTAGTTCAAGACTTGATCTTGTACTGCACCCACACGTTGTGGCCGGGCATACCAACAGCCCGCGGCAGGATGCCCGAGAAAAGGGTTGCAGTGTTCTAGCCCCTTACCAAGCACATGCGACAAGCCAGCAGTACAAACGAATGGGCAATGCCAAACGTCTGCCATGCAAACAAGCACTGCATATTGCAGGGGTGCTGACCATGCCCGTGTTGCCCACAGGTCAACTCCGGGGGCGGCGGTGTCAGGATGCGCGGCGTGTCCGGCGGCCGGGCGTCCCCCGCTGGCCCCGGCGCTGCCCCATCTGGGTCAGGCCCCGGGTCCGCCGGCGGCATGGGGTACGGCTCACCGGGCGGCGGCCCATCTGGGTCAGGCACGCCGCCGCCGGGCGTGGTGCCGATGGGAGGCGCACCCGGCCAGCCTCGACCAGCAGGTGGGTGAGCGCCCTCCATGCACCAACAGCTGCGAGCGGAACTATAGGCCTGCGCATGCATCGCCGCGCTTCAGCCAACACGTCGAGGAGTAACGCACACGAATTCTAAACAGTCAAGGACCGGTCTTTATGCTGAAATTTGTCGTCTGTGCATGTGTGCAGGTGGCTTGGAGGGCCCACCCATCAGCGGGGCCCTGGCGGCCAGGCAGCGGCGGGAGGCGGGGGCGCTGCAGGTGGCCGGGGACGCCAACCGCCGGGCAGAGCTGCTGGAGCGGAGGCAGAACGCACTCAACAGGTACCGCACACCAGCTGACGTGCATCTCCATGTGTTTGCAAGTGCCACGTGGTTGGGAGTTGGGACCACGTGGTTTGGACCAGGAAGGAGTGGGTGGCCGTACGAGGGTTACGGTAAATGCCAGATAACCATGTAGCTCAGCCTGGTTCAGCTTATACGGCACGGGTGCGCCGTTCTGGGCCCTCCCACCCTTTCACTGGCTGCCTTGCATGGTTGGCCCTGCTCCTCTGCCCCTGAGCGCCCTACGGTTTGCTTTTTCGTCTTTCTCCTGCCCCTAAGCGTCAAGCCCCCTCCTAAGACTGGCGCGCAGCGCTTCGCCGGCGTGCAGGCTGTCTGTATGCATATGCACATGCCGGCTGAACGTATCATTATGAAATTCACGTTTGCCTTTCCGTGTCCCCACAGCGTCAAGCCTCCTCCCGAGATCGGCGCGCAGCGCATTGCTGGCGTGGAGGTTGGGCGTGGCCCTGTGCTGGGGGGCATGTCGAGGGAGGAGGTGGCGGCACAGCAGCTGCAGGGGCTGCAGGTGGCGGGGCAGGTGGGTACGGCGTGTTGCTGAAAAGCGCGAAGACATGTCAGGAGCCTGAGAAACGCGTGTGCGCTGCTGCACCACCTGCACGCTGCGGGAAGCCCGCAAGCCAGCAGCTGCAGGGGCTGTAGGTGGCGGGGCAGGTGGGTCTGTGTGTGCGGCGGGGTGTGGGAGGGCAGGCGGGGTGTGTGACAGCGGCGTGCGGAATTGTGCGAATTGCGAGGTTTGCGGTCAGACCGCGCGAGTAGGGGTACGGGCAGGGGAAGGTAGAGGTGGTGGGAGGGCAGGTGGGGGTGGCCAAAGGACAAAGTGGTGGGCAGGAAGGGGCCTGCAGGTGGCGAGGCAGGTGTGAAGAGCGAGCATTGGGTGGGGGGGGGGAGTAGGTAGGTGCGCCGGGCCACAAGCATTTGGCACTTTGTGTTACATTCCAGGTGGGGCTGCAGCGCGCGGGGCAGGTCGCACATTGGGCAGGTGGGGCAGGTGGGCATCGGGTGTAGCGCGAGGGAACAGTAGGGATGGGTTGGGCAGGCGGGCCGGGCCACAGGGGGTGCAGGTGGCGGGGCAGGCAGTGAGACAGGTGGGTACCGCGTGCCGCGCCAGACACCAGTTCACCGTTTAGCGCAATGGGTCTGGGAAGCGCCGGTACCTGCACGTGAACATCGAATTGTTGTGAGCGAGGCGGGGCCTGCAGCGTGGGACCCCGAAAGGGGTCCCGCAACCGCAGCAGCTGCACGGGCTGAGGGCACCGGTAGCTGCCTGCCGAGGCCGCAGCAAGCCGTGCTAGCACTGCGACCGCAGCCCTTCCATAGTTTACGTACATGGCGCATGTGTGTTTGCCGCCCAAGCCGTCATTGTGCCTCTCTCGCTCCCCGCGCCCCCTTGCAGGCCGCCCCCGTGGCGTCCTCCCGCGGCCCGCAACACGGCAGGGGCGGCAGCGACAGCGACTCGGAGCCGGAAGGCTTCTTCGAGCGCCGTGTGCTCAAGCCGCTGCCCGCCAGCCTGCAGGTGCAGAGGGGGGGATTGTCGCTTCTTTCGCAATATCGGCAACTTGTCGCGTTCCCTTGGGCCGCTGTTACCCTGCCCGTACGCTGCTCGGCACCTCCCTCAACCGGCACAATGCGCAGGACGAGCTGCGCGACCTGGGCGCTGCCCTGACGCGCGATGCCCGTGCTGCCCACACATATCTTGCTATCTGACTCGTGCTGCCACTTACACCCTCACGTCACCAGGGCGAGCTGCGCGACCTTTGCCGTGCTGTGACACGTGTCACCTTGACGAACTCGCTTGTACGCTTAAGCTGCAACTTACACCCACACGCCACTAACCCAGCCCTGTTCCATGTGTGTTCATGCCCATCAGGGCGAGCTGCGCGACCTGGGCGCGGCCCTGACGCGTGACATCTTGGCCCTCTCGCTTGCTAGCCCCAAACGGATACGGCGTAAGCTGCCACTGACACCCACATGCCACTAACTCATCTCCGCTGCATGTGTGTTAACTCTACACCCTCATGCCACCAGGGTGAGCTGCGCGACCTGGGCGCTGCCCTGACGCGCGACATCTTCACCGACTCGCCAAACGTGCGGTGGGACGACATTGCGGGCCTGGGGGAGGCCAAGCGGCTGATCAAGGAGGCGGTGGTCATGCCCATACGCTACCCGCAGCTGTTTACGGGTGGGTGGGCAGGGGTCTATCAATGGGGTGTGGCTGATCAATGCAAACGGCATGGGTGTGCTTGCCTGCCACGGTAAACACACCTGGTCAAGGAGGCAGTGGTCATGCCGGTGCGCTACCCGCAGCTGTTTACGGGTGGGTGGGGTCCGAGGGGGAATGTGCATGGTGCCCGGGGGTGCATGGTGCCTGGGGTTGGGGAGGCGGGGGTTTGAAGGAGGGCGTGGGCCAAGGGTAGCACTTGCCCGCCAGAGCATGTGTGGCTGATGACGGAAGGGATGGGCATGATGGCCCGATACGCTACCGGGAGCCCTTCTCGGGTGAGCCGTACCGGGTCGAGTGGGCGCGAAGGGCCGGGGGCTGGGAGCTGGGGACGCCGGTGCATGGCACGCGGAACGGCCCCACCGCCATGCGTGGTGGGCCCTCTCATCATCGACAAAGCGCTGTGGTTATGTAAAACAATGCTCCTTGCCTACGGTATTGTGGCAATGCAGGCTTGCTGGCGCCGTGGAAGGGCATCTTGCTGTACGGACCGCCCGGCACGGGCAAGGTGAGAGAGGAACTGCAGCGGGGCGAGTACGGTACTGGACTTGGCTGGCCTGTCCTGTGCAAGACAGGCGCTGTGGAAGCAGATGCTCTGCAGCCGAGGCACCTTCATCCAACCGCAGTATGCGGGAGAACGCTGCGCCCACTGTCGCCAGCACAACAAGGGCTCGAGTACTGCACGTAAGATGGCACCATTGTTTTACATGATGACAATACGGTGTTATTGGTTTGCCACGTGTCGTGTCAGACGCTGCTGGCCAAGGCGGTGGCCACGGAATGCAAGACCACCTTCTTCAACATCTCGGCCTCATCCATCATCAGCAAGTGGAGGGGTGACAGCGAGAAGCTCGTGCGGGTGGGTTCCTGTCTCGTGGGTGTGTTGCCAGCCCCCTTGCCTGGGCCTCTGACTATTTTCGCTAGGAAGGGTGCTACCCGTGTGCACCGTCGGTGCCGCCTGCCGCGATTCTCCAGCACTATGTGCTGTTACGATGGTCAGGTAATGCTGACACTCATGCTCGTGCGCAGGTGCTGTTCGAGCTGGCCCGCTACCACGCGCCCTCCACGGTGTTCCTGGACGAGATCGACGCGCTCATGGCGGCACGTGGCGGTGAGGGGGAGCACGAGGCCAGCAGGCGAATGAAGACCGAGCTGCTCATACAGGTACGGTATGGCCAACTCAGATTTGCTGCCGTACGCTTACCTCCATCGACGCCGTCGCGTTTTGTGAGCTTCTGCTCGCAGTTTCACCAGTAGCGCGCGTTGGGGGCACCTTGCTACGGGCGAAGGCACGTGCTCGACCGGAGCGCACCCTGCCACCGCTCACCCCAACGGCGCCACGTACCAGCGTGCTTCTGCACGTCCAAAGGTCACTGGCTCTGCCGTCCCTGCCCCCTTGCCCACCCTCCCCCAGATGGACGGCCTGGCCCGTGGGTCGGAGCTGGTGTTCGTGCTGGCCGCCACCAACCTGCCCTGGGAGCTCGACATGGTGGGTTAACCACACACGCACAAGGGCACAAGCACAAGCACGTGCCATGCATGGCACCAGTACCGTGCAACCATAGGTGTGCGACGGCGGTATAGCCGCCACCATCCTGCCCAGGGACCTCGACATGGCGCGTTCATCAACATAACATACGTGCTTGTTCCACAAACAAGCTATGCAGCGTGCGTGGGCTTGTGGTCGACGCCAGGCCGGCCCTCAAATGACGAGCGGATCCCTGTGCCGCCAACGCGCTGCCCTCCACACACAATTTCCATGTTGACGGGTACATCTTCCTCCCTACCCTTGCCAGGCTCTGCTGCGCCGCCTGGAGGAGCGCATCCTGGTCCCGCTGCCCAACGCCACCCCCTGCAAACACATGCACACAGAGTCCTTACTTTCATATTGCGTATCCCTTCAGGCTCTCCTCCGCCGCCTCGAGAAGCGCATCCTGGTCCCGCTGCCCAACGCCGCCGCCCGCCGAGCCATGTTCGCCACGCTGCTGTCGGGGAGGTGCGCGGCGGACGTCAGCTGCGACATGCTGGCCGACCGCACGGAGGGATACAGGTAAGACGAAGGGTCAGTACAATATGGCAAATTTATTCCAGGTTTAAGTGGTGCAGCCGATGTCAGCTGCGACACGCTGGCGGACCGCACGGAGGGGTACATGTGGGGACAAGTATCAGTATCAATGGTGTTAGGATAACTTTATGTGAATTGTTGTAGCGGACGTGCGCCAAGTTGGCCGACACCCGACAGTGAGGGGTACAGGGACGAAGGTTTACCTGGTCTAGGGTGTGGCGAATGCGTAGCAGTCGTACTCCCCCTCCCTGCGGTTGGCCCTCACACACTACTCTGCAGCAGTGAGTGGCTGTGGTGGCCAAGGCGGCGACCTTGTGCGAGCATGCCCATCCAACGCCCATCTCTCCTGCCACAACCCCTCTCACGCCTGTACTGAGTCACCCCGTACCGACAGCGACGTTGCTGTGGTGGCCAAGGAGGCGGCCATGTGTTGTGCGCATCTACCGCCATTCTCTCTTTTACTGTTGCTCCGTGTCCCTTTTTGTTGTGCACCCTGCAGCGGCAGCGACGTCGCCGTGGTGGCCAAGGAGGCGGCCATGCGCCCCCTGCGCCGCCTCATGTCCAAACTGGAGCTGGACGCACCCCCGGAGGCGCAGCCCGCAAAGCTGGAGGTGCGTGTTGGTGTGATGCTTTGGCTTCAAACGCAGCACATGGTTGTGACAGTGTGAGGCGGGGAAAGTAGCATGTGCGTTTACTGGATAGGCTTGTTGGTGGCCAAGTGAGAGCTGGACGCACCCCCCGAGGCGCAGCCAGCCGAGCGCAGTGCGGCAGTGGTGTAGGCTCCCTACCTGCCCTTGCACTTTAGTGCAGCATGGAACGAAACATGTATGGGGATGGTGCTAGCACGGTAGTATGTGCGGTTGAAACGGCGGGTAGCGACCAAGGTGGGAGCTGGACGGGCCCCCGGAGGCGGAGCCAGCACAGCTGGAGATGCGTGCGCACCGGTAGGCAGCAGCTGGCTGCTCGGTCCCTCTTGAAGTCCTGGGCAGTGCCCCCACCTTGAGTTACGATGTCTTCGCGGCCCCTGGCTTTGCCTCTGCCGCTGCAGCTGCTCGTCAATCCCTGCGGCACCACCCACAATCCGTGGAGCGCCATGACGTCTCTTATTATACTCTTGGGGCTTACTGTCGGTCCGACCAGTTCCGACTGACGATGCGGCCATCCTACCGCTGTACCCGGTAACGTCTGACCAGCCTCTTTGCCTGTGCCTGTGCTGACTGCAGCTGGGCCCCATCACGGTGGACGACGCACGGGCTGCGCTGGAGGTGACCAAGCCCAGCGCCCGGCTGCACGAGGACAAGTACCGGCGGTTCAACGAAGACTATGGCCAGAGTGCGGGGTAGGGCAGGACGGGGTTGGTGACGTGACGAGGACACCCCGGCTGGGCTGCATGAGGACAGGTACAGGCGGTTCAATGAGGACCTGGAGGGGCGTGTTTGCTGTGTGGCGGGGAGCCCCCAGGGGGCGGCGGCGTGCGGAACTAGCGATGCTTTTTTTGGGGGGTAGGGGTAGGGGCCTAGCGGTAAAGCTTGGGGCAGGCCGTAGGTGTGTGACAGGCCGAGGAAACGCGGTTTTGGCGGCTAAGGAGGATTGGTTTTAGGCCGCGCGGGTAGGTTTGGGGGCAGGTAGAGAAACATGACAGGTGTAGTTGCTTGGCGTGCGTCGGGGCAGGGGAGGGATAGGGACAGGGAGCGATGCGAGCTTGTGAGCGAGAATGGGACGGGGGGCAGGTCAGGGAGGACACCGCGAGGGGTTTCGAGCACGGCAGCACAGCGCCACAGCTTTTGGCCTGCGGGCGGGTGCCAGGCAACGAGGTGTGGTGCTGGGTTAAGACACGCAGATGCAGGGGCTGCGAGGATGCGCGCACGGCGGAAGGGTGAAGGGGGGAAAGTGCGGTGGTCAACCCCCGGAGCCGGCGTCAAAGTTGCACAACTTGAGGTGGTGCGCAATGTACGTGCTGAGCATGGACCTGGATTGGCTGCCATAGCGCTTTCCGGCGCACGTGCAGACTTGCACTGTGTGTGCACAGGCGGTGATCGGCGCGTAGGACTCTCCGCATTTCCTGAGCTGTGGCACACTAAATCTTCGCTATGGACGGTCATCTTGCTGAGCAGTTGTGCGCTAGTCGGACACACGAGTGCGCCAGGAGTTGAACGGTGAATGCCTGTGTACTGCAACGGAGGCACGAACACGTGGCCGCTGTAAACTGACAAGGCTCTTTGTGCGATTTTGCCTGATCGGTATGCACGATACCTGTGAAGCAGCATATGAAAAGCGTCCCCGCCGAGGTACCTAGGGCCCCCAGCTGTGCCGAGTAGTTCTCGCTCGTACTGACCGCTGTCCGGACAGTGCGCGAGTGCGGGTAGTGCCCAGCAGTCCCTCTCCGGACATTGCCCGCATTGAAGCACGACTGTGTAACACTACAGATTGTTTTTCATACCATCGTTGGCTGTGCTCCACACGCAGAGTAACCCAAACGGACTTGCTTTCTCAGCCTTTGTCGCTTTTGTTGGATAAAGTTTACCTGTACCCCCCTTGAACCTCTTCGCAAGTGCCTGTACAACCTATAGACAGAAGACCGCGCTGGCGGAGAGCAGGGCCTCTTTGTTTGGCCCGTGCTCGCGGCATATCCGACTGGGGCAACACATTCACTTTGTCCTGGTCAGCCTTGATAATGTCCTCTAATTAATGGCCTAAGCACTGGGATGGAAGACGGTGGAGGGAACGGGGATGAGGCCCCTCAGCAGGCGCCCAGCAGGCCTGTTACTCGGAGAGCACCGGGCAGGTCGGCCAGTGGAAACCTCGGCGTTGCCCTAGGCAAGGGGCAGCTTGGCCTTAATCAGACAAACACGCCCACCGCTGCGGCAGCGGCGTTGCCGGTGAAGAGGCGGGGCAGCTTTCAGCAGCTCAAGAAAGCAGGTCTACCTCGTGATAGTAACTCAGCATTAGACTCAGACTCGCGGCCCTCTATCTTTGCGGTCGTGAAAAAGAGCACGCACTGGGAAAAGTATGGCACCGTCCTGGTGCTTCTCGTCGCCGATGAACTCAGCAGCGATAAAGAGAACATCCTACAGATGCTCTCAGCAGAGGTGCGGGGTCGTCTACAATGCGCTTGCCCTGTGCACATTGCTGCATGTCGCTAACACAAATGAAGCCCTGACACAGGGCTACGACGATAGCACCACGGACTCGATACCCGAAGCCCTTAAGCTCTTCTCGGAAAAGGAGGTACGCAGACGCGAGTTGCGCAGGGCCCGGCCGCCGCAGCTTGACGAACTAGCAGGCCCCCCTGTAACCCTCGCACCCCGGACTGCTGACTCTTTCCCAGGTCTTCCCGGACATTGTCGTCATCGACTCGGACAACGAACTTGTGGACACCAAGCAGGTGAGCTGCACGCAGCCCGTGTCTCACCCACAACACCCACACGCCTACCTACCCCGTGAGCTGCCTACTCTGCTGTCCCGCTTGACCGCATCCGTGGCAGCAGTGCCGAAGCCGAGCCTACATGGCTGATTGGACCGCAGCACAAACAAGTGGACAAGTCAGGACCTGCTGTGTCCCATGTGCCGCTCCACCCCGCAGTTGATCAAGCAGCTGCAGAAGCTCAACCCCACGGTGGCCATTCTGGTGCTGGGGAGCAAGGGAGGCGCCATCTCCGCAGTGGGGGCGCTGCAGGTCGGACCTGGGGTTACGGGCATGCTATCGTACGGTGGTAGGGCTGCCTCTCTTAAGCTGCCGGGGCCTGTCATGGTCCGCGGGGTGCCATCTCCGCTGTGGGGGCGCTGCAGGTCAGCTTTGCGGTCACATCTGTGTGCCGCACACCAGGGCTATGGGGTACATATGTATCCCATACACCAGGGGCTACGGGCTATGGGGTGTTAGGCTCTTCCTCACCCGTGCGCCCATGTGGACAGCCTGGCCCACCGCATGCACCTCCGCAGTGGGGGTGCTGCAGGTCGCACCTGGGCTTACGAGCTTGCTGCCGTAAGATGCTAGGGCTGCGCCCCCCTTAACACTGCCGGGGCCTGTCATGGCCCGCGGGGCGCGATCTCCGCAGTGGGGGCCCTGCAGGTCAGCTTTGCGGTCACAGGTGTACGGTACATCGTACACCAGGGGCGATGGGGTGTTTAGGCTCTCTCCTTACCCGTGCGCCCATGAGGACACCCCGGCCCACCGCATGCACCTCCGCAGGGCGGTGGGGCATTGGTGCTAGGCTTTGATGTTAGGCGGTCCCTCTCTGCGCTGCTGGGCATTGCTGGACTGGCCGCATGCGGATTGAAACCCCTGCCTACAGCGCATGGGCCCTCCAAGCGACAGAAGCGCCCATGCGGCACCGCGACAAATGCCGTTTGGAGGCCTTCCTGGCGGGGCCTGACAGCAGCTCATTACTGCCGCTGCTTTCTGCTCCTGCTGCTGCAGCTGCTGCTCGTTACCGCTGCTGCTGTGCGCACACAGGCTGGGGCCGCGGACTTCATGTGCAAGCCGCTGGACCTGGACGAGCTGGTGGCGCGCGTGGAGCGGCACGTGCAGAGACAGGTGGGTGTGTGTCTTAGTGGGGAAAGGGATACTAGTACACAGGGCAGGGAATATGCCTGGACGAGCTGGTGGCGCGCGTAGACCGGCACGTGCAGAGACAGGCGGGAAAAAGAGCCCTAAGAAAACGGTTGGGGGTTGTGAAGGCGGGATGAGGTGCCGGAGGTGGGTGTACGGTGGGCTTGAGAGCTGTGGGCGCGGAGTGACACACGCAAAAGCAGGTGCTTTGCTGTCGAGCAAGTGCTTAACCGGCTGCTGCCGCCAACGCAAAGGGCAGTAAAGAATTGGGAGGATGCGGGGGAGGGGGGGGGGGCGGCTGGCGTAAGGGGGATACCGGTTACGTGTCGCGCGTGGAGCGGCACGTGCACAGACAGGCCGGAGCGAGGGGTGCCAGGGGTGTCCGCAGAGCGGGGGGAATGTAGGAAGCCTGGAAGTGAGTTGGCAGCGGGTAGGGGGCCGAGGGTGGGGGGCGTCAGGTGCAGATGCAGGTGGGGACCAGGGGCATGGGGCGTCACGTGCACGTGCACAGACACGTGGGGGCGGGGGCAGTCACAGGGAGGCACGTGCCGAGGCAGGTGGGCGGAACGGAGTGGTGGTTGACAAACTTGGAACGCCAAGCGGCATACCGGGAGTGACCGAGGTTGTGGAGCGGCACGTGCGTGGGGCAGGTGGGGGCGCAGGGTTGGAAGCCTAGGGACGAAGGAAGCCCGCCCTCTCCCTCCTGCTTGATCTGTAGTACTGCATCAAGCTGGAGATGGACAAGGCGCTGGGTAGCACTGGAGCGGAGCAGTGCGGTTAACTACCCTGTTGTCCGTACGTCACGCTGAACGGTTGTCCCCCTTCCCCGTAAACCCCTTGCCCACGCAGCACTGCATCAAGCTGGAGATGGAGAAGGCGCTGGAGGACGCCAACCAGATGATGCAGCAGCTCATGCCCGCATCGCTGCTGGGGGACGGGGTGGGTCACATGGGCAGTGGGGCATGGCGCGTGGGTACTGAGGGCAGGGTCGTTGCTGTTGCTGTTGACAATGAATGCCCGCCTCGCTGCTGGGGGACGCGGTGGGTCGGCTCTGTGCGTGTGCGGATGGGGGCGCGGGCAATTTGGTGCGGATGTGGGCGCGGGGAGTTGGGTGCGGATGTGGGCGCGGGGAGTTGGGTGCGGATGGGGGCGCGGGGAGTTGGGTGCGGATGGGGGCGCGGGGAGCTGGGTGCGGATGGGGGCGCGGGGAGTTGGGTGCGGATGGGGGCGCGGGGAGTTGGGTGCGGATGTGGGCGCGGGGAGTTGGGTGCGGATGTGGGCGCGGGGAGTTGGGTGCGGATGGGGGCGCGGGGAGTTGGGTGCGGATGGGCATCTGGGACGTGGGGCAAGGGTATCGCTGCTGGCGGACGCGGTGGGTCACGTAGGGCTAACCAGCGTGGGAGTATGGGGGACGGCATCGGGCGCGGTGAGACACGTATGGCCTGGGCGGCATGTGCAGTGCCGTGGGCGTGCTGTGTGGGGCCAGTCGTAGAGCGCTCATGCCCGCCGCGCTGCTGGGGGACGCCGTGATACACATGGGCTGTGGGGGGCAGGGCATTGGTTCTGAGGGCAGGGTCGTTGCTGTTGCTGTTGACAATTTATGCCGCACCGCTGGTGGGGGGCGCACTGGGTCGACACGTGGGTTGTGGGGTCGTGGGGTATGGGTGTTGTAGGCAGCGCCGCGCTGGTGGGGGGGGCGCAGTGGGTCGACACGTGGGTCGTGGGGTATGGGTGTCGAGGGCAGCGCAACGAGGTGGTGGTACCGTACCCTGAGGGGAAGGGAAGGGGCACTGCAGTGCCTTTGGCTCTCGGGAGTGCGGTGATGGAGCGCGTGGGTCGTAGGAGTTCCCGCTGGCTGGGCGACCCATGGGGCGCGGGGCGCGGCCACCTGTCCGGGGTGCAAGGATGGGTGGGGTTGTGGTGTTTGGGGGCGAGTTAAATTTGCGTCCGGGCTGTGTCATGGGCGGGCTGTGGGATGCTGCAGGTCGGAGGCTGTGCTGTGGGCACGTGCGCAAGGCACCAAGGGACAGGACAGGGGAGGTGAAAGGGGCGGGCGGCAGGATGGGGAGGTGGGTCAAGGCGCGGGGCGCAGCAGTCGGGCTTGGCGCTGCTTGCCCGTCTGGTGCCATGCAGCCCGCCCGACAACTGACGGACGCACTGCGAGCCTACCGCACTGGGCGACTCTCACCACGTGTCCTCTCTTTCGCACATGGACTCGTTCACACTAAGGGCCGGCCTTGCCACACCCCACGCGCAGATGCGCAAGGACGGCGCGGGGCCTGCCGGGCCCAAGGCTGGGCTGAACAGCGTCGCGGAGACTGACTTTGAGGAGCAGATGAGCGAGCTGAGCGAGGAGAACCAGCGGCTGGGGCAGAAGGTGCAGGAGATGGAGCGCAAGTTGCAGGTCAAGGACAGGGAGAACAGGGAGCTGGAGGCCAAGCTCAACGCCATCGACCGGAAGGTGGCCATCGAGTCGTGCGGGGTGGGTAAGGGGGAGGGGCGGGGGAGGAGGGGGGTTGGGAGGTGGAGAAAGGGGCAAGGGGCTTGTTGGGGTGCGACATCTTGCTCACAGGCGTCGGACCGCGCCGGGGATCACTCCTGGGTCGGAGTGGGTCGGGGCAAAGGGTGAGGGAGAGGACGGGAAGGGGGAGACACGAGAGAACAGGGAGCTGGAGGCCAGGCTGAGTGCGATTGACCGGAAGGTGGCCATCGAGTCGTGCGGGGTGGGTAGGGGCGGAGGTCCGGGGCGGAGCGAAAGTGAGAGCGCCTGACCTTATGCTCCTGTGTCAAAACACGGCTGTGCTCCTTGTGGGTTAAGCTACACCCACGCCTCTTTGTGCCTGACTACGCGGTACACTTATGCACGAGTACCGCGGGCCGCTGGCGCAGGCCATCTGGACTTGCGACACAGGGTGGACGAGCTGCATGTGTATTAACCCACACCCACACCCCCTGTGTGTTACTGCACAGGTCCGCGGGCAGCTGGACAGCGTGGCACAGTCCAATTTGGACCTGCGGCACAAGGTGGACGAGCTGGAGCGGCTCATGCACTCGCACCACGTCGGAAGCCACCAGCAGCAGCAGCAGCAGCAGCAGCAGCAGCAGCAGCAACAGCAACCGCAATCCGCGGGGGCAGCGGCAGGCGGGTCGGCGGCGGGCGCGGCGGCGGCGGAGCAGCGGCAGGCGTGAGGTGGAGCAGGCAGCAGGACGCGCGCAGTAAGGTGGCAGTAATGTGGGGTGGATGGGCTTGGCTGCATGGCCCTGTGGCTGGGCGATGTTGCGTGGCGTGCGAGAAGGCAGCGTAGGGCGTCAGGGGAGCGCTGAGACCTCGGGCTGCATGTGACGGTGTGAGCCGGACGCATTTGAGGCGGACTGGGCGGATTGCCACGGTGCCGCGGTGTGGGCACAAGCTGCCGACTGCACAGTCGTCAGGAGGCGGCGACGTACTGGGGCTTGGGCGGCGGAGCAGCGGCAGTCGTGAGGTGGAGGGCGCGGCAGGACGCGACGGTGAAACGGCGGGTCCCGGTGTGGCTCATGGGCCCATGGCTGTGTGGCCCATACCTAGTGGCATGGGAGGACGGACCGGCGGACATTTCCTGTGCTGGGATGCGGCAGACGGTGTGCTTGAGGGGGCGTTCCCCTTGCCGCGATGCGGGCAGCAGCCTGTCGTCTGCGCAGTATTAAGGAGGAGCCTTCGCAGTGGGTCTTGGCCGGCGTGCAGTGAAGTGCCGTTTGTGGTGGCCATGGCGGGCATAGCGCGTGTGTTGACACGGAGGGCCCCGGGGTGGAGCGTCGTCGGTGGTTGGTACCGGGGACGGCAGCTGCCGCAAAACTTGGTTGCGTTGCGTTTCTCGTAAGGCACTTGACAGGCACCAGGCCCGAACGTGATGCTACAGGGTGCCCATGATAGAACCGGGGTCGTACCGGTGGCGGTCGTACGGTGAGGGCTGGGGCTCCCGTCGTTGTAGGTGTGTTAGCGCTGGCGTAGTGCGTCGTGCTGCGCAGGGTTTGGCGGGATGCATTGCTGAACTCATTGCACGTGCTTGTGTTGTAATGCGGCTGTTCGCTGCTTCCCCGTGCGGGTCTTGCTGCCGTACAGTACGGCACGTAGGCGCCTGGGACAGGTGGATTGGTGGACGGACTGGTGGGCTGGGGATGTCTCAACATACCGGTACCAAAGGTATGTTGGGGCAGGGGATGCGTTCCTGCGCCCGGGCGCTCCCCTTCGGCGTGGGCGCACCGTCCTTGGTCAACGCCCTCAGGGGCTGCTGGTGTAGGAGCGTTGGTGTACGGAGGACGCATGCGCCGTGTGTCCTTTCATAATAATTCGCGTGTGGGGATGTTGCTGTATGCAAATGTATACCTCTATCTGCAGGCTACCTGGTTGGGCTCCTCGGTGGCACGTGCCGGCATGTCTAGGAACCCAGCGCGGGGGCCCAGTCCCGAGAATTGGGGACACGGCTGAACCGTAACCGTAAACGTAAGCCGAGGTGTGATTGGACAGGCAGGGACCTCTATGCCTGTTGGGTTGCGTGCTGCCTGTGTGTACTGTGTTGTGCTATGTAGGATGCAGAGGAGGGCGGCACTGCGGTGCGACAACGGGAGCAGGCGCTTGGCAGGCTGGAGAGGGCGGGGAACGCAGGCGTTTTACTGCACTGGTAGGGGGCCCAAGACTACTACAATAGACATGTGCTCTCGGTGGTGATCATGGGTACGGGCTGCGCGTTTGCTTAATGTTTGTGCTGGAGGGCCGGTTGCAAATGTGGTGGTGCTGCACCTCTGCCGCGCGTTCGCCGCCTGTTGGTGCGAGGGCAAACCAAGCCAGATGCCAGCACACTTACGTGCCGCACTCGTCCGAACGCAGTCAGTATTATGCGTTGTGATGCCCAGCACATCGCGTGGGGACCGGGAACGAAGGCACAATGCGTGAGCTGCGCAGAGACAGGGTTGTTGTGCTGTGTGTACCGTATGCCTTTCACAGGCAATTTTTTGGTGCTGATGTGCCGTGCCACTGGGGACGGGGAGGCACCGCCTAGCGCCTACGACCTCTTTTTACGGCGGCCTGCGGCCAGCAGGCTGGTTTGGAGATTGAGTGGGTGTGCCGAACGCTTCGGTTAGCGTGCCGGTTTGAAGATTGAGTGGGTGTGCGGAACGCTTCGGGACTGGGTATCCCGCTGGCGTCCATGTGCGCTGCTGCGAGTGTTGGTGCGTTTGGAAGTCGTGGAAATCGTGTCACGGTATACGGCAGCGCTCAGACCTTGGCCTATTTGGCAGGGTTCGGCGCATGAGGCTGCGCGGCACCAACGTGCTCAGATCAGCCTGTCAGTGTTACACGGCGAGGGTTCTCCCCTTTGCAACGATCCAACGTGCGGAGGAGCGGCTGGCCCTGGCTGGCCACACTGCTGCAGTCGTATGCATGTGCCCACATGTGAAACGAACATATTAAGGTTTGCCCTATTGGCTCAAACCGTGCACGCTTGAAGTCCTCAGGTTGTATCCCCACGTGCCATGGCATATTGGTGTGGTGTGCGAAAAGTACATGCCGGTGATGGAGTGGTGCCCGCGTAATGAACACGGCTGACCTACAACTCGGCCGCGGAAGTAGCTGGCACACTGCTCAACACACAGTGACGGCACGCGGCGGGGCTGAGCCCTGGACAGAGGTGCTTGTGCTGCAGCACGGGATGGCCCTCGCCCGGCCCAGCCTGAACAGCACACAGCAGCGCGGAGTGCGGTACAATAAAATTGTGTGCCATTACGCAAGGTGTTCCCTCCAGTTCCCTCTCATCTCGCATGCGGTAGTGCCAAAAACCATGCCATTGATGATGAGAGGCAGTCCCGAGCTTGGACGGTAAAGCAAGCAATAAAAACCATCGGTACGGCGGTACCGCAGCCTCCGACCCCCTGGTACTTGCCGGTACCGGCCACACCAGAGCCCGGTCCCTACAACCCCGCCAAACCGTACCACGTCACCTGCACAGCAGCACTGCTGCCCTCCCTTCCGCCTCCTGGCACCTTAACACGCGCACGTACTGCATACGCATGCACCGCACGTGCACCTACTGCACGGTACCTGCAATAATGCATCATCACACGTGCCATGCAGCGCTCTCTTTACAGCTCTCTTTGTTAGCATTTCCAGACACCACAAGCCTTCGCCCTGGCTCACTCCACCACCTCGCTCTTCCACGTGATGCCCTCCAACCGCCACTCAACGCCCTTGGCGTCCGCAACCAACACCTGTGGCGGTTACACAAGTTGGTTGCACGTTCGTTGAGGTTGTGACAGCTGTGAAAATGGCGGCAGGGGAGCGGCCCAGGCACAGGCACACCCCAGGTACCGTAACACAGGGTTGCCCATTGCCACGGTGGGCGGAAATCCAAGCAGGCAAGCAGTACGGTACCTCGTGTGCATCAGATTCGTTTGGTCTGGGTTGCGTGTTTAACGGCCACATCCACGCCCTCATGCCCCTCACCACATGCACACGCCCCTCACCCACGTAAGATCCAGATGTCCCATGCACCCCATACGACCGTACGGCTGTACGGCACCTACCATAGCGACACAGCACCCCACTTTATTAGATAAGCGTGCTGCACACGAGAACGCATACGACCATACGGCTGTACGGCACCTACCTAAGCGACACAGCACCCCACCTTGGATAAGCGTGCTGCTGCACACGAGAACGCATGCATGCCGTACGGCCGTACGGCTGTACGGCACCCACCTTGAGCGACTCCAGGGTGGTCTTCTTGGCGTCCTCCTGCTCCGAAAACAGCGTGCGGCCGCCGCCAGGAAGCCGGTCGTAGTAGGGGCCTGGTGAGAGCGTGGGACGGAATATCAAGGAGCAGCACAGGTGTGTTAGTATGTCACAGATATATGCCCCGCTGCTGGAATGGGGTTGAAATGGGGTCTTTAAGAAGTCCTCGGCAGCGCGCTGGTACCTGCAGAGGTACCCGCTGACCAAGCGCAGCTCACGGCAACGTTCACGCTACGCTGAGGATCAGGGTACGGGGTGCAGGGACCTACCGGTAGTGTCAACAGCAGACACGAGCCCTAGGGCCACCCTGGGCCCTGGCCACCACGCCTGTCGTGCCTTGCCACATCGATCCTATCCCTGAATACTTGCCTTTGCTTGCCTCAGGCTTGCTATGCCTACATCCCGCACCGCATTAACTCACACACGAGCCGCCAAGTCAGGGCTTCAGCACGAAGGGTGCAGCCATGCCCAATCAGTGCCACCAACCACCCGCCTAGCTTCTTGCTTTGTACCTCCAATTTGTCTGCACCGGTAATCCGGGTCCCTAGATACCTCCGATCGCACCGCAGGATGACTTGCCGAGCTGGATTGACAGGTACGGCATTGAGCAGCCTCCAACGTATGACCCTATTAACACACAGTACCCACCCAGTTTGCACTTGGCCATTCGCTCCTGCCCCCGTGGGGTCAGGGAAAGGGGCCGCTTGCATGTGTACATGTGTGGGTGGAACACATCTCAGTCTGCAACGCATGCTTGCCGTACCCACCCAGCTTGCACTTGGCCAGTCGCTCCTGCCCCCGGGGCTTGAGCGGTATGCCCAGGCCGTCGGCTCCGAACTGCGGCCCGGTGCCTGGGTTGTCGATGACCGCCAGATTGGGGCCGCCGACCTGGGGAGTGGAGGAGGTAGGGCTGGAATAGGGTGTGTTACCGTGCGAGATGCAAGGTCAGCAAGCGGACGCCGGTGCCTGGGTTGTCGAGGGCCGCCAGATTTGGCCCACCGATCGGTCGCGACCTACATGGCGGCAGATAGGGGGGTAGAGCCGTGTGGGGTAACATGCGGGGTCAACACGCCGAAGCCCGTGCTTGGGTTGTCGATGACCGCCAGGTTGGGCTCCCCAACCTGAGGAGTGGCAGGTAGGGCGTGGTGCAGCATGCGGGGCCAATGGGTGGAGACTGGGGCCACGAGGTCCGGGCCGCCCTGCTGCGCAGGCAGGTTGGGGGTGGGGAGCGAAGGGGCGAAGCCAGGAAACGGAACAGAGGCAAGGGGTGGGACGCGAGGCGGCATGCGAGGTCGAGATAATGAGGCCGGCGGCTGGGTTCGTGGGTTATCGGCGACCGTGAGCGCGTGAAGTTGGGCGCACCCACCCACCCACCCACTGAAGGGTGGCAGGTGGAGGAACAGTGGGGTGGCATGTGACGCCAGCGCGTGGCCGACTGTCACATATTCACATCCGGCTTCCCACCTTTCCCTGCGGTATGGCGTTACCGGTACGCAGGTCCCCACCCCACCTTTGACCTTCCGCGCCGGCCAGCCTGCCGGCGCATGCTGTGGGAGCTGGGGCGGACGGCGGACCGATACTGCAGTGGGTCGTTTTTACCTCACTACTACCACTACCACCTACTCGCGTTACTGCTTTCTCTTGCACCCCACCTTGGCCACCTTGACCGCCTTCCTGCTGGTGTCTCCGTCCCGCCACGTGAACAGGAAGGCCCCATTCGATGCGCGGTCCTCCCCCAGGCCGATCCAGCCCTCGGGGTTGTAGCCGCCAACCACCGCGCCGCCCTCGGTGCGCGCAAGCACCACCGCAGCACCCAAGCCGTCCACCTGGCGGGAGAGCGGACATGCACGCTTACTGTACGGGCACACCGTACGGCCTCACTGTACGGCTTACTGTACGGCTCCACTGTACGGCCGTACTGCACGGGTTCACTGTACGGCTGCACCCTGCCCATGCCAAAAAGCAATTCTCCCATGTCACTGAATGCGTACCCGGCGTCAGCACCACCACCGCGCACAGCACCACGTCCAATTGGCTAGGCACCTGACTCCAGCTCCCTCCCCCAGCTCATTACAACTTCATGCAGCAGCTTCCCACAGCTTCCCCCCACCTTTGCGTGGAAGGCCGCCGGGCTCCAGCCGTCCACCTCAGCATCGTACGCGCACCTGGGTGGTGGGCGCACCGCGGAGGGGAATTTTCATCTTTAAAACTTATGGGCTTACTCGTTTCCGAGTGCTGTGGGTGTGCCCTGATCCCGTACCAACACACCGCACCCCAACAGCACCATGGCCGTACCGCCAGTGGCCGCACCACGTGGGGCAGGTGAGCACGCCCCCGCCCTACCCCAGCCCATGGCAAGCCCCCTGATGAGCCCTGTGGCGGACAGGCCTCCTCCTTTGTCACCGACCGGCACACGGCTGCCCCTGCTCGGCCCAGCCCTTCACATGATGGCACCCTGGTGCCCATGCCCTCCTCACGCCGTGGCCCGCCGGCACGTGGCCGTGCCACGTGCGCTCATAGGAGCTTTGATGCAACAATAACCAACGTGCACAGTGGACCTTAACGACCGTCGCTCCAGCTGAGTGGCTGCGAGCCGGGGCCGCACCACGAGCTGTTACCGTATCAAAATGAACTGGAAAACGACAGTGCCAAAGTCCTACCTCAGTGACCTCCGCTCCAGCTGCGTTGCTGCCAGCAGGGGCCGCACCAGGGCTGCGTCCCCAGAGTCGGTGGGCAGCAGCGCCGCCTGCTTCTCCGTCTCGCAGTACTGGTCTGCAGGCAGGGGTGTGGGGCCGCGTTCGGATCAGTACCGTAATCACTGTACTTTAATGTGGTATTGGGGCTGTCCAGACCGTTCCCTATCTATCGGAAACGGACATTGGTGCCAGGGTGGCATCGTCTCCGTTCCACAGTACTTGACTGCAGAGTTGTGGGGTGCAAGGGAATAGAAAAAACGGAGGCTGTGAGGGGCATGGGGGTTGAAGAAGGTGGCGTGGGTAGGGCAGGTACGGTGCATGCATGGGCGGTTGGGGAGGCGGGTGGTCGGGTGGGCATGGTGTGGCGTGGTGGTGGGACGCAGATACCGGAAAGGGCGGTCTTGCACCCTGACGTCGGAATCGCATGGGGGCTAAACCTTACCCGGCAGCTCGTCAAAGTTGATGCGCTTGAGGCCCATGGGCGCACTGCGGGCAGGGGCCGGGAGAGGGATGGCAGCCAGGGGGCGTACTGCGATGTGGACTCTAGGCAGATCCATACTAGTATTGGAGGCACAACATCTCGTAGGGGTGCATGTGCACCAGGCTCCTAGTTAAGTGCAAAATTGTCTTGCGCTTTTTGGTGCGCTGCACTGCTGCTGGAGGTTAGGAGGCTGAAGGGTGAGGGGCAATGGCGAGGGTGAGGGGGGTCACCTACGGGTCCGAGAGGGCTTTGGGGAACAGCCAGGAGACGGCGCGCTCCACGAGGTCCATCTCTCCGTCTCCTTGTCGCTTTGCGTGAGATACTAGCCGGCTACATCTCCCGGAGCGCAAGCTGCGAGCCACAGCCTCTCGCGCGACCCTGCGACGCAAGCCTACTTGGGCAGACCCTCGCTGATGTAAAAGCATTTTGGTCCACGTTATCGGGAGCAATCACTTACACCCAACATATAGCGTGGGATCGCACGGGCGTGCTGTGCAACCTCCCAGGCAACCTCCCCTGCATCGCAACTCCCCCACCAACTGTCTACCGGGTAGGCAAGCGGTCGCACAACTGACGAGATAGCATAGTGCATCTTTTACACTTGTGTATACTAGAGGCACTGCTCCGCTGGCCTGCGTTATTGTATTGAGGCCTTTGCCGCAAACTACAAAGAAAGCCAGAGCTAGCGTAGGACATAGGAAACCATGGCATCGGGTATGAATGCAGAGGGTATGCTTCTAGCGGTGATGGCAGACGAGGATACCATCACCGGATTCCTGCTGGCTGGTGTTGGGAACGTGGACCTGCGGAAAAAGCGGAATTACCTTGTCGTTGATGGAAGTGAGTACTGACAAGTGAAATGCAGCAACAACTGGTTGCAAGGGTTGACCGTGAGGACACCTATGGCTGCAGAGACATCGGCGCGCACAATCGAGACCAGCTTCAAGGAGTTCGCAGCTCGCGATGACATTGCAGTCATCCTCATCTCGCAGCAAGTAGCCAACCAGATCAGGCACATCATCGCAGCGCACAACAAGGTAGAGCTGCATAGGGACTGGGTGGACGACGAGCAGGAAGCACAGCCCCAGTACTCTCAAGGGGCATACGCCATCCATGTCCATGTTTGGGAGGAGGTGGCTTTTTACTGATTCACCTTTGGGGCGAGTGGGAGGCACAGCAAATCGCCAGGGTGTGCTGCTACCTGCTGCTGCTACCTGCTGCTTGTGCGCATGCTGTGACCCACGGTGCCCCTTCTCTTCCCCTTCCCCTCCCATGCCCCCATCCCAATCCCCGCGCGCAGCCCATCCCCGCCGTGCTTGAAATCCCAAGCAAGGACGCCCCATACGACCCGACGCAAGACTCCCTGCTGACTCGCGTCAAGCACATTGCGGGCTTCAACTGAGCGGCCTCACTGGCGGACTGGGCGGGCAGTGGAGGGCAACTGGGGCAGTGGAGAGCAGCTGAGGCAGTGGAGAGCAGCTGAGGCGTGAGGACAGGCCGGGCTGCGGTCTTGGCGGCCCGAACCCGACAGCTGGGGCGTGCGCATGTCGGGGTTGCGTGCACACCACGCCGCTACCCGCGCTGGCGTCAGCAGCTGTCAGCATACTGCACCATGGACGTTGGTGTGCCACCAGGACCAGATTAGATACGCACGGTGGCTACTGGCAGCATGTGATCAGAAGATAGAGGTGCCGGCCTGCACCATGTACGCATTGTGGCGTGGGGTATTGACTCTAGGGATCAACGGGTTGTCACAGATTCAGGTGTTCTGACTGGTAGGGGTACTCGGTGGACGCGGAACGCTGGCGTCTGGGCGCCGGCGGGATGACATGGAACGCTCAAGCTCTGGCTTTGTTGTGAGTTTGGGGAGCAGGGAGGTGGAAGGTGTGCTATGGGCGTGCGATGTGGCCGGGCGCTTGGCCCGCCTTGTGTATGTGTGTGGGCTGAGACGGGGTTGTTAAAGGGTCGTGCATGGCTGCATCTGTTGGCTTCGGCCAGCGTTGCTATGCGCCTTCACATTGTCTAGGCGAGGCTTTTTGGAGTACCTATGGTCGAACGACTTAAAGGCGTCGGGCCTAGTGCTTGCCCTGCTGCGCGGCGGAGAACTGCGCCTTGGTAAACGCCCTTGTATTGGCCGCCAAAGCCGCTGCATTTCCGCTTTATTCGAGGGTGGTAATTCCCACAGATTTAGATTGACACGCAGTGGTTGACGCTCAGTGCTACAAGGTTTCTGCACAACCGGTAAGCGGCAGCGCCTCCTCCCATGCAGCGCATTACCAACGACACAAAAGCTCCCCGTATCTACGAGTTGGCGACGCATGGCCCACACGCACAATGCCAAGGGCCACCGGCAATACGCGCCCACTATCAGGTGCCAGCACTCCGCCCTCCATCCAGACTCACAAGTCACAACCAGCTGTGCAACTGCCAAGCTACCTCAATTAGTGCGCCTAGACGGCGTAGGCGTCTAGACGTGCACCATGTCATAGAAAGACTGGATGGTGCAGCGAGTCCAGACATACGGCATGGCCTCTTGGCCAGCCGTGGCTCGCGTACGACACAAACATTTTAGTGCACCAGCCAGCAACCGTTTCAGTTGAGGCAGCACATGGAGACACCGCATGCCGCTCGGAAGCGTCGCCTGCAAAACTCTCCACAAGGACACAGGTTAGGAAGCAAAGGCTGACATAGCTATAGCCTTGCATTACACAGCACAGCTTGCACGTGATGTGACGTCTGTCGTCCAGTGCGCGCAGTGTGCAGCCTATGCAGCTACTACAACACTGAGACAAATACCGGTGCCCGCCAGCTAACACCCCGGATATCAACATCATAGTAGCTACTAGCATATGTGGAGTAGCCTCGCGCGAAGAGGGCGCTTCGGGCAAGCACAGTAGCACCTTACACTAGCAAACCGTGTACAGACACGTACGCATGTACACATGTACACATCCGCAGGCCACAAGCCGGCAATTGCTCCCTAAGGGTGCTAATTTCCGCTTGAAGCTGCGCTGCCGAGGTCTTGAGATTAGCAGCAACTGCCTCCCTCAGTGCTGCGTCCCGCTTACCGCTCAGTGCTGCGCTGCGGAGGTAGGCCCTCCTGACCCCACAGGAAGGCTAATGGTAGTTGTGCAGCAGGCCCTCCCTCGGTGCTTGCAGCTCGGCGCTGTTCGACGCTCACTGCTTGCCGCTGGACGCCGCGCTGCTGAGGTAGTAGTTGAGGCGCTCAATGAGCTGCGCCTCGGTCATGGCGCCCTCGAATCGGAACACGGGCTGGCCCCGCACGAACAGGGCGATGGTGGGCAGCGCCTGGGCATGGGGGGCACAGGCGTGGTTCACGGGGCTGGTGGGATCAAGGGCTGGCAATGCAAACAACAACACGTGTCACCATTTCACCTTTGCTAACATACAAACGGCTTTGTTGCTACACGTTGCTCCACAGCCGTGTCCCATCAATACCCAAGAGCCACCCTGGCCGTGCGAATTGGTGTACGCCTAACACGGTTTCCTCGCACTCACCCCGTACCCCGTGGCCTCCTGTAAGATGCCCGTATTGCGTGCGCTGTGCCGCCCACCTGCACCCAGCTGCCTGGCAGTTGGCCCCTCCCTTGCCCTCCCGTGCACGCCGTGCCGCCCACCCACCTGCACGCGCTGCTGCGAGGCGATGCCCGAACCGTCCTATCATTCCTTACGTCATTTGTTATTGCCGTGAGTTTCAGCCGCCCACCTGCACGCGGTGCTGCGATGCGATGCCGGGGTACTTGTCTGTGTCTATCTTGACCACCTGCAGCCTGCCCTTGAGCTTGGAGGCCACGGTCGACAGCGTGGCGGACATCATCTGGCAGGGGCCGCACCCTGCAGGGCCGAGAAAACATAGGCGTTGAGGTGCATTGACGTTTCCTGTTACCCTGCAGCAGGTCAGGGCATGGCCCGCACCCTGCAGGCCGGGGCAGGGAGGTAAAGGGGGCGAACATGTGGCCCTCTAGGGAGTCCAATGTTATAAAGGACGGACATGTGTCTGGGAATGAGCTAGGCAGCGATTGAAAAAGCGTGGCGGACAGCATCTGGCAGGGCGCGCACCCTGCAGGGCAAGGGAAGCATATGCACTTAGTTGCTTTGATGTTTTGCGGTTACCCTGCAGCAGGTCAGGGCAGGGCGGGCCCGGGCATGGAGGAAAGGGGGCGAACGTTTGGCCCTCCTGGGGTTCCAACACTCATGGGGTGATTGACAGCCTTCCGCGAACCAGCTTGGCAAAGACTCAAAATGTGTCCTGGACATCACCACGCGCGCTGTGTACGGCGCAACGCTGTGCATACTGATACGCGTTGCAGCACCTGGGTTGGCCTGCAGGTGTGCCGTTGCGCATCCGGGGCTGCTGCAATACCGTGTATAAGGAACTGCTTCCTTTCAAATGTTGTAGTCTGGTGCCTCCTGGGTGTGCAGGATATGAGCGTTGCTGTGTAGCACGGTACGCTTCACAGCACTCCAGTTGGCGAGCAGGTGCGCCGTAGTGTATACGGGTCCACATGCCTAACACAGCGCAGTGGTAACGTGCCTACTTGGGATGTCCCATGCAGGTGCGGAACATTGCATCCCGGCTGCCCGTTCAGCAGGTCCCCAAGCTTCGGGCAGGTGCGGATCGAGATGCGCCGTTCACCGTACAGCCAGGCCGGAAGCACCGGTATGCTGGGCGACACACGAGCGGGGGATGGTAGAGCCCGCACCATGGCGTCGCATCATGCACCTATGCAACTTAATGTACACAGATGCTCCCCTGGTCGTTGATGTCGATGCTGCAAAACCCCAACACCTTTTGCGTCTGCAGCGTGCCGGGATGAGAGGCTCGGGGCCAGCCTTGTGGGCTGCCCCGTTCCATCACCCCTTGCTTGCCACTCGCTTCTGCCAAGCACGCTATGACAAGACTCACATGTTGCATAGAAGTCCACAAGAACGGGAAGCTCCGAGCGGTTGATCATGTCCTCAAAGCTCGAGAACTGCTGCTTTTGTGCGCACGTGCGGGTGCGGCACACAGGGCGAGGCGTCATGGCCAAACGCCGGGGACTGGCGCGATGGATAGGTGCATGGCGACCGGCATGTGAAAGGGATGCAAGAGCCATGGAGTGGCAAGCGCGGACCGCTAGCTCTGCTCAATAGCTTCCGGCAATGGAAGGAGAAAGTTCGAAATAGGCCAGTCGGTGCGGTTGCTTTAGGAGTTGCAGCTGTACTGGTCTCGTTGTGTGCAGTTGTGTCGATATAGGTATGCACGCCAGAGTGCGAGCATGAGACTATCCCCGGATGGCCGGATGCACGGCGGAGTCAGCATGGACGCTTGCGGGCGCGATACCACGCCTGGTCGGTGTGCCACGAGTTTACAATTATAACAAGCTGTTCTGCCGCGGCCTACACAACGAGTGGCAAGTAGTCGGTGTCAGTCGTGCAACATACTATCTGCAATCGTAGCGGCGCGTCCCATACAAGTACAGAACACTCGTATTGTTCCATGTATAACATATAGATCAATTGAACAAAAGACGCTTGTCATCGCAGTAGCTCTGCGGGGGCTTGACCTCGCCAGTCGTTAATCAGCTCGCAAGTGGCGATAAAAACGTAAAAGCGTGCTAGAAATAGAGCCAGCTGGGCCAGCCGACTTACTCCGGCGCTGGTTTCTGCTTGGCGCTGCGCGCGCGCGTGAACCAGTGGGCCTCAGCCTGTCCCGTGGAAGCCAACCCCTATGCCCCGCGCTTACCCCGCCTACATGAGGCCAACCTGAGCGGCTTTGTGGTTGAACAACCATCCAGCGACATTCTTCTCTAGCGCAGTGCGTCCATTCATCTTACAGCTGCTTGAGGCACGTGTCCCATGGGCAGCCTCCAAGCCATTGGCGAGCGGCAACCCCGGCCACTGCCGTTTGCATCCTCACAAGGACACCATCAGCACCAGCGGCGTAGTAAATTCACTCCGCTTGCCGGTCTCAGGACGGTGCAGCCACTGCTCGCACTCGTGCTCCTTGCCGCAACACCAGCGTGCGTGCATCATGCAAGCGCCCGAGCGCGGGACCACAGCTTAGACTTGCCCGCGGAGCTGTCCGCTTCCCTGGGTCTCACATCATCTGGGAGTACAAAAGGAGGCCTCCTCGAAAGCGGCGTGAAGCGGAGAGCAGCGTCAGGGGAGGCGCGGTTGCAAGGAGGCGGCAGCGAGGGGCAGGGGTACGAGCGGGCGCTTCAGGCGTCGGGAAAGGCAAGGGCGGCAGCAGGAGCGGGAGCAAGGACAGCAGCAGCAGCAGGCGCCGCCAAGGACGGCTACAGTGCACTGTGCGTGGTGGGCAAGAACGAGAACCGCTACGTGCGGGAGTGGGTGGAGTACCACAAGTGCCTGGGTGAGTGCGTGGGGGGAAACGTGGGTCCAGGGGAAAGCAGCCGTGGTGGGATGGCAGGGGGCGCTGCGCCTGCCTGCTACACACAATGCCGTTGGCTTAGAGGTTGTTTCTGTACGCAGCACCTACCCTCCTGCGTACAATTATCTCCTCCTCTGACTTCCAGGGGCCTGGGTGAGCATGGGGGGAGGAGGCGTTGGGGCCCAGGGGAGCAGTAAAAGGGTGGGGCGGTGGGGGGCGCAAGGGCAGCAGTGGGGGTGGGGGGGGGGGGCTGCTGCGCCTGCTTGCTCCAAACGTATGGGGGAAGTGAGGGGGAGCAGCAGGCGGGTGCAGTGGACGCTAGGGCGCCAGGGGCGGTGCTCCACACGCTCAAGCGTGTGACGTTGACTAAGGAGGTGCCATGGCGTCGGCGTTATGGGCGTTACAGCGACCCGCCCTTCGATTGGGGAGCTGGGAGCTCAGGGAGCTCCCAGGCGGCTGACCGCTAGATGTATGGCCTGCTATTCACCCTCTGAGCATTCATCAGTCGTGTTATGCGAATGCATCGACATTGGTACTAGGCCTACATGACTGTGGCTCCTTCCCAGGAGGCTTATCCGCTCCCTGCGTGGCTTGTGTGGCCTCCCCCGGTGCAAGGCCCTTCTCCACACTTCACCGTGCCCCACACACCACACCACCCTGAACATAACACCCTCCTCCTCACAACAACCTCCTCCCTTGGCCCATTCCCCCTACACAACACTCTCCCGCAGGCTCATCCCGCACCTGCTTGACGTGACCCTCCGTACCATACCCTCCTCCATGCAACACCCTCCTTACTCAACACCCTCCTCCGTACAACTGTCTCCTCCTCTAGCTTACCTCACCTTTCTTACCCTCCCCGCAGGCTTCTCCCGCATCTACATGTACGACCACAACAGCAGCACCCCCATGCGGCAGGTGAGCAACACACCTCCACCATGCCATCTGTTTCCGCTGGCTTGCCTTGCCCTTACCATGCGGTCTGTTCTGCTGGCTTGTCTTCGTCTATGCAGCTGTCCTTGTTAGGCATATCGGTATGGGCGGCACGTACTGCACCCATCGGTCAGAACCCACGGCCTGGGGCAGCAGAGCCGTGCAAGCACCCCCCGCAAGCGCTCCCGGCACCACGACCACCACCTGAGGACCAGCCGCGGGGTGCGCCCAGCACCGCCGCCGTCACCAGCACCGCAGCACACCACACTGGGGCAGCAGATGCGCGCGGCCCCCGCGCGGCGAGAGCCGCGGCCTGGACGGCCCGGCCACCTGAGCACCATCCGTTGGCGTACGTCTTTGGAGAAGGGCCGGTGCCTCAAGTAGGGCACCGTGGGTCACATGGCCGAGAACTACATGATCTAGGGGGCTGCCTAGTCGCGCGCCGGACTGGGTATAGCCCTGGGTAGCCCCCTAGATTATGTACTTCTCGGCCATGTGACCCACGGTGCCCCACGTGAGGCACCTTCCCTCGTCCACAGACGTGCGTCATCTGATGTTGCTCTAAGGGCGGCCGTCCGGAGCACAATCGCATGGCGTACGGCCTTGCAGGCTGGCCGCTGCCTCAAGTGCGGCACCGTGGGGCCCATTGCCATGAACTGCCCCAAGTAGGGGGCTGCCTGGTCGCGTGCCGCATTGGGCAGCCCTGGGCAAGCCCCCTACTTGAGGCAGTACTCGGCCACGTGACTCACGGTGCCGCACTTGAGGCATCGGCCCTCTTCCAAGGCCGCACGCCACGCCTCAGGGGGCGGCCGTCCGGGCGGCGGACCTTGGTGAACCCCAGGGGCTCCTGCAGTGCCGGGGTGCGCAGCACACCTCTGACTAGCAGCTGGTGGAGCGCACGCGCCCCCGGCACCTCAACCAACCCCCCACCGACCAGCCGCGGGGTGCACGCCGCCGCTGCTCGTGGCGATGTGCTGGGGTGCTGTTGTCGGCGGCGGTGGCGGGCGCACCCCGCGGCTGCTCGGTGGGGGGTTGATCGAGGTGCCGGAGGCGCGTGCGCTCTACCAGCTGCTAGTCAGAGGTGTGCTGCTTCTGTTCCTGGCACCATTGTCACCCCTGGGAAGGAGTTGGGGCGCCATGTACGCCACTGTCGTCACAACGGTGAATTGCATACTTGATGTTTTTTCTTTAACCCAAGTAGCATGCTGGGCCAACTCCTCGCCAAATTGCTAATTGTTATACCACCGCGTCCAGGAGATTGAGGAGCACGTGTCCAGCGGGTTCGTGGTGTACCACGACTTCAGCGGCGTCCACACCAAGTTCCAGGAAAAGGACGGGTACACATCCAACATCGACAAGTTCATGATCACCATACAGGTGCGTTATACAACGACATGGCTTTGGTCTTAGACTGGTACATGTACATGTGCGGTGCGGTGTCCAGAATGCGCACGGTGCGACGCTGCGAGCTGCGCTTTCCCGTGCTGTGGCTCTGCCGGAGGTGTGCCAACCAACAAGGGGCATTGCACACCAAAAGGATAAGATAGGGTCATTATTTTGCTGGCACACTCGGTGAAGTAGGGGCACAACGTGGTGGATACGGTAAGTGATGGTGTATGATAACCATCCGGGTAGGGCGCATGCTGCAAGGGGGCCCTGCCCGCGGCAAGAGAACGAACTGGCATCAGGCCTCCCGCGCCTACCCAGCTCGACGCAACCTGCCTGGCCCTTAACCCAACCCCGCGCTCCACTCTTAGCCCCTCCCACGCAGCATGGACAGGCGTAACGTACAAGGATTGCGTCAATTGCTGCCGCGGCCGCCACACCCAACCCAACCAGTACCCACACCATGCTCCCCTCCCGTCTCCCTCCCCCACCGCAGGGCCAGGCGTACAAGGACCGCGTCGACCGCTGCCGCGGCCGCCACACCCAACCCCACCGCTATTACAACCTTGGCTCTCCGGACGCGCCCTACGTGGGCCTGTAGCTGTAACTGTAACTATAACTGCTATTCACCATGCTCCTTTCTCGCCTCCCTCCCCCACCGCAGGGCCAGGCGTACCGGGACTGCATTGACCGCTACGGCGGCCGCCACACCTTCCTGGGCTTCATCGACTTTGACGAGTTCTTTGTCATTCTGGACGACAAGGTACGGGGGGGGGGGGTCACAGCGTCAGAGGGTGCGGGCGGGGTATACCAGTGGGGCCCCCGTACGTAATGCGCCGCCACTCCCTTGTACTCCACGCCGCCACGTGATGTGGTGTCTGCACCGTACAAGGCCTAGGTGACAGGAGCCACCCGACCGACCCCGCCCGACACTGGTGATAGACTTGATATGGCGTGTGCGCCAAGGACTGCGTAGCTCAGGTTGCAATCTGGCGAAGCGCGAACCCATACATTCCTGCCATACCGTACCGGCATTACCCCACACCAACGCATTCGCGTCGTGAAACTACCGTGTCTAGATCCTCACACACATAAGGCTTGTACGGCACGGTACGGCATGGTATGACGCTGGTGGCTGCATGTGCAGCACGTGGGCGAGCTGCTCCGGGGTGCGATTGTGCAGGGTGCTGCATATACGTCCCTACTGGTGACTCCCCAACAACCTTGCGTCCGCGCACGACACTGGAAGACATTGTACGACACTGTACGGCTGTACTTACAACTGCAGGTGACACATGTGGACGGCCTGCTCCGCGACTATGAGGTGCACCCCAGGGTGTCCTTCTACTGTGGACTGCACGTGCACATGCCCCTTACAGGCAAACCTTGCCGTAAAACTCCCAAGACCCTCAAACCCTCGTACGACACTGTACGGCACTGTACGGCGCAGGTGACGCATGTGGACGAGCTGCTGCGCGACTACGAGGCGTACCCCGGGGTGTCCTTCTACCGCGTGCTGCACATGGACATGCCCCTTACCGTACGTTTCTGGTACCCTCGCTCACACCCTCGCACGACGCTGTGCGCCACTGTACGGCGCAGGTGACGCATGTGGACGAGCTGCTGCGCGACTACGAGGCGTACCCCGGGGTGTCCTTCTACTGGGTGCTGCTGGGCAGCAGCGGCCACGTGAAGCGGCCCAACGCCACCGTGGTGTCCAGCTACACAAAGTGCACGCCCGACAACCACAACTTTAACACACAGGTGATGTGGGATGTGTGATCATAGTAATGAGTGTGTGCCCATTGTAGCAGCTGTGTCATGCAAAAATATAGCCAAATAAATGGCCTTTGCCCCAAAAGGACAGCGAATTGCATAAACAATAAATTAAAGCGGGGGCGGGGGTGAAGTTGCTACCTTGGTGGTGGTGGCCACTGCTGCACTCACCTGGTGGGTGTGGAGGCCAGGGCGGCTGGGGCGCCAGTGGCGGCCGGGGCGGTGGCCGTGGATCACTGAGGGCAATATATAAAATAGTAATACAAATATAAATTTAATAGTAATAAAAATCAAACATAGCCGGGGCGGTGGCCGTGGAACACTGAGGGCAAGAGCCGGGGGTTCCACAGGGGACCAAGGCACGACTCCGATAAGAAGGTGGAGGGACCCACATCGGGTGCGGGTTCAGGGGGCTGCTTGTGCCAAATCAGCTGCTGGTAGGAGGAGGTTCCTGCCTTCAAGGTGTCGTGAGTTGATGACATGTCCGGGGGTTGCCTATGCTCGCACAGGCAGGTCAAGACAGCAGCCACCGTACCCCAATGCCCTGACCCACTCTCCTCCTTGCGCCTCGCTCACCTTCCCCGTGCAGTTCAAGGCGTTTGCCAACACGCCGCCTGCGGCTGTGGTTATGCACGGACCCCTTGCCCCACTCTCGTTCCCCCTGGTTCCCCCTCGTTCCCCCTGCAGTTCAAGACCTTTGCCAACACGCGGTTCAAGCCCACCATGTACTCCCCCCACCGGGCAGTGTTCGACGGCCCCAAAGGCAAGGACGGCTTGGAGCCCTACATGGTGGACGAGAACTTCAAACGCATCGAGCGAGGACGCAATAAAGTGTCAACGCACAGGCGCGCGACGGTGTACCATTACGTGATAAAGTCGTTGGAGGATTTTCAGTACAAGATGGCACGTGGCGGCGGCGCGGGCGTGACGCGCCCGAAGTATTACTTTACGTTGATGGACAAGTATAGCAAAGCGATGTGTTATGGGGCGATAGACACGAGGGAGAGGTTTTGCACTGCTCGGGGGCTATAGGCGGCGAGGAGTGATGGGTGTGTCGAGGGGACTGAGGGGCGGGGGAGAAGTGCGTGCGCGGTGCAATGGCTGCTGTGTGTAGCGATTCGGTTGCAGAGGTAGTATCAATATTGTAGCGCAAACAAGTAAGAGGTGACGCTGTGGACGGCCGGGGTGTTGGGTGTGCGGGTGGGCTGTATTTGCGTATGTCAGGGCACGTGTGGGCAACGCATCAGAATGAGAAACGTTCTGGAGCTTATGGGTCGAAATCAGAGATCGGTTCCTGAGGGTGCACGGGGGCGTCCTCAATGTGGGCAGGACAAGGGGCGGGGCTGGGGTTGTGAGTTTGGGAGTTGTAACGCTTCTCACGGTAAGCGGTACAGTGAACGTAGGGTCCTCACTGGGACCCTCAGTCTAAGAAGGTGCTTGCTACTTCAACGCTGTGCGCCATGGCATGTTGTGCAGGCGCGGCCCTGTGCTGCATCCACACCCTGGCATAGTTCCACGTACGTACAGGTGCAGGGGAAGTACGGTAGGCTCCATCCCGTGTGTAGCTTATCGGCGGCGCCAGGGGGTAGGACACATCCCAAACTACCCCCTTGGCCAAGGCTGCAGCAGCAGGGGCCGGGACCTTGCGAGCGTCAGGGTTGCGGGGCCAGGTGGGGCAGGCAGGCGCGGGGGCGAAACGGCTGGGGCGCCCAATGGCGCTGACTGTACCGCAATTGCTGTGGAACGGCAGGCGTTCGCGTGGCCCGTTGTTTTTTTTGGGGGGGTCGAAGCAAGGACAACGTGTTGCCCTTTAACGTAGAGACATGGGGATGCTGCACACCAAGGGAGTCTCCCCTGCTGCACATTGTGGTGACGAAGAGCTGCGCTGCAGTAAAGGACCAAACGTTCAAGCACTACTCCCTGCTGGTTAGTTTGGGACCAGGCAGGTCTCCAAGCGCTAACCCACACTCCCACAGCACAGGCCTCCTGGCTACAATAATAGCACTGTAGTGTACTGTGCCAACAGGAAGCGCGCGTTACAGCACGTTACAGCGCGGTAGGGTCATGCGGTCATCTTGTATAGTATCTGGAGACCGTACGACAGGACGGGCATGCTCTGGCGAGCTGGGGTTACCGGGACTGCAGCCCGAGGCAGGGTGTGCTGGGGGTTTCCCCGCCGGAGTGGGTGAATGTGAGTGGGCAGGACAACCAGGTGCCCTAGTGTCATCCCTTGGGTGCCGTCACACACACTCACACAGTCAATCATTGAGTGCTATTGATTGAGGTGTACGTACCTTGTTGCTATGCGTGCAGTGCACGCGTTGCTGGAGTACGCCCAATCTTAGAAAAAAGTACGGCATGAGCACATCCCCTGAGCACATCTGCATGCATGGGTGGGGCCACTTGGGCATGCGGGGCTGGGGGGCGGGCCTGTACGAGGTGCACATAGAACCTATCGAGCTTTGTATGCAAGGTCTAATAAGTGCCCGAGTAAAGCGTTGCAGGGAGCGGCACGGCGCTGGGGACCAGGCGGGGGCTGTGTGCGACAGGTATTGCTGGTACGTAGCAGCAAATGAAAAGACACAAGCAGGCCACTTGGTTCTTACAAACTGGTGCACGGCAGTTGCTCATTCTGTTTGCCAGTAGCCTGTTAGGTCAGCCACAGGGACAGGCACAGATCAAGCGACATGCAAGGTGCTCTTGCTCAGTGTTGTGGCCTATGGCGACACTACCTAGCTACCAGGCGTGGGTAAACAGCTCTCCATGCACACACTGTATGTACCTCGCCCACCAGGTGCCACCATCGCAAGTTGCCATTGGCACCAGCATCAACGCTACCGTATCGTACCTAGCAAGTATGAAGACACTAATGCAGAAATGCTCTGCAAACCCAAACAAGGAGCACACCCTGCAAGCAGAGGCCTGTGCCGTACGCCCGTACCGGTACCACTCAAAGCCCAAACTCCGCATGCATGGTCATTCACTTCCAGTCAGGTACACGCATGCCACCACCCTGCACCACCGTATCAACCCACAAGTCATATATGCAATGCATCCTTGGAGTTCAGGCAAACAGCCCACAATGCATTCCCTAAGCAGCAGCAGTTGTACAAGCAGCAGGCAGGGGAGAACTCCCTTGCCCAACAGCAACCACAAGGAGCAAAGCCCCACCAGCCAGCAGCAAGCAATAAAGCTGCACCTTCAGCACTTCAAAATGCATGCATGACAGCAGCCGCACAGAGCTCCTAATAAGCCACACGCTGTGCTGCTGCAGCAGCGACCAATCAAGCCAAGCAAGCCCATCCATGTTGCCCCACAGCAGCCATCCCTGAGATGCTGCTGACACCACCTGGCTGGGTGAGGTGGACGTACGGCTGCTGCCTGGCTGCCACACACCCGCGGCCAACAGGCTGCGTTGGTGGTGGAGGCCCTCGTGGTGGGGAGGGCGAGGGATGGCGGTGCGGCACTTGAGTGTGAGGTGGTGCACGTGGCCCATGGTGCGGCGCTTGAGCTTGGCCTCAAGGTTGTGGCAGAGGGCACGGTGGGCCACGGTGAGGCAGTAGATTGTGGCATTGCCAGCCTTGGTGCCAGCCCGGTGCTTCCTTGGAGCGTTCGGTCATATTGGTAGTGATGGCGCGTGTGTCAGTGTATGTGCACAGCTTCAGCTGAGCGGGCGGTGGCAGGCAGGGCCGCTAGACCACAGCCCCTCAGGCCCTGCCTGCAGGAGTCCAGGCCCTGGGCCGCTTTGGTCTAGCGGCCCTGCCTGCCACCACCAGCCCGTATGCTGTGAATACACTGACACACTCACAATCACCACCCAGATGACCGAACGCTCCAATGACGCAACAAGGCTGGCACCAAGGCTGGCAACGCCGCCACACTCTACCGCCTCACCGTGGCCCACCGCACCCTCTGCACCGCAATCTTGAGCCCACGCTCAAGTGCCGCACCGTGGGCCACCGCCCCACTCTCGAGGCCACACTCTAGCGTCACACCGTGATCCACCGACCCACGCTCGGCTGATGCGCCTGTAATGTGGCCCAGTCCATGCTTCCCCCCAGCAAGCCGGCACCACCTAGCCAAGCAAGCAAATGGACGTACGGGGAACGGATTGCGGCTGCTGCCCAGGCGCCACACACCTGCACCTGACCCCCACCTCCGCCCCCAGGAGCCCAGGCCATGGATGGGCTGCGCGGCCCGGCCTGCCACCACCAGCCCGAAAGCTGTTCACGTAGATCGTCACACCCGCGATCACAATCCAGAATAGCGGTCGCTCAAACGACGCCCATGGCTGGCAATGCCACACGCTAGTATTGCGCCCAGGCTGACCATGCCACGCTCCATGGCTCCACGCTCCATGGCCGCACCGTGTGCCATTGTTGCACGCTCAAGGCCACGCCCCCTGGCCGCACCGCGTTCCACCACCCCACACTCATTGCCACACCCTAGGGCCGCACCGTGTCCCTATGCCCCACGCTCAATGCCACGCTCTATGGCCGCACCGTGTTGCACTGCCGCACGCTCGATGCTGCACCCCAGGGCCGCACCGTGGCTGACTGCTGCACGCTCGGTGGACACACCTAGCATGATGAGTCCCAATCGTCCCAGTCCCGGGACAGCGCATGGCATACATGCGGCTGTGTGCTCCCCTGCCTTACCGTGCAGGGGCCACACATCCCAAGGTGGGACAAGATGTTCTCCTGATTCATTGTGGCTGCGTGGCACTACTTCCGCCTCTGGCTCACCACCCTCTCGACGGGCTTCTGCTGGCTCCTCATGTGGTTCTCCTTCTACAAGGGCCCAGCAGTCCCAAGCCCACGGCCAGCAGGCCAGCGCCCTTGTAGGAGAACCACATGAGGAGCCAGCAGAAGGCCGTTGAGAGGGTGGCGAGCAAGAGGCGGCAATAGTGCCACACAGCAGCCATGAAGCGGAAGAACATATTGGCCCACCTTGGGATGTGTGGCTCCTGCACGGTAAGGCAGGGGAAGGGGAGCACACCGCCGTGCGTATGTATGCCATGCGTTGAGATTGGTCATGCACATAGGGATGGTGATGACATCATATACATGCAGGAGGAGTCAGGTAAGATGCCCTTCTTCGGCATGTGGCAAGCAGCTCTTGCGGGCGGGACCTTGGATACAACCAGCAGTTAGGCTGTATCAGCCTGGGTGCTCCCTCTCAATTGCAGACCCAGAGGTCCCGCCCACCCACAGGCACCGGGGCATGCAGACCGACCACCAAACGCAATAACGAGCATGCTCGGCAGCCGAGTGCAACGGCAACAAGATAAAGGGGAGCAAGGCTTGGCTATACGCGTTTCGGCCCCTGCGAGGGGGCCTCATCAGAAGCCTTTGCTCATATGCACGTGCAGAGTGCCTGTGCAGCCTGCGGCCTTTTCGATAATGCAATTTGCTGGTTTGTCGCTGTGTACTCACATGTTACGTTGTTGGGGCGGGAGGTGTTGTGGGTGAGCGGGGAAGTTCTGGGCGATGAGGTTGGGGTCCTGGGGGTTTGGGCGATGGGCCATGTCGGGTGGGGTGGAATGGGGCGGAGGTGTAAGAGCGTATGCGTCAAAGGTGAGTATCATACAAGACTCTATGGAGCGTGGTATGTTCCGTCGTTGCTTGTGCGTATGGCATGTGGAGCGAGCGGTTGTCGCTTTTCATCAAAGCATCGTAGAAGCGACTACCGATAGCTTGGATTGTGCCCAGCACGCGGTATGAAAGCTCACTAACCGCAGTGCTTGGCTTCAGGTGGTAGGGCTTGGTTGAGGCTCGGTTGTCCGCTGGGAATGCGCAGCCTTGGGAGCTCCTCCAACATGCGGGTGGGTAGTTGGGATGGGTTTGCAGGTTGGTTAAAAGCAGCTAGTGTTACAATGGATGTGTCGGAGGTGGGGCGCTGTTTGTTTTAGGGTGTAGTTGATCATTGCATGCGGCAGCGCTTTTAGCGAACGCAGGGTGTTCGTGTTTCAGGATTATGATGCTGCAATTGTGCTGCTCTGATGGAGAGCCTTACTTGTGGCGCGGCCGCTTGTTGCTTGGAGCAGCTTGGGCGGGGGGAGCGGGGGACCGTGGCGAGTGGAGGCGGTGACGCGTTGGCGATCTACTTGGTAAGAGGAGGCTATGCTGCAGGTGTAGAGTGTCTAACAACGAGGAATGGGCTTCCATTTGGCATTGAGGGGACCTTTGTTGCAGGTTTGAGGGCCTGCCGTACGGGGTCATGGGTGCCAATCTAGCTGCATGCCTCGGTAGGGTGCTTTGGTGCGTGTCATCAGGGCGGGAATTGCGCAGTTGTGTCGAAGTTGTTAATTGCGAAATGCCTGAAAGATTTGTGCTGCCATATCTATGTAATTTTTATTGTGATGTGTTGTGTCAGGTGCGTGTGTCTGCGCTTGGGGTATTGTGGAGTCGTTGCAGTGGTGTCGGCTTTCGAGTGCTCGGGGCTATGCGTTTGCTGCAAGATACACGCTGTTGCTTGATTTTGCTATTGTGCGAGCTTGCTGCTTTTGGCGTTGCGTATTGACGCATCTGGATGGTGCCGGAGCGTGCGCGTATTAGGTCAGGGGAGCCCTTGCGACATACGGTCGTCAGCGTGTGTCTTACATGTGTGCTTTAGGGGGGCTGCTGCTGGGCTGCTGCTGCTGCTGCTGCTGCTGTTTGGCTCCTTGCACGAGCGTAGCACAAACGAAAAACTTACTTAGAGCGCCCTGCGTACAGCCAGGTACAGCTGGGTAACAGCTAGTTGGCCTGGTTTCCCATCTACCTGAGACTGTATCAGGCCCACCAAGTTGAATTGCACAGTGCGTGAGGTGCAGGATGCACACCGGTACCGTTGTACGCGGCCACCCGCGCAGCAACGTGTCAGGTAGTACTTACTCCCTGCAAACCGCCAAGCAACACAATGCCGCCTCGGACAATCGATCATATGCATACGCAGGCAACACGACGACACACTCTCTCCGCCCGCACCACACCCCAGCGCCCTGTCACCTGCTCCTAGCCCCATCAACACCATCCCACGCGCCTGTACATGGCGGCCACAGGCCCCAAACCACGTCCCCAGCACCACCTTCTCATGCTCTTCACCCCCGTCTCCGCCCCACCCCCATGCGATACGCCACCACCACGCCCACAGCCACCACCGCCACCGCCCCAAGCACCAGCACCACCTGCCCCTGCCCCTGCCGCCCCCACCACCCGCCGCCCTGCCCCGCGTGCGCCCCCTCGCCCTCGCCCTCGTGCCCCCCATGCTGCTGCCCCTCGGGCGGCGCCTGCTGTGCTTCCTGTGCGTGCTGCACCAGCGGTTGAGTTATGTACTCTGTGACTAGGTCGTGGAGCTTGTGGGAGTTGGTGACGGCTCCCGTCCAGTTGTTGGATTTGAGGGTGGAGGGGTCGGGGACGTAGTTCTCTAGCTGCAGCCCCAGCACGCACACGTTGGCCTGAGGCAGCAAGCCGAGCAAGGGGTTAGGAAACATTTAGTGTTGCTCCTTATTGAGTCGGGGACGTAGTTCTCTCTCAAACTGCAGATCCAGCATGCACACATTGGCCTGGCGGGGCCTTTGGGCAAAGGAAGGGCAGGAAGTGTCAGCTTGCCAAGTGTGCATGGTACAGATAGACGACGTGCGTCATGCATGGTGCTTTGACGAGTGGATGGGAGCAGATGGGAGGGAGCAACAGCACAGGCACACACTGGCATCGAGCTTATGCAGCAAAGGGGAACGGGGGTGTTGCTTAGTGTCATTTGGAACACGCAGTTCCCAACTGCAGGCCTAGCACGCACACGTAGGCAGGGGGGGGGGGGGACCGCATGGGCGTGTGCACGTGGAGTGGGAAGGTGTCGGAATGCAGCGAGAGACGAACGGTGCTGCCCTGCCCAGCGGTCTGAGGCGGCCCGCCTCACGTTGGCCGACCGGTAAGTGCACGATTTTGGGGCTTGCTTGACGCTTAGCTGCGCTTGCGCCCGTCTTATACTAATACCCCAATAACTGTACGGGTTACCGACTGCGGGCCCGTGTGCGACGCACCTGGTTTGAGTCTTCCGAGGCGTGCACAAACATGCGTTTGCTCTTGGCCTGCAGAGAGCAGTGCAGCGTGAACCTGCAACGCGGAGCGGAAGTGGAAGAGTCAAGGAGTGGGTCAGGACCCGGAGCAGAGCGGCAGGGGCAATGGGAGCGGGGGAGGCCCGGGAGAAAGTGGCGAGGAGAAGCGTATGTGGGGGTGAGGGGAAAGGGGGGAAGGGCGGCAGTGGAGCGTGGGTTGTGGTAAGAAGTTTGATATGGGCAGGCGCGAAGGCATTGTACCCAAGGCTGCCCCTGCTCCGGCCTCTGAGAGCAGAGTCAGCCCCGAAAGAGTAGGTGCATTAGCAACCGGGTTGCGTATTGGATTGCTACGATACACTTGTGGCGGGTGAAAAGCAAGGTAAGCTGTCCCGTCCTGTGATGAGCCCACGAATGTACTTTGTAGCAATCTTCGTTCCTATCTCGTTTGCTTGCTGCCGCCTCCGAGCTAGGTCCACCAAGCTTCCCTCTTGCCCAGCCACGTGCAACGTTGGAAGGCAACAGCAGCTGGCAGGCTACGCACAGTGTACGGCACCCAGAGCACCGAGTACGACACCAAACGCAAACCGTACGGCATCAACTGCGCACCGCACGACACCCACAGCGCAACGTACGGCGCCCACAGCTCACCGTACGGCACCCACAACGCAGGGTACGGCACCCACAGCACGCACTTCGGCACCCACTTGTTGGCCTTTCCGCTCCTCACGTACTCGAATATCCACTGGTCGAGGTACATGCCTGCGGCGCCAGGGCAGGGCAGGGCAGGAGACGCGGTGCAGGCAGTTAATGACACGTGTCACTTTACATCAAAATCACAGGACTAGGACATCACCTAAGCTGAGCATGGAAATATGTTCCTAAAAGTGTAGCCACTTTGACAAGTAATAAATAAATAACAGTGCTAAAGCGGCAGGAGCCCAGGAGGGCGCCGCCGTGGCGTTGCGCTTTCTGCGGCGCCCGGGCAGGGGGCGCAGGGGTTGACAGGACGACAGCACGTGTCCTGAGACACCACCAGGGCTCTGTAGACGTTCCATGAATGCAATCCCATATGCGAGAGTGGCAGCGTCGGCCCAGCACAGTACAATTGGAACATTGCGCAAGCAGCGAACGCGCTCTGCTTCTCTCTGCCAGCAGCAGCAATTGGCGGCACAGCTTCCTCGCCGCTGCCACGTGCCAACATGACACGTAGGTAGGGGTCTGGGTGTACACTATGCTGCACGTATTGGCGCTGCCAGCATGCCTGCCCATTGACTAGGAACCCAAATGTCCATATTTATTATCGGACGGGGTGCTGTTGCGCGCAAGGCTTTTCCGGTTTTGCCAATGGCCCTCGCTTGCCCACGCCCTTTTCCTTGGTACCCTTGCGCGACAGTCACGAGGCACGAAGAAAGCGCACCGTTCCAGTCCTTTGGGGGCACGAATTTGGATGTTGTTCGCCCATGAGCAGCGTTGGAGGCAAGCTCAAATCCAGCTTGTATCATCAGGCAGTGTAGCGCGAGGGACAGGACGGGTCCCCCATCGGTGATGGCTAGGAAGGCTGGCTTGGGGACCGCCTGCCTTAGCAGTTCAGCCAGCTCCGCGTCCTCCATGTGGTATGGTAAGCCAATACAGATATGTTGCTGTCTTTCAGGCCCAGGCTCTCCAGTATGTTCGCTCCTGGCGGGTTCAGTTCTGCAGCCAGTTGGATTGCAGCGTGGGCAAGAAAACTGTGTATACAGATTTGCGATATAGAGTTGCTACAACGCACTGACTACACGGCCAACTGCAGAGCACTCCCGGAGTGGACCGACGATTGCAATTCTTCCGAAACCAAAGGGCCTTGTGAATGTCCCTGCACCTGGGCACGCATTCCGTGTGTGCAATTATAGGAACAACGATGCTACGCAGTAAATAATGGACTCAAACCCTTCTCCCCAGCCTGCGCTGTTTCTCGACGCGGGCAGGCGCATTAACGTTCTGTATGGCGCGCAACGAGCCCCGCAAGGCCCAGTCAGTTTCCACAACATCTGCGTATGCTATTCAGTAGACACGTTGCCATACCCATGCCGCCAGGCTCATCAGAGTAACGGATGTGACACGCATGACCAACGCTGGCAACCGCCATCGCACGAGCCCTGGCTCGCAGGCAGCCTGCAAACAGCGCGACAGCTGCAATGCCGACATGGCGACTTGCTACTGCTGCGCTTTTCCCACGGGGCATCACGCCGTCATGGCGGAGGCCGGTGCGCTGTGGCGCCCCTCCTCCTCCTAGCCCCGCCTACAGGCGCCGGAGCTGCTGCTCCAGCGGTATACCCAGGACCAGTGCTGTCCCCGATCACAGCCTTCAATTTGGGCATCCCCTACACCGCGCAGCCCATGATAGACCCCCAGGGCGCCTCCCTTGTCCCAGCTAGCTGCAGTGAGGGAGGAGCAGGCAGCAGCACGGCCACCAACACACCGTACGGGACACACCCACACCAGCAACAGCAGCTGCAACAACACCAACAGCAGCAGCTGGACTGCGGCGTCCTATGCCTCCGGCTCCCCTCTCCCCTGACGGTGGAGCCCCTGGCATCTGCCCTCCGCAGCATGGCCCTACACACCATCCGGCCCGCAGGGTCAGCCCCTGGCCCCATTCCCGGCCCCGGCCCTGGCCCAGGTGGCACCACGCCACCTGACCACCCCCCAGCTGCTGCCGTGCAGCTGTGCAAGGTAGGAACAGCGTAGCTTCCTCCTATGCCATGGCACCTGCTCCTCGTAAAGGTTGAGCACTGCGCGACTCAGGAACGCTGCGTTTCCGGACGACTGCATGGAGCGGCATTGCACGTTTGCTGCGTCAAGGTCAACAAGGAGACGCTTACTCGAATGTGCTGCCTCCCCTCCAGGTGGGCGTGCCCAAGGTTGCTTCAATCCTGTCGGCCGCAGCGGCCGCAGCAGCAGCCCCGCCCGCCTCTGTGACCCACGGGTCGGGCGAGGGAGCGACAGGGCCCACCAATGGGCCACATGGACCGGGAGCGGATGCAGCACCAGGGGCCGCCATAGGGACGGTGGCTGTGGTGGGTGACACAGGGGAGGAGGCGGGGGAGGGAGGCGGCCAACAGCAGCAGCAGCAGCAGCCGACGCAGCAGCAGCGGCAGTGGCAGGAGGCGGTGGCGGCAGCGCTCCAGCGCTACTTTCAAGACACGGGAAGGTGGGCTGGGGTGTTGCGTGAAGCGAGCGGGATAGCATGAAGCGAGCAAATGTCTGGAAAGGAAGGACAAATGTGAGCTGGGGCTTGTATGCTAAGGAGGTTTGGGTTGACGCGCCTGGAGTAGGTGCGTATGTGTGCTCCACAAGCTGTGCTGGGCAGGCATGGGCAAAGGGCTTGTATGCAAGGGGCGCTGGGACAAAGGCTGCCGCGCGTGGCTTATGTACGGTTTGTGAACGGCCACGCGATGTGCGACACGAGGCACCCGTCCTGTTCTTGATAACCAGAAACGGCGGAGGGCTGTATGTACGTGTGGCGCACAACGCCGTGCAACAGGCCGCGACACGTATGCATGCCTGCCGCTGTGGTTACTGCTGTACAAGTCACAAGCGCACAGCTGCGAGTTTCAAAGCCATGTTGTGTACGCGACCGACTGACCCGTGCGCACTGCGAAACCCTGTGCGCAGGCACCTCTCCATATGGCCCCCAACTTGTAGGCGCACACTACTTTTCACACACCTAACACACATTGTCAACCCACCTGTAACGCTGCCCGCAGGTATCTCTCCCCGGGCGACCTGGTAGCCGTCCCGGTGCCCACCGGCGCTGCGCCGTCGGCTCACAGCAGCGGCAACAGCGGCAGCAGCGACAGCCCAAGCGAGCAGCACAACCACCACAACCACCAGGGCGCGGCTGGTGCCGCTGCAGGCGCGGGGCCGCAGCGCCTGGTGTACTTCCGGGTGACGGATGTGCGGCCGGCCACACACGCACAGCCGGACGCAGGGAGTGCAGGAGGTGCAGGCGGCCCGGGTGCAGGCAGCACGGGTGTGGACCACCCACAGGTGAACCTGCCGCTGCTGGTCAGCCCGGAGCACACCGCCCTGACTCTGCAGGTGGGCAAGGGCCGAGGGCAGGGCTCTGGGGTTTGGAGAGGGATAAGGGCGCGTACGGCAGGGTGCGGACGAAGAAATGAGGCGGGTGAGGCGCCAGTTCAGCAGGAAAGACCAAGACCCACGAGGTCGCGTGTTCTGTAAGGCAGGGGACGGCAGGGCCGGGGCGAGGAGGAGGCATGGGGCGTTTGAACAGGCCAGGGGAAATCAGCGGTAGGAGCGGCTGTGCAGGGATACCGTATGGGAGCAAGTGCACTCAAAAGGTTGGCCAATGCCTTACCTATGGTCCTCCGACCAGACAGCTAAGCCACCTGTGCGCCCTGTTGCCGACCACGCAAGAAGTCCACACAAGCAACCCTTCTAACACCCCTCTCCAACATTACATTCCTGCCTGCAACCACGCAAGAAGTCTACACCATGGCCCTCACCCCTGTCCACCACAGCGTTCCTGACTTCAGGGCGGGCTGTGCCGCTCGGCTGCCTGTGCGCTCAATTGCAGACCACGCAGGAAATCCACGCAGGCAAGCCCTTTTAACGCCCCTCTTTGCCACCACGTTCTTCCTCGCAGGGGGGCCTGTGTCGCTCGGCGCTGCCTGTGGGCTGCCTGCCTCCAAACCCCCTGCAAACTCCACAGCCGCAGCCGTGCCCAGGAGCCGCCAGCGGAGACCCCCACGCGGACCCCCACACAGCACGCAGCGCACACCCAGCACCAGGCCTGCCCCCGCGCGGCCTGCAGCTGCCCCTCCTGGGCTCCGACCCCGCCGCCCCGCTGCTGCCCCACCCGGGGCTGCAGGGAGTGGCGGGGCCGTTGCTGCCGGTGTGGAAAGAGGTGGCGCAGGTGCGGCTCACTGGGCTAGAGGTCATGCTGTGGCAGTTACTGGATTTCAAATCATGGGCTTTGCCAATAAATAATTTATAGTTTTTGATAACTGAAATTTACACTTTTTGTCTCTTTATAAAATCTCTGAAACCTATTTTATTACCAGGGTGCCCATCTTGCACTGCTGCGCCTAGATGCTGCTCAAGCCTCCCTAAGTCCCGTTCCCTAACCTCGCCCCCATACACAACACAATATGCACCGGTTGTTCTTTCCTAGCGCATTAGGCTGCACGTGGTCGTGTTACACACACCCACACGCCCGCCGTGAAATGCCCGCCGTGCCGACCTTTATCGCCGTCTCCGCCTTCACTCCCAGGTGTTTGCCCCGCTACTCCACCCCTATGCTCGTCCGCACTCCGCAGCCCACTCACCTAGCTCGCCACTGCATTCCGCCATGCCTTTCCAACTGCCTCCCCAGCAACAATCTATGTCCATCCGCGGTGTTCGGTGCCCCCCAGGTGTTTGCCCCGCTGCTGCACCCCTCCGCCCTGCACACCGAGCTCTCCGCCGCCCTGCTGCTGCACGGCCCGCACGGCAGCGGCCGCCGCACCGCCGCCCGCGCCGCCGCCGCTGCCCTGGGGCTGCACTGCGTGGCCGTCAGCTGCCACGAGCTGGCGGCGCCGCCGGGGCAGGACGCGGCGAAAGGCGGCGCGGCGGCGGCGCTGCGGGCGGTGGTGGCGGCGGCGGAGCGGTTCGCGCCCGCCTTGCTGCTGCTGCAGGTGGGCGTGCCGCGTGGGTGGATTAAGTAACCGGCTGGCTGTGTGAAGCGTTGAATTAGGTTGTGCTAGAACTCACAGTGACGGTGGAGGCGACGTGCTACACGGCAGGGTTGAAAGTCTCGAATGGTCAGCTGAGTAGCAGTGATGGACATTAGCAAGTAACTGGAATGCAAGAAACCTTCGAGTCAAAGCAAGCAGTAACGTAGATACTGCAAATGTCCATGTTGCCAATCTTGCCGTCTATATCGCAGGACCTAGAGGCGCTGGTCGGCAGCCGCAGCGCGACGGACGCCGCGGCGGCGGGCGGCCCCGGCGGGCCACAGCAGGCCACGGCGGCGGCGCGCGCCGCAGAGGCGCTGGCCGACGCCGTACGGCGCTGCTGCGGCGCCGCCGCCAGGGCGGAGGCGGCAATGGCGGCGCCGCCGGCGGCGGCAACTGCGCTGACGTCTGGGTGGGTGGGTGGGCGGGCGGGTGGTCAGGCGGGGCTGGTGGAACGGCACCGTGGCTATTGGCGCGCCATGGAATGCCTTATGCCGGTTTGTGGTTGGTTGGGTGGGTGGTGGTCCGTCGGGGCAGGGGCACCCATGGCGTCGTGGCTGGTGAATGCACCACAACCAATGAGCCCTTGAGGGCCGTCCCAAGGCTCACCACCTAGCCCCAAGGCCCTCCAGCTGCCCGCCAGCTGCAGACCCCGTTGCGCTGTGGCTGAGAACATTCAGAGTCGCTGTCGTTAGCCTTGCTGTGACGGTGTTCCCACCTCCACCCCCCTTGCCACTATACGCAGCTCCCCGCCCCCCGGCTTCATCGCCGTAGTCGCCACCGCCTCCACCCTGGAGGACGTCCCCCTGCCGCTGGGCCGCTGCTTCACCCACACCCTGGCCGTGGGCGCCCCCGGAGCAACAGAGCGGGGCACCCTGCTAAAACACCTGGTAGCAGCTGCAGCAGCGGCCACCTCCGCGGCCCTACACGCCCAATCTCCTCCTCCCCTTCCTACCTCGTCCCACCTCCAAACCCTTCCCCACACGCGGGGTAACACTCCAGCGGCTGCGAACGGGGGATCCTACAACGGGCCTAGCAACGGGGATGTGGGCGTGGGTGTGGGCGTGGGTAAAGGGATGGGGGAGGAGCTGGAAGCAGCTGTGGACCACCTGGTTGCTCAGACGGCGGGGCTGTTGCCTCGGGACCTGTGTGGGTTGGCTACGGATGCGCTGGCGGAGGCATTGGGCAGGCGGATGGTGGGGGGCCTGGGGGCAGGGGCGGGGCGGGGGGCGGAGGGCCGGAAGGGGGCGGCGGGAGGGAGCGGCAAGGAGGCGGCGGCGGCGGAGGGTGGAGGGAGCGGGGAGTCGGCAGCGGGTGGGGGAGCAGCAGCAGCAGCCGGGGGAGGCGGGGATGGTGGTGGTGGTGGTGAGGAGGAGGAGGGGGCCCTGGTGGGGCCTGGCGCTCCGTCCCGTGGGCCTCTGGAGCCGGACCACCTGCAGTGCGCCCTGGACAGGGTCAAGGCGCGGACAGCGGTGGAGGTGCGTGGGGCGGGTTGGTTTGTGGAGGTGCATGGGGCGGGAAGGCTTTATATGTAAAACGCGTGGGGTGAAACACAGGCTTTTTGGGGGTCTCGGTCTGGTGAGTGGGCGAAATACGCGCCCCGGGGCCATGCTTAGGATTGGAAGCTGCGGCAGTGACCCGGGTGCACGTGCAGTGCGCCTTGGACAGGGTCAAGGCGCGGACGGCCGTGGAGGTGCGTGGGGCGGGACGGGTAAATGTTTAGCACCATGGGGAAAGAAGGGGCTTTCTAGCGGCTCGAGTTGTACCGTATTTTGTTGACATGGTGGGCGAAGTTGACAGGGTCAAGGCACAGACCGCGGTGGAGATGCTGATGCCGCTCACACGCCGCAGGTCGGCGCCCCCTCTGTTCCCGATTATGTGTTGGGAAAACAGTACACAGAATGAGACGCCGTCTGAGCATTGCCCTGCTAGTACGCTAGTACGCTGCGGAATCCATCCTGCTAGAGAAAGCGTACACTGCTCGCTGCAGGTCGGCGCCCCCTCCGTGCCCGACGTGCGCTGGGAGGACATTGGTGGTCTGGAGGCGGCCAAGCGGGCGTTACTGGACACCGTGGAGCTGCCGCTGAGGCGCCCGGAGCTCTTTGCGGCGGGGCTTCGGCGGCGGTCGGGAGTCCTACTGTACGGGCCGCCAGGTGGGTGCGCGCTGCGAGCATGTTTACGTCATATCTACTTGCACATTGTCAAATGTGTATCTATTTTATAATGTTGTCTGGTATAATGGGGTGAGGGCGCTGCTGGACACCGTGGAGCTACCGCTGCGGCGCCCAGAGCTATTCGCGGCGGGGCTGAGGCGGCGGTCGGGCGTGCTGCTGCTCTGGCAGCACCCGTGCTGGTGCCCTCACGCACTTCCCCCTCCCCATCGCCTCCCCTCCCCCCAGGCAGCGGCAAGACGCTGCTGGCCAAGGCGGTGGCCTCCCAATGTGCTACCACCCGTGCTGGTGCCTAAATACACACATTAATACACATCTCCCCCTCCCCTCCCTCCCCCAGGCAGCGGCAAGACGCTGCTGGCCAAGGCGGTTGCCTCGCAGTGCGCCGCAACCTTCATGTCCGTCAAGGGGCCCGAGCTCATCAACATGTACGTGGGGGAGAGCGAGCGGCAGGTGAGGGCATGTTACGAATAACTCCACTAAATTGCATCGCTCCTCTCCCATCTATAGCTGTGCGTGGGGAAGAATGAGCGGCAGGGGCTGGCGCAGGAGCAATTGAAAAAAGTGTTATGTTTGACCTTTGTCATGCTGACGCACTGATGTTACTACTGTACGCGACGCAGCTGCAGGAAACGCAGAAACGTGCATGTTGTTCAGCGAGCGGCGGGTGCGGAAGAGTTGCCCGTTTGCCTTTTAGTGGGGTACATCAAACGCCCTTTCCTGGTAGCCTCTTTCTACCCGGCGCCCATGCTGCACGGCGGCGAGGCGTTTGCCCGCGCACCACACGCCCCTGTGAGCATTGCACCCACACATTTTACGCGATTCCTATTACGTATAGGCCGCCGCCTCCATGACCCATGCCGCAGGTTCGCGAGGTGTTCGCTCGCGCCCGCCGCGCCGCCCCCTGCGTGGTCTTCTTCGACGAGCTGGACTCCCTGGCACCAGCGAGGGGGGCATCAGGGGACTCCGGTGGGTGCTTCCTCCCTGTGCTCGTCTTACGACGCGGGCGATAGCAGCAGGGCTGCAGACAAAGGAGTGTTTATTTTGAGTGCCTTGCGTGCGCAGTGCCTAAGAGTGCCACACACGACCCCTTCTTCCATTATGCCCCAGGCGGCGTCATGGACAGGGTCGTGTCCCAGCTGCTAGCCGAAATCGACGGTTTGGCAGCTCCGTCTGCTGGCAGTAACGGCAACAGCAGCAGTAACAACAGCAGCAGCAGCGGCGGAGGCGGCGGCGGCGGCAGCAGCGGGCTGTTGTTTGTGGTGGGCGCCACCAACCGGCCGGACCTGCTGGACCCCGCGCTCATGCGTCCAGGGCGGCTAGACGTGTTGGTGTATGTGGGCATTGCGGAGGAGCCGGACAGCAAGGCCAAGGTGCTCAAGGTGAGTTGGCAGTATGATTGTGTAGTACTGGCTCGCGGGCACTACTGCGCGCCACCCCGCCTCCCGGCTAATCCAGTGTTATTTGCTGTATTATCTGCTCAGCCTGGTAACAGGCAACAGCTAACGCCCTCAAAGTCAGCATTACTGTCTTTTCACTGCCAAGCCCCTACCGGCACCCCTTCCCTCCCCCTCAGGCCCTGACCCGCAAGTTCCTGCTGTCCCCCGACGTGGACCTCCCCTGCCTGGCCGCCGCCTGCCCCCCTCAGCTCACGGGCGCAGACCTGTACGCGCTGTGCGCCGACGCGTGGATGCGGGCCCTGCAGCGCACCATCCGGCACATCGAGGGGCCGGGTGGGGAGGAGGGGTTGGAGGGTGTTGCCGGGGCGGAGGGTGCCCTGCGGCGAAGCAGTCGGCAGGTCGAGGGGACGGATGGGGTTGCAGGGGAGGGGGTGCAGGGGGCGGCATGGGCGGAGGGCGAGGCGGCGGGGGCTGCGATGATGAAAGGGGCGGAGGATAGGACCGGTGCTGTGGTTGGGGAAGTGGGTGGTGCACAGGGTGGTAGTGGTGGCGGTGTGGAGGTGGTGGAGGACCCTCCTCCCGAGCTGGGGTCGCTGGGGGCCGCGGTTCGCAGGAAGAGGAAGGCGGCGGCGGCGGCGGCGGCAGCAGCGGCGGCGGCGGCGGCGGCGGCAAACAGCAGCGGCGCAGCAGCTGGCAGTGGGCCCGTGCTGTCCGGGAGAGGAGCAGGGGCAGCTGTTGTTGTGGCGGCGGGTGCAGCAGCCGCCCCGGCAGAGGCGGCGGGCGGTGACGCGGTCGCTACGGCGGGTAGCGGTGCAGCGCCGCCAACGAAGGGCAGCGGGAGCGGAGAGGAGGGAGAGCCTGCGGGGGCGGCAGGGGCCGGGGCAGGAGCCGGTGTCGGTGTCAGGGGGCCCGAGCTGCCGTCAGCCGCGCATGTTGATGGTGGCGCGGGAGGCACGGGCGTAGGCGAGGGCCACGTGGCGGTGGCGGATAGGGAACGCGGCGGGGGCGGAGGGGAGGGCGGGGAGGGCGGAGGGGAGGCTGGGGCGGGCGGGGAGGGCGCGGAGCAGGTTGTGGTGCGGCAGGAGGACTTCCTTGGGGCGCTGGCGGCCCTGACGCCGTCGCTCAGCCGATCGGAGCTGGCCAAGTATGAGGCGCTGAGGGCGCAGTACGAGGGCCGGGCGGGGCTGGCGGCGTGAGGCGGCGATGCGTGTTTACTACACCCTGCTGGTCCTATGCGGGGGCAGGGCAGGGTGGGGCTGGCAGCGTCAGGCAGTGTGCGGGCATGGACGGCCATGGCTTCTCTGACCGGTATAGCAGCAGGTGCAAACAGGCCGTGCGTCTCCACGGCTGGCTATTAAGCATGAGGCGCTGAAGGCGCAGTACGAGGGAAGCCCGCCAGAGGGCTGTCGGCATCCGGGTGACGTGGGTGGGGCGTATGAAGCCACGTGCAGCTGCGCACGTGCCTCCGGCTGTGCAGCGGGACCAGCGCTCTTCTGACTGTTAAGTGCGGCGGCGGGGCGGGGCTCGCTGGCGGTGTCAAGTGGCATGGTAGCCATTTTCCTTCCTCCAATTTTCCTTTGACAGGAGTGGGGCGTGTCATGGCACGTGCACGTGCCTCAGGCTGGCAATGGGACCTGGCGGTACCTGCGTACGTTTGACTGGTTGTTCATGGAGCGGTGCCGTTGTCGGAGCGGAATTTGGTCTGGTGGAGGTGTAGACATGATGTCCGTTGGCTGTTTAGTAAGGCGGGAGGGCGGGGCTGGCGGCGTCAGGTGGCATGGTCGCCGCTTTCCCTTGCCTGTGTCGTACAAAAGTTGTGGTTGTGTAAAGCACGCGGCCACGGCTTTGGTTACAACTGGGCCCCAAACACGACGCCACGTGGCCTGACCGCTGCACTTGCACAGTTAGAGTGCGAGAGGGCAGGGCGGGGCTGGCGCGTGAGCCTGGCTGCTGGGGCAGCTTGACTGGAACACGCTGGAACACTGAACGGTGAACGCCACATGCCTACACCTCCCTGTAACGGGCGGGCCTGCACACCAGCAATTCGTGAGCGTGCAGGACAAATTAAGGCGAGGGGCTGACGGTGTGAGGCCGCGTTCCTGTAACAACACACCGGGGCTCGTGGGTTTTGGAATTTTCAGCTCTGCGGGGCTGTGACAACGCAACGGCGGTACGCATACGCCTGGGTTCCAAAACTCTGGAACTCTGGGGGACTCCCCGAGTACGGCAGCATCACAGCTTCACAAGGCAATAGCTATTATTACTACTGCGTTGCACTGATGGCGAGTGGTGGTTAGGCATTGCAGTGTGCCGGTGCACACGGCATCCGGCGCAACGGGACCTGACAGGTGCCGTAGAGCTTCTGCCGTACAGCAAGGGCATGCACCAGGCAGTTGGCTGTCCGTCTCTTTTGGCCAGGGCCCAGCGTTCAGCAGGGCCACCTAGGCACGTACGCTAACCTCTGCGGGAGTGTAGGGCGGAGAGTAGCGACGAGTAGCGGAGCTAACAGCGTGAGGGAGTGCTTCACATTCTGTTTACATCAATGCAGTCCACTCGGTCAGGGCACTAGTTACGTCCACTACTCGGTCAGGGCACTAGTTACGCCCATTACCGTACGGGGCTACGAGGCTGACAGCGTGAGGGTAAGTTGCACAGCGTCACATGTAGGCCACTCGGTCGAATGATGCTGCAGCTACAAGCACAACAGCGTCCGCAGGGCGACTTGCTGCAGGTCGATGCAAGCGTAGTGGGCAGCGGTCAAGGGTACATATATACAAGGGATGACACGAGGTGGAGGGCACCACATTGGCCTACAGAAGTGTGCGGCAGCGTTGTTGGAGGCGGGCGGGGTAGGTGCGTCCTGGTGCGTCGAGGCTGTGCACCAGGGGCAAGTGAGGGGCACGTGTGTCTACCTGCAGTGCAAAGGCAGCGGCCTGTCAACCGATACCCACTGCATAGGTGGACAGTTGTCCAGGTTTCGTTGGGGCTTCAGTCTGTAAGGTACCTGCCGTGCTGGATAGGATGCGGTGCACGAACGAATGTTCCTGCTGTGTGGGTTGGACCCCCTTGCGGGTTAAGCCACAGACGCAGCAGGCGGCAAGGGTTACCGCGACGGCCGAAAAGGGAACCAGACGCTCATGTATCCAGTATGTTACAGAAGAGCACAGGCAGGAGCACGCGCAGCAGCTGCTGCTTCCAGCGTGGTCGTCCGCTCGCCACGTGCCCTGCTCCTTCGCTTTCTTTTATGCACGCCCAGATACGGTACGCAGATGGAGCAACAGCGTCTCCTTGCAACTAGCACCGACAGACGACGTTGTTTTTTGCACATATCACACACGCACACGTAGAAGCAATCAATGGGGACAGAAAGAGGAATACAACATGGAAGGAAGAGAATCGTATGCGCACCCTGCTTGCAAGGCCACCGGCACCACATATGCCGTCCGGCCGCTACCTGCCATGTAAAATCAGCGCATGGCGTGAGCCCAAAATCTCGCACTTGGGTTCAGCAACCAGACAAATAGTAGCATGGGATGCACCAGACAATCAATAGCTACTGACAAGCGCGCTTTGCAAGCATGCCCTGTCGACGCATGCTGGGCGGAGTCCTACCCAAGCAACGTACTTCGCAATAAGTTGTCACTGTGGCGGCCCATGGCCCTTAAACTGCTTTCATCTAGTAGTGGTTGTTGGTGGGGCGGGTGGTGGGCTTGGCGGTGGGGCCATAGGAAGTGGGGTTGGAGGTGGGGCGGGTGGTGGGGCGGGAGGTGGGGCCGTAGG
>VFQN01000751.1_pt1 | contig 58608 bp, 84 predicted proteins | sample 3512371 | NCBI WGS metagenome assembly VFQN01 (sample SAMN10412370, study PRJNA504923) | tailings metagenome | isolation source: Replicate 2 from Balatoc abandoned mine | place: Philippines: Itogon, Benguet | collected 2017-08-28 | reverse complement strand
CGCCCACCGTGCCCCCCCCCGCAGCCCTGCCCGTGGACCTCAGGTACGCCTCGCTGTGCGCGTAGCGACCCGTCACCAGCAGCCGCAAACCCGGGCAGCCCCCTCCCCCTCCACCACCTGTCCCCCCTCCTCCGCCACCTCCCCCGTCCCCGCACCCGCCCGCCTGCGAGCCCGCGCCCCCTGACCCGGTTGCTCCTGCTGGTGCTCCGGAACCCGATGCCGACTGCCCCCACGCCGCCGACTTCTCCAGGGCCTCACACGAGAAGGCCAGCAGCGCCCCCGGCGCCGCGACGCGCCCCGCCGCTTCCATAACCGGCTGCAGGTTCCCAATATACACAAACACATCCGCCGCGACGAACAAATCGTAGCTACGATGCTGCTGTTCAGCACCGGTGCAGCTTCCGGCAGCTTCCTGCGGAGGGCTGCCGCAGCTTCCGGCAGCTTCGGCCGCGGACCCGTTGCAGCTTCCGGCAGCTTCCTCCTTCGGCGCCGCCTCGCCGTCCAGGAAGCCCACCAGCTCGCCCACCACCAGCCGGCCGTAGCACCCCCGCCGCCCCGCCTGCTCCACCATGCCGGCGCTGAGGTCCACGCCCACCAGGCCTGCAGCACCTGTGCAGGGCAATCAGGGATGGGGAACGGAGGCAAAGTGCTTGGAGCAGATCCCGGTGCAATGTGTACCTTGTGATGTCCACCGCGGCCGCGGAAAGAGTTAAGGGGTGTCCGGCGCAACAGGGGTGGTTTACGGCGGGTACTGCTAGAGCCTGGCCGTTAGGAGTGCATTGGTCAGCTGCCTGCACCACCATGCCTGCGCTAGGTTGCACCCCCACAGCTTGTGCACAAGACCAGCAGCACCTGCGTACGACAAGAAGGGGTGTATTAACTGGGGGCTTCAAACAGTCAGCAGAGCCGGCAGGGCAGATATCCAAGCAGGAAGGGCAAGGGGAGGGCCAGGTCGGGGCAGAGCACACACGGGTTTCGGCATGACAGGTAGGAAGGTACACGACCGTTCAACGTGTGTGGTTGGTCGGCTGCCTGCTCAGGTCCACACGCCCAGCATGGCTCCCACCATGCCGTACCTCTGCCTGCCGTACCTCTGCGCAACAGCTAAAGGCGGAGGGGTACGAGGTACGAGCACAACTAACCCCAACAGGCCGCAGCACGGACAGGTGTCCCAGCATGAAGGTAGCAAGGGACTAAAGTGTGCAGTATTTAGTGTCGCCCCGCCCGGCCCGGCCCCGCCCCGCCCTGCCCGGGGCTACCGTACGCAGTACGGCATCGACACCGCTGCGAGCCACAGAGCACCAGGAACCGGAGCTACTGGTCCGGCCTTGCCCCTCGCCCACGGGCTGCCGTGCGCCGTACGGCACACAAGGGCCACAAGGTATGACAGACAGGAGCCCCCGCCCCGCCCGCCCCAGGCCCACCCGGCCAAGGCGCTGCCGTACCACCGTACCTGTGCTGATGTACGGCAGCAGCAGGGGCCCCATGAGGCCCGTACCGCAGCCAAGGTCCACGCAGCGCCGCCACCGTACATTGCTGCCGCTGCCGTTACCGTTGGCGGCTGCGGCGGCTAGGAGCTGGTCCCGAAGGGCCTCCGGCGTCCTGTGGCGTTTCGGAGGCAGCAAGAGGACAAAGGAGCATTAAAACTGCCGGTGAACACATCGGAGCGGCCATGCCGGCCCCTACCTCCTCTGGGCCCCTCCGGGGCTTTCAGCCCTTTTGGCATACATTGGCCCCCCTCCGGTCGTGGTCCTGTGCCTCTGGCTAGAGCGTGGTGGGTGCTGACACGTCATGGGCATGGTAAGGTTTAGCAGCAGGCTTGGCAGCTGCAAAGTCGTTCTGTGACGCCATGGTAAATCTGCCTTCAACTGCGAAAGCATGACAGGCCTCGGGAATGTGCCATCTGAGGTTAGGCGCTAGTGTGCTAACGGCGAGGACGACAACCACATGGCGGCGCGCGGCTGACCGACCGTTGTCAACCAATTGCATGGCCGGCCCCAACCGCCAACCGCCAACTACCTGTACTGCAGCTTGTTGACCAGGTGGTTGCAAACCAATCCCGTCATGGCCGAGCCCCCAACCGCCAACCGCCATCTGTACCTACCTGTACTGCAGCTTGTTGACCAGGTGGTCGTCAAAGTGGTCGGCGTACTGGTCGAACAGGCCGGCAACCTGCAGCCAGTGGCGACGTGCGTACGACAAAGGCGTCATATTAGTTGCAACCTGCAGGCATTGTACGAGTTACACTTACGATGCAAGGGATTATGCGGCATAGCTGCGCTTGAAGAAAGCCATGTCCAGGCAGCTCCTAAGCCTTTCTCTAGGAGAAGATCAAGGGGGGGCGGCGTGCGCACGGTACAACAACGGCGGCCTCTCCCCAGGGTGGTCATTCCAGGGTGGTCCCTTAAACTAATAGTTCCACCTGAACGGAGGCTACCTGAAGTGCACGACCCAGAATGATTATACGTTTCCTTAAGTGCGTCGACAACTTCACGGCTTTGTGTTCAGCAGCGTTATTAAGTGCGTCGAATCAGCGTGCAGCGGTGCAGTTAAAGGGATAACGCTGTCACCTAGCAAACAATGCAGCAGGTGACGATGGCAGTAGCAGTCCGTACGTGTCACCGTCCCGTGCGTGCGTATGCCGGAAAATGCATAAAGCAAGCAAACGCAAACATTCAGGTACGTTGTATGGCACGCTTACACCCACCATGTCCGGGGGTGCTGCCGCCATTCCCTCCGCGTCCCCTGTGATTGCCGCGATCCAGAATTTGGCGGCGGTGTGGTCAGGTTGCAGGCGCAGGTGGTTCCTGGGGGCGAACAACGATTGAATAATTACGTTTATTCTACAACATCTAGAGTTTGCAACAGCAATCGACACGTCGCCCACCTGAACGCCACCAGCGCCTCCTCGTTTCGCCGTACTGTAGGGTGCGCAGGACGGCGCCCTGCCGCCCCACGACCGAACCAGCTGAGTTAAGAGTGGTATGTACATCATACAATACATACAAACCCACCTGAAGGCCACCAGAGCCTCCTCGTTCCGCCGCAGCGTGCGCAGGATGGCGCCCCGCCGGTAGTGTGCAGAGGGGTGGTCGGGTTGCAGCTTTGTCACTGCGCCGTACACCTCTGCCGCTCTGTGCTGCCGCCGCGGCAGCTCCTTGAGCGCTCGCGCCAGGTTCATCAGAGTCTGCGGGTGTGGCGCGATGAACGAGGGCATGTCTTACATTAAGGTTCGGGCCGGAGGTAGGACAGCACATGCCTCCATCAAAGGAAGCATACAGAAGCAGGGTTGGGTGGGGTAACAGCGCCGTACACCTCCGCAGCCCTGTGCTGCCGTCGTGGCAGCTCCTTGAGCGCCCGCGCCAGGTTCATCAGAGTCTGCGGGTGGGGAACGATGAATGAGGGCAGGTCTCACGCTTGAGTTCGGGCCGCCGGAGGGAGGGCAGCGCATGCCTGAATCAAAGGAAGCGTACAGGAATGGGTGGGGTTGGGGGGTGGGGGGTGGGGTGTCAGTGTGCAGAGGGGTGGTCGGGTTGCAGCTTTGCTGGTCACAGCGCCGTACACCTCGGACGCGTGGTGCTGCCGCCGCGGGAGTTCCTTCAGCGCCCGCGCCAGGTTCATCAGAGTCTGGAAGGACCAACCCGGCAAGACATGCATGCGAGGGCCTTGGGAAAGGGGTGCTTGTCCATCCCTGTTTGATGTTATGTTCCGGCAGCGCCATACCCAGTGTCCCGGTCTTCAGGATTATCATGATTTTGGCGGCCAGTTTGGCTGCCTGTCAGGATTTATTTGGGCAGAATCCTGACCGAATCAGGATTTTCAAGAGGGTTTTCGCCCAGGATTTGCCCAGAAATCCTGGAAAATGTACGACTGTCACAATTTCCAGACCCGAAGGTGCCGAAATCATGAGCGGGCAGAATTTTCCTTCAAGACTAAGATCGGAACACTGGCCGTACCCAATGCCCCCCAGGACCTTCACATCCCCCAGCTCGCCAGCTGCACAATTACGGGACCCTTCGCGCTCTCCTCGTTAACCCGGTATGCTATCGACTCGCTCACAAACACCGTACCTGCACGTTCATTGGGTCCTTCTCATGTCCATAACAGACTAGTAAATATCAAACAATTGATAAATATTCCCAAATAAGTTTACTCCCGAATGTCCCACCTGCACATTCATTGGGTCCTTCTCGTTCGCCCTCTCAAACGCATCCGCCGCCTCCTGCCACCTGCCTGCAAACCGCAGACGAGATGCGGGCGGGTGTGCTGTAATAACTTGTCGACCCGATCACACGCGCATCCCCGCTTTGCTGTCTTGTGCGCCACGCTGAAGCGAAGAAGGTCCTATCGCCCCTGCTGTGCACCACACGCTGACAAAGGCACCTTTCCCAGTTCGGCGCTCCCTTAAGGCCTGGCTACCCCGCCCGCGGCGGTGCATAGCCCGTACATCCAGACTTTCCGTACATCCAGACATCCCGTACCAGCTGTACGGCACCGCAGCTGTACGACACCCACCCGCTGCCTGGTGCACCACGCCGAGGCTGTTGCGGAACTTGGCGCAGCCGGGCGCCAGCTGTACGGCACCGTTGACCAGTTTGACTGCCTCGTCGTACTACATGCAGTACGAACGCGTAACAGGTTGCGGCAGACGTACGAAGTTGTCAGTAGGCAAGTGTGTAGTGCGATAGTGCGGTAGTGCGGTATATGAGTGGAACAGTGACCGGCTGTGGCCGCCTTGCGTGTGCACAACCCCGAACGGCTCTGGGTGGGTGGCTGGGTGCGATGGTGGTGTTGCGTTGTGTGTAGGACCATGTGTGCAGCTGGCAACCTGCTGCTTGTCGACAACCTATGGAGCAAGAGGGCGAGGTACCCCCCCTGCCCGACTGGCTGCTGAGCCGTACCCACGTGTCGTACCGTACCGCTAGTACGAGCATGACGCCCCATCCCTCTCGCGCTCTCAGCAGCTCCCCCCTCCACCTCCTCCTCCCCCCCGCAAATCCACGCCACAGCCCACCCTCTCCTCTCCTTCCCCTGACCCAGTCGCAAACCCCTCGACCACCCCCTGCCCTCGCAAACCCATGTCCTCTCTCCCCTGCCCCCTCCACCACCCCAGACCCCAAAACCTAGACAGCACTAGGGCAGGGTCAGCTAGCCCGTGTCGTACCGTACCTTGTCTTTGCCGTACAGCTGTACGAGCAGGGCTCCCAGCTGGTGCATGGCGTCGGCATGGCGGGGGTTGGAGGCCAGGACCTGCACGGGTATGGGGGCAGGGGGAGGAAGTAAACCAGTAAACCAATGAACCAAAAGGACCTTAACGGGTTTGGAGGCATTAGGGTGAGGGCGGGCATCAGGACTGGGGGCCAGTAGGACGAGAACCAGCGGACCAAAATAGTACCGGTACCATGGGTTTCGGGACACTTGGACCGGGCAAGTGGTACGGCGCGGAGGACGCGCGCACGCTGTGAAAGGGTGTATCACCGGTGTACGGTATGCTTGGGCGGCAGCGCTGGGTGTGTAAAGTCCCAGAAGTGTAAAGCATTCGAGAGAGCAACTGTGGGCTGAGGCCATCCTACAGTCGGATGCCTCCTGCACTGGGCAGCAGCTGCCATACGCCGCCCCAAGCCTAGCATTTGCCAGCCTACATGGCCTTGGGGGCAGTGTCCCGGTCTTCAGAATTATTATAATTCTGGCGGCCGTTTAGGCCGCCTGTCAGGATTTTGAACGGCAACATTCTGAGCGAATCAGAATTTTCCAGAGGCTTTGAACCCAGGCGCTGCCCAGAAATCCTGGAAAGGGCACTGTTTTCAGGATTTTCAGACCATGAGGCTCCGAAATTATGAGCGCTCAGAATTTCCCGCCAAATAAGACCGGAACACTGCTTGGGGGGCCACGTGCCACGGCATGCTGGGAGGCGCGCACGTGGTGCAGGGGTGTACTGCTGGAGTACGGTATGCTCGAGATATGTTCGGTATGCTGACCTGACGTTGGTATTCTTGCATGAGTGCACAATCCTGTCCCCCAGCGTACGGCATGTAAACATATGCGTGCAACATTGCAGTTTTTAATGGGACCATTCCTACCTTCCGGTAGAGCTGCTCCGCGCGCCTCAAGTCCTGGTCCGAGCTGTGTAGCTGGGACGCCTGCGCGTGCGGAAAGGGCAAGTACCGGTAGTGCAAGGCGTCAGGTGAAATGCTGCATCGTTCAAGCCAACCTAGCAGTCCTCCATTAATGCATAGTATCGTTAGCCTTGCGTTCATCACCATAAGGCCAGTCCTGTTCAGATTGTGGGATGCAGGGGAGGGGAGGACGGAGGAGCGCACGGCCCAGGATGGGCACGTGGCAGGGCGGTGGGGTGCACTCCCTTTACGGACAGGCCCACACAACGAGCATACAGTCCTCAGGTCATGTCCGTGCTGTAAACAATGTCGTTTTTGTTCTCCGGGTGCACTTGCGCGAGTTAGCATCGCCGAACTCAGCCGCGCAGCCGAGGGCGGGGGCGAACGACAAGCCGGCTGACGGCTTATGTACGTGCTAGTAGATGTTGCAATTGTGAAGTTACTTGCCTCGTTAAAGGCCGCCTCCAGGTCCTCTGTATCCGCAGAAGGACCCATGGGCGCACGCGACCAGAGGTAGCGCAGTGGACTGGCCTACAGCTTATCACTTTGTAGCAAACGATACGTAGCATGAAGTCAGCAGGCTGTACAAGGGGAACAGCAGCAAGGCAATCCAATCTGGAACAGTCAGTTTCAGTTGAGTTGCGAAACTTTGTCTACCTCGCCGCGACATCTGGACGAAGGATGCACGTTAAGACTTTGCGCATTTAGTATTATCTCATCAGGTTATTGCAAGGTTCTACGGTTGCACGCTGGTGTTGCGTTGGAAACGACCCCAACATCCCCCAAGATTGTGCGTTTCGAAAATACAATGTGTTGTCTACATCTGCTATAAGGATGGGGTTCGTATGGGAGTGCCGGTTTGCACTCCGAACTGCCCGTTGCGCGCGGGTAGCCTCGTAACAATCGCCGATATGGCAACAACTACATTGGTGATGGCAGTTCAGTGTCAGGGCGCGGTGGGCGCGGACGGCTCTCCCGCTCATGGAGCTGCACCAAACCGGCCCCCGCCTCTATCTCTGCTCTCCAAAATTCAGCCCTGGGGCAACAACAAGTTGGCGCGCTTGCGGAGTATGCTAGCTGCCTCTGGCTCCTCAGCGGCGATAACCATCACCGTCACCCCCTACGCGGATGGCGCCGGCCCGCCCAGCCCAGACCGGGTACCTCTGAAGGCCGCCCTCACTCGATTTGGGGCTTGTGCACAGGTGCGGGTGAAGTCATGCCCCTAATTTGGAGGGTTCACAAACACTCACTCGCAGTAAGGCCCAAGGACGTGACGGGTATGAATGGCAGCTGACAAGGGGGTGGCTGCCGCTGTGGAGCGTACCAGGGAGCAATGGGGCTTTCCAGGGCTTACAAGCCCCCAACCGCTGCTTCTTGCAGCTCCTCACGCACGCGGGTAATTCACATGCTGCATCGCTGCGCTACCCACCAGTATACTGGATCACGTGTTGTGATTCCACTGCGCCTATCCCCGCAGGCCGCAGACGACCACCCCCAGTCCCTCGCGGCCTCGGATGAGGATGCAGACCCGGACACATACCACGGCGACCATGCCGGTCGCAACCCCACGCAGGTCGGAACCGTCGCTGTTGCCGAGCCCTGCCCTCACCGACAGCCCACGCGGCTTCAGCACCGCGATGGGCGCGCGGACGCAGCAGCAGCAGCAGTAGCAGCACCCGCCCGTGTCCCCCCGATGTGCACAGCAGCTCCTGCCGGTGCTGCCACTGCCATTGGTGGTGACGGTAACCAGGCAGCCGTTGAGGCCGTGGACCCGCGGTCCGTGCTGCTGCCTTCTGCTCGGGACTCGGGTGCACCGTACTGCCACGCATGCGCTGGCAGCGCTGCCGGCGGCGGCGGAGGATGCTGCTCCTGCCAGTGCCCCTGCCCCTGCCACTGCACGGCGACCTCCTCGTCCGACGCTGGCCTAAGCCACAGCTTGACACGCAGCACGGGGCGGAGCGGCACCCCGGGCAGCAGCAGGGCCAGCAGCGCGGGGTGGGGGCCTGTGGAGGCTCTCGCAGCCTCTCGCCGGGACGACGCGGAGGATGGGCCGGCGCCTTGTTGCTTGGGCGCATCAGCAGCAGCAGCCGAGGCGGGTAGTGTACAGCAGGCAGCTGTGGGCTCTGTGGGGTGTGTGGGGTCTGGGCATGCGGCGCTGCACGCTGGCGGGTGGTGCCATGAGGCAGGTAGTGTGGCGCGGCCAGGGCGCGGGGGGCAGGGGGCTGGTGGTGCGCCTCTGCAAGGGGCGCACAGCCAGGGGCACGGGGTTCCAGGTCCCAGCGCAACAGTAGCAGGATCTGACGCTGGCGGGTGGTGCCATGGGACGGGCGTCCTGCCCCGTTCGGGCCGCCCAGGCCACGCGTCTGGGACGAAGAGCTGGCTGCCCGCCCCATCGCCGCCGGGGAGTGGCCCCGTCAGCCGTGCTAGCTCCACGCGTTCGGACGGCAGCCCCGCCGCCACCGCCGCCGCCGCCACCGCCGCTGCCGTCAGCTCCGTAAGCGTTTCGTCGCACCACGCAGCGGTCCGCCTCCTTCCGGGGGCCGTTGGATGCGTGTCTGGCAGCAGGATGTCCGGGCAGGTCACGGCGGTGGTCAACCCGGCGTACCTCTCCGGCGGCTTGCATGCTAACCCACACGGCGGCCGCTCCAGCCCACAGCACCAACTACACCACCAACACCACCAACACCAGGGTGAGGGGCGACAGTGGCAAGAGGCGCGGGAGGTGGCCGGCGGGTTGGCGGCGGAGGCGTCGCAGGGGTCGGTGCACCGGGGGCAGGGGCGGATGCAAGGGAACTCGCCGCATTACCAGATGCCGCTAAGGGCTCCACAGTACGCCCCTGTGGTGGTCAACACCACGGTCAACGCGGCGGTCAACGCGACGGTCAACGCAGGGGGATGTAGCGCTACCGCCGCAGTCACTGCGCACGGCGCGCACGGTGGTGTTGCGGGTGGTGTTGTAGGAGAAGCAGGGGGGGCAACAGCGGTTCCCGGAGGGCTGACCCATGGGTTGTCGTCATCGTCGCTCAGCAGCAGCTGCAACAGCATGAGCAGCATATGGCAGCGCGGCGCGCCGGGGCCGCTGGGGCTCCGGCCGGACCCGCAGCGCCGCGCCGCCGCCGCCGCTGCGGCGGCGGTTTCGGTGGCCGCGGCGTCGGCAGTCGCGGCGGCGGCGCTGCAGCCGCCAAGCGCCCAACGCACCACCCCCAACCAACCGCAGCCGCCACCGCCGCAACCGCAACCGCACCACCAGCACGCCCAGTTACACAACAACAACCACCACAACCACCACTGCCACCACCTCCCACAGCCGTACCCGGCGACGACGCATGGGGGCCCGAATCTGGACCCACCTGCAATTTCACCCAACCGCCCCGGCTTGAACCACGGAAGCCGAACGGCGTCTTTTGGCTCCAACCACCAGACCCCTTCCGCGGGCGTCTCCCCGCACACAGCCGCCGCCTCCGCGGCCTCCGCCTCGGCCGCACCTCTCTCATGGTCCCCTCCTCTAAGCCACCAACCGTCAACCGCCGCCGTAGTCGCCGACGGCAAGCCTGTGCCCGGTACGGTTCCTGCAGCCGCCGCCGTAGCTCCGCAGCACGGCAACCGCCACAACCACCAGCTGCCGTCCAACTACCACAGCCCCAACCAACCTCACCAGCCCAACGACCGCGAGTACGGACATGGCCTCCGGCCCAAGCGCCAGAGCCTCACCGAGTTCGGCACCGCGCGGGCGCAGGCGCAGCGGCACACCGCGGACGGTTACCAACTGCCAACTGCCAAGCACCACGGCGGCTGCTATCCCCAGACCATGCTAGCCGGCGGCGGCGGGGACCCGGCGGCGGCGGGGGCTGCTGGGCGCAGCCAGGGGCTAAGTGCAGCGGCCGAGCCGACACGTAACGGACACGTGCCAGGCGGACACGCGCCGCCGGGCGGTGGCCTGCGGCGGGTGGCCAGCAGGGAGGTGGATGAGGCGAGCATGGTCGCGGCAATGGCGGTTGCACAACCGGCGGCGACGGGCGGCGGGACTGCGAGGGAGACCCCAACGGTCCCCGCGCCACGGTCGGCAGCTAGTGGCACCAGCAACGCACATGGCGTGAGCCCCAACGCCGCACCCGGCACCGGCACCGGTACCAGCAGAGCCGCCCTGACGGCCAGAGGCTCGTTCAGCACCGCTACCGCCGCCGCTTCTCACAGCGACGGCGGCGGCGGCGGAGGCGTGCCGCTGGCAGGCGTGCCTGCAGTGGCCCGTGGGTCGCTCCGCAGCGCCGGCGGCATCGGCCAGGGCCTGCTGGGCCTCACAGGCGCCCTGGGGGCCGCCGGCGGGGGCAGCCTGCCCCCCGCCGCCGCGCACGCCGCCGCCGCCGCCGCCGCCGCCGCGGCGGCGGCTGGCGGCGGCGGCCGGTCATCGGAGAGGGGCTCCCAGTCGGCGCAGTGGCATGGCAACGGTGGCGGCGGCGGTGGTGGTATTGCGGGAGGGCATGGAGGGAGCGGCATGGGGGGCTCGACGTCGGCGCAGTGGCATGGCAGTGGCAGCGGCCATGGTAGTAGTGCGGCCAGCGGGGGAGCGGGTGGGGTGGGAGGGGGCGTGGGGGCTTCGCTGACGCCCTCGCAGTCGCTGAGGTGGCATAGCGGCGCTAGCGGCGGTAATGGGACTGCCAGCGGAGGGGCGGGAGGGCATGGAGGGGGCGGCATGGGTACGCCGCTGACCCCATCCTCGACGGCGTGGCTGTCGGGCGGGGCATCGTTGCTGCGGGCCCTGGCGGCGGGGGAGCAGACCACCAACGCCACGGGGGGCGGCGGCGGCACCGTCGCCGTAACAGGGGTGCAGGGGAGGAGCAGGGGGCCAGGGGCAGTGCGGGCGTCGTTGGCGGCGGGCGGCAGCGGAGGCGGGGCAGGGGCAGGGGCAGGGGCAGGGGGCGGGGCGGGGGCTTCGGGGAGCTTCCTGAGCATGTCGCCCAAGGCGAGTGGGAGGGGGAGGGTACAGGGCAGGAGCATGCGGGCGCTGTGAGCACACTGTGGGACTGGGAAGTCGGGAGGGGTGCCGGAGTCTGCGCAATATGGCGTAAGAGCGTGGGTGGTGCGCTTTGTGACGGGCGCCCCTGCCTGGAGGCTTGGTGACTTGTATGGATGGCTTGGTGTTCGGGGCGACCGGGACTTGTTGGGGAGAGGCATCATGGGTAGGTGCTAGGGTGGTGTGTTGGCAGCGCGCGTGTGCGGGCGTTGTGTTGTTGTGCCGGGCCCGTCGCGTGGTCTCTTGGGTTTGGATGGTGGTGGGGTGTTCGTGGTTCGCGCTCGTCCGACGGGCGGTGTATGGTTGGGTCGGCCCTTGCGTCGAACCCGAAATGCGCCGAGCCCGTAGTAATGCGCCGAGCCCGTTGGGGTGGTTAGGTCTCGTGGGTTAGCGTGGTCGCTTGGGTCATAATGCGGTGGGCTTTTCATACTTAGGGTAGTTAGGGTGGTTAGGCCGTGGGGTCCGCACTCATTTTACGGGCGGCCTATGGTTGGCCCGCTGTGCGTTTGGTGTTGGGTATGCCGGACCTTGCTTCGAGCAATAAGCTTGCCTACCGGGAAAGTTACACCTGTCATTTATCATGTCATGGGCGGGACTGCCACGTGTGCTATGCTGTGTTTACTGGTGCAGGGGTGTGTGGAATGGCAACATGCCGCGCCTGTTGTGCACGCAACGAGATGGGGGAACTGCGTTTGTGGTTTGCCATGGATTTACAGCTGTGCATTGCCATTGATGTCAATTCGCTGCACTTACGGTGTGTGTCTTGGTGCGGCGCATTTGGGTGCGGCAGTGAACTGGATCGATTGCGAATTTGGACGGATGGACGCTTGGCAAGCGTGAATAAAGGTGCGTTAAGTCACCAGGTGTGTTGCTTGCATCGTCCGACAGAGCTTTGCAGAGCTTCAAGCACAGACTGTGCACTGTGCGCGTTCGTCCTGATGCTGGATCACCAGTGGTAGCTCTTGAACGGTTGGGAGGTGCCTTCCTGCGCCTTCCGTTGGCAAGTATCTCAGGAGGGAAGGATATGCGCGCGCTGCAAGGCCCAGATGCAAGTCCCGAATGGCGCACCAGGCGGCGCCAGCAGGTAGGGACCTCCCCTGCTGATGCGATGCGAGGCCTTGCAGTGCGGATTAAGCGCACATGCGTTTGGATGGCTTGTAGCGAAGGGCGCGCAACTGCAGTTGTGCGGTACCATTGATGCCATACGTATCTACGTACGCTCAGGTGTAAGGTGAGCCCTGCTGATGCAGGGCCTTGCAGTGCTGGTTAAGCGCATCTGCGTTTGGATGGCTTCTGAAAACGGATGTGTAGTTGCAGTTGCGCGGTACCACTGATGCCGTACGTACGTACCGGTGTGCTACACTCAGGTGCAAGGTGTACGCCCACCATGGACCAGGGGGGCTCCCCTGCCTTGGACGCCGGCCTGGCTCCGCTGGTGCATGTAGCAGTGCAGTTTGCGGGATCTTCGTTGTGCATAACACGGGCACGGACAAGGCCAGTGGTGCAAAGCGAGCAGGAGAGCACTCGCTCCATGGCAGTGTGTAGCGTATGCAGTTGCGTGGACAAAATTGCAAATTAGCAAGCAGGTTCTAGTAGAGGGCGAGGCAAGTGGCATGTCCGGCGATTGGAAGCGGACTTCGAGGCAGTTTGTGAAACAGGCACGGGGTGCAGCACCGCTTGCACTGTTTTTGTCCCGCCCGGGGTCCGTGTCCGAGCTCACACGTGACCGTGTCCTGATGGCAATGGGTGGTGGGCGGCGTTTCACAGCGACAGTCATTTATGGGTAGGGCGCGCGGATTACGGTACGGTGCCGTGAGACTTCAGCACCTCGGAGGCGGTGCCAAACGGACCCACCCCCACGTTTGACGCACAGGACGTTCGTCACGCACTTTGCTACCCTGGATTGCCGTTGGGGCTGCTTGCAGCACGGTTCCCGGACTCTCTCGAGAGCTCTCACCGTTGCCTGCACCGGCGCCTGTATCTGGCGGTTGGCTATCGAGGGGGCTCTCCCCGAGCCCCCCCTAGTTGACGAAAGCCCTGCGGGCCGGACACTGGCTCTATCTGCTGTGCCTGCATGGCACACACCTATTGTCGGTTGGGGGCTCTCTGTCTCCTAGCTGGCCCCTGGCTCGGGTGCATGGCATGAACCAGGTGCAAAGCCCACTGCCGAAAAGTACCGGTACACTGCATTTTTACAGTGCCGTGCGTGTTCGATACCGTAGGTGTGGCCGGGACCATCATGCGTTCCGTATTCGCTCAAATTGGAATGGCGTGAGGCCGTGACGCATGTTGTGCGGTACAACAGCTCAAATGGCGTTCGGACAATCGCGGAGTTGCGGACAACCAACACCATCCACATGCGCCCAGGCGAGGAAAGACACATGTGCCGTACCAGTGCCCGTATTGTGCGCTTCTTCGCTCAACAGCTCAACGCAACGAAACAAACCCCTGCACATAACCTTTGCCACTCGACCCCCTTTTTCACCTTGCATGCTCATACCCGCCGAATCCCACCATTGTTACGGTACAAAGGACGATGCAGATGCGTGCTCTCTTGCATTCCTCACACGTAGGGCATGGTTCCGTCCGAAAGTAGGGTCCCCCAGAGGCACCTGTTTCGACATGTCATCCGAAAGCCCCCACGGAAGATCGGAACACTGCATACGGCTTGATCACAGTGCAACCACTGGTGCAGTACCCGCATTGCGCATACCGTGCCTCCATCGCCCCCAAAAAACAAATCGCCCATGCATGTGCTTTTCCATTCATTCGACACCCTTCACTTGCTCCCCCCAAATCCCGGTTTTCTCTGTGCGCCATAATCAATATACCCTGCCTCATGCTGCACCTGCTGTCATTTCAATGGCCTACATTGCTCAACATGCACTCTTGCTTTCAAACAGTTCACCACATACGGTACTTGGGCTTGGGCTTTACTGTACATGCCCTGCGCATTGTGCAACAAACTCTTCATGCACTGCAAGCAGTATTCACACCCCTAGCACCTGGCGCTCGGCTGGCTCCATTTCATAACAAATACTGGTCTTTATCACTACAACGTGTCATGCACCCTCAGACCGGTCGTGAACGTCACCAGTAACCTGTCACCTTCTTGGCTCTTGCCATCCTAGCACTCCCTTGACACATGCTCCATTACCCCTTCACCGCATCCGCATGCACACGTGTCAACCCCCGCAACCGTCAACCAACCGCAGGGGCATCCAACGCGGGCATGTTGCACTGCGTCACAGGCGGGCCCCCCAGCGGGGACGGTCCGACAGCACTGGGCCCAGGCGATACCCGCCCTCCCGCCCTTTCTCCGCTGCCTCCTCCCCCTCCTCCATCCCCTGCCCCTAGCCCAGACACCCGCCCTCCAGCCCTTCCTTCGCTGCCCCCACCCTGCCCGCCCTGCTGCTCCCTGCCGTGCCCCGGCGATCCGCACGTCCCACCGTAGCCCCCTCCATCAATACACGGCAGGGGTGCCAGGCTGCTCCTCTCCCTGATTCCCCCGCCGTCCACACCGCCCCCTGATCCCGTCCCTGAAAACCCTACGCCCCCACACACCATGCCTGATAGACCGCTGCCACCGCTGCCACCGCCGCTACCCCTGCCTCCTGCACGAGCATAAGCCACTGCCTCTGCACCCGAAAGCGACGTGGTCCTCGGTCCGGCCGCCTTTGCCAATGCAGCAGGCGGCAGGAACCCCGGCTCGAATCCCGACATGCTGTGCGGCCTGCAGTCCACCACACCCAGCCCCGCCGCCCTGCCACCCCTTACCGGTACGCTACACCCACCGCCACCGTACAGGCTTGTCCGCGACCGCAAGGGACTGCTGCTTTCGCTGGCACTCCCCCCACAATTACCGCCGAACCCAGAAACCCTGCGCGCTCCAAACCCCCGCCCCACGGCAACAGGTGAGGCGTCCCCTGAAGCCTCGCCGCCCTCCCTGGCCTCCCCTGCCCTGCCCCGTGCCCAGGGCCATTTACCCAACCGTCCCAACCGCCCCGTCCACGAGGGCGAAACCAGCGCCTTCGTACTACTACTGCTGCTGTTACTCATTGCCGTACACCTGCTGCCTCTGGTAACGGTTGGCGTACCGGCAGCGTCGGCGGCGCCGCCGGAAGGCGACAACGAGTAGCCGTGGAAGGTACGGGCGCGGTTGGCGGTTAGGGCGGTTGCAGCGGTTGCGGTTCCTGCCGGAGCTGGGTGCGCCCGGAACGGCTGGTGGCTGGTGGCGATGGAGGAGGATGGGGAGGGGGAGGGGGAGGCGGACGGCAGGGGTGCGGACGGGCGGAAGCCGCTGGAAATGGCGGACCCGGGTCCCAGAGCCCCTAGGGCGGAGGACAGGGAGCGGCTGATGGCATGGTGCAGCAGGCTCCGGCCGCCGCCGCTGCTGTTGCGTCCATCTTCATGAATGTTGTCCCCGTCACATTCTCCATCTGTGTCGTGGCCGCTGCGGCACCGAGGGCTGCCGTCAGACGGCTTGCGTGGTGGTAGTGGGGACGGCGAGGCCCGCCCCGCCCCGCTGGGGCTGTCCAGGTCAACCGTTTGGATTGGCGGCGGCGGCGCCTGCTGCCGCCAACGGGCCGACGGCTCTCCCGCTAGCCCTCGCCCCTCCTCCCGCCCTTCCTCTGCTGCCTCGCCCCCCTGTCCCTGCGCCTGCCCCTGCCGCCGCCAGCGCGCCGACGGTCCGGCCACCAGCGGCGGCGGGTTAGCGGGCGGCCTAGGGTTGGTGGGCTGCCTGGAGCCGTCCGCACCTCCACCTCCATCGCCAACACCACCAAAGCTGCTGCTGCCGCCGCTGCCACTGCCTGCCTCCATCGTCCCGGTGCTCGCGCGCAGCAGCATCTGGTCCCGTGCTGCAGCGATGGGTGAGGAGGCAGGGCTGGACGTGCCGTAAGGGGCCTGCTGGGCCAGGGGCGGGGGCGAGGGGAGGGCCAGGGCCAGGCCGGATGCCTGTTGCCGTAATGGCCCGCTGGTGCCTCGCACGGGGACATGCAGCCGCCTCACAGATTTGCTGCGTGCAAGCTTTGGCGGGCTCCCGTTTCCGCTCCGCAACTGCTGCTGCTGCTGCTGCTCCAGCTGCAGGTGAGAAGGGCTGCCGCCTTTGCCCCTGCTGCTCTTGCGCCCGGTCCGGTCCTGCAGGTCCCGTAGCTCTGCAAGCACGGGCAGCACCAGACATCCGCCGCCCCTGCCGCCCGACCCCTCGCCGTCCCCGCTTTCCCGCTGCCCAGCTGCGTCGCCTGCATCCTGTGCTGCGCTCCCGTCCCAGCCCTCGGCCTTCGTGCCGCTGCTGCTGCTGCTGTTACTGCTGCGCCGTGAGAGCTGCTGCAGCTGCTGCTGCCCCGCCCCATCCCTTGCTTGTTGTACGGCATTGGCTGCCGCTCCGGACTCGTTCGCTGGAGCTGCGCCGAACGAAGCACCAGCAGCACAAGCTGAAGTAGCACCAGCTGCAGCTTCCGCTGGAGCAGACATGCTCTTGAACTTCTGCTCTTTAATCCACCGCCTTTCCGTGTCCCGGTTCGTGAGCAATCCCCCGAGTCCGTTGGCTGAGGGCAGTGTCACTGCCACAGCCTCTCCGCCATCGCCACCGCCGGAGGCCACCGGCGACGCAGCGCGATTGCGGAAGCGCATGCTTGCCCTCGGGCCCGCAAATGGAGACTGCGTATAGGCCTCGTCGAGGGCGTTCGGGGGATGCAGTTGGGAGGTTGTGGGCGCAGCAGCAGCAGCTGTTGCGGCCTTGGGGCCGGGGGCAGGGTTGCGCATTGGTGCGCCGGCGGGTTCCGCTTGGGAGCCAGGATAGATGGAACCCAAGGAACCAGAGGCTTCGTTGTATAAGGCAGCATTGCTGCGTTGTAGGCCCTGCGATTTCGCCGCGGCTGGGTCGATAGACGCGTTGCCGTTACGGATGTCGTCCACGCGGTTGACGTCACCCTGCGCTGGCCAGATACTAGCATCTCCTCTTTGAGGAAGGTAAGACGATCGCGCCGCTGCTGCTGCCGCAAGGGCGAGGTTATGCGATGGTGGTGCCGCAGGCGCTTCCACAAAGCGCAGCTGTGGCATATTGCTGTTTACTGGCCACTCCAAGCGATTGTTGTGGCGGGGGTTTTCATAGCGCCACTGATGCGCGTGCGAAACCGAGCCAACACGCGTGTGTTTTGTTGGGTTCAAGCGTCCAAGAGCCACAACCTAATATTTGAAGCTGAGGCAGTGTAATGCCAAGATATTGTGTGAAAGAAAAGAAAGTCGCGGCTTGTTGCCTGGTCTGGTGCAAACGCTGTACTGCTGCAGGACGACCGAAACCGCACGTGGCCGGGCCTGGCCGGGCTGACTGCGGCGTTGGGGCAAACGAACGTATTAAAGAAACGCTAACACTCAATGCAAATTGCTGTCCTGGCAAAAGTTACGTCGCTGGGAGCCCAACCCAGTGCCGTGCCCAGTGCCGCAAAAAAGCTCACCTGCACCACGAACCTGCACCTTGCCCGCGCCCAGCGCCCTGATTCCCACCCATGGTGCCATGGACAGCAATTGGGCAGTGCGAACCGTAAATATGCTGTGCCATTTCTGCTACTTCGGACAGTATACAAAGGCGCGAGATGATGCGAGTTCCTGGAGACGCTGAAAGGGGGTGCCTTGATCGTTAGCCGGCTGGCAACCAAGGGAGTACACTCGTACCCAGTTGTTGCACCTGCGGAGGGAGAACCCTCGCCATGTAACACTGACTGACTGTAAGCCACGAAGTAACAAGGGGCAGTCAGTGGAGACCCCGGCTTGCGGGCCTTTGACTATCGTACGGCACAACGGGCAGGTCTACCGTGCGATCCCACGTACCGCACTCCTGTGCTGAGGCCACCCAACAAACGCAAAGCCTTTCTCAGCTTCCCCGGTCTACTGGCTGTGATTTAGCCACAATGCCGGAGGTGCCCTTTGCAAGCACGCAGCCCATGCCGCTAGTAGCGCGCCATGCGGACAGGTCCTGCGCGCTTCCGCCTAGCAGGCCCACAGCACTGTGTGCCACCTGTCCATGGCTCAGCACCTGGCACGCACATTAGCTACAGTAGCCTGCCCGCCCGCCCGGGACTCCTGGCCCTGCCATAAGCCGACAGCCGCATGACAGGAAGTTAAGAAACCGAGCCAACTCAAGACCTCCATGGCATGCGCTTACCCGGCTGCTCCGGCTTCTGGCCCCGTGTAGTACCTGCAGCATCCCAACAGCTCGCCCGCATGCCACGTGTCTGCGGCACACGTGCTAAACGCACAGGCACGCAGGCCGCCTTTAACAGACCGACTGGCTCCACTCTACTGTGCCGGTGTCGGACATCCGGCATAAAATACAAATACAAGAACACGGCCGGGAGGAACATACCAAGGTACCTGTGCACAGCTGTAACCAGTTACGACGCAACGTACACTCCAACACCGAAACCAGAATCAGCTGATTGCATGGCAGGATGCCCTACGAGATCCATCTAAACCCGTCGCAAGACTAGTTAATCCATGCTGTTTCACCTGCGGACGTCTAAGCCTAGCACTGGCGGCCTATCAAGTCGCAAACTAACCTACATACTGTACTCGGATCTCTCTCGCGCTACAGGAACTGCTGGCCACTCTGCGTCATCCTGCACATGAAGTCACCAAACACCACACCATACACCACAACACGTGCTGCAGCTCTCGACTCTTGACACGAAGCTTCTGCGCTCGCGCTGGCAAGCCTACACACAAATACACCTCCCGCCGACCCACGCTGCCTACCAACCAGTCCACATCGACAAGGACGCCCTTCACTACCTTTGCCATTCTGCACATGTCATTTTGCAGGCGCCGTTGTGCGGCGTCCATTGCATACGTAAGAGTCACACTGCCACTCCGCACCTATGCCACCTCCCGGTGCGGTTATGCCTACGACCCGACCAACATCAACAAACAGGAGAACACCGGTACGAAGGCCACCCCCATCCTCCCTCCCTGCGCCCTCACGCGGGCCCCAGCAGCTGGATCGTGACATAAGGCTGGCACGAAGGGGTCTCCCCTGCACCGCACACATCGGGCCACATGGCCTCTCACGCGGGCCCCAGCAGCTAGAAGCCGTGCAAGGCACACATGCGACACGGCCCCTCACGCGGGCCCCAGCAGCTGTATGGCTGCGCACACACACCGACCTACGGCATGTCGCCTGCGGCCCAGAACCCCAAACGAGACGCAGGTACCAGCACCAAGACCACTCCCTCCCTGCATGCGCCCTCATGCCGGCCCCAGCAGCTGTATGGCATGCATGGCACAACGTCGGGGCACACGCGACACGGCCCCTCACGCGGGCCCCAGCAGCTGTATGGCTGCGCGCATGGTGACGTTGGGCACCAGCTCGCGGCTGGACAGCGGTTGGCCCGTCACAGGCGACAGCAGCACGCCCCCAGCCCCTACACCCGCCGGCCGCTGCCCCTGCCCCGGCCCCTGGCCCTGCCCCGTCCTCCCCGCTGCGCCCCCGCCCGCCTCCATCCACGCGGTGATGGCCGAGCGCTCGTAGGTGCAGCCGTCGGCCGCGACCACCGGGTCGGCCATCACGCGCCGCGACAGGGGGCACACGAACTGGGAGAAGCTGCTGCTGCTGCTGCCGGTGGTGGTGGTAGCTGTGTTGGTAGCGTTGGGCTTGGCGGCAAGGCTGGGGGCAGCGGAGGCGGCGGCCGGCGGGTCCTGCTGCGAGCTGCGGGCAAACGGGGGCACGGGGCCGCCGTCGGAAGCGGCGGCGGCGACGGTGGCGGCGTCTGCGGGCCCCAGGGACCAAATGCTGCCCCCTGCCAGCGACGCGCCGACCGCGGGGCGCGAGGGCGACGCCAGGTGGGGCAGGGAGGAGGCGGAGGAGCTGCGGGGCGGGCTGAAGCCGGACGGGGCGCCGGGCGCCGGCCGCTGGGCCCACAGGCTAGTGCTCCATGGCGACAGCCCCAGCCCTGAGGAGGTAGTGAAAGGAGCGCCACCGCCGCCGCCGCTGCCGCCGCCAGTTCCGCCGCCGCCGGGCGCCATGCGCAGCCCGGCTGGGTGCGGGTTGGAGTGCGGGGCTGGGCCCCTCCGGTCTGGGGGCCCGGTGGGCGCGGACGAGGACAGGTGCGGCCCCGACGGCCCGCCGCCCAGCCCCAGCCCCGCCAGCGTGCTCCGCAGCACCGCGTCAGAGCCCAGCAGCGCCGCAGCGTCGCCGTCAGACTCGCCGCCGTCAAGCAGCGACCGTACGGCGTCCCACGTGGGGTCGTCCTCCAACGCGCTTCCGCCGCCGCCGCCACCGCCATCGCCTCCGCCTCCGCCGCCACCGCCGCCGCCCAAGCCGAACATGACGCTGGCACCCGTGCCCAGTCCCGACAGCACCGGCCCGGACCCCGAGCGCATGCCCAGACCCAGCCTGGACCCGGCCCCAACCACGCCGCCGCCTGGACGGGTGTCGTACCGCGCGGCAGGGCCGTGTGGGTAAGCTGCAGGGCCCTGCCTGGCCGCGTAGGCTGCTGCGGCTGCTGCTGCGGGGCTGTCGGGGTATGGGGAGTGGGCGGCGGGACCCATGAGGTGGCCTCCGGGTGACGCCAAGGAGGGGTGCTGCTGGTGTAGCTGGTGCTGCTGGTAAGGATGAGACGAGAAGGCGGGCGGCGTTGGGTGAGGCTGGGGGTGGTAGGGGTGTGGGCCCGACGGCGGCGGGCGGACGGGGGAGGTGGTCAGCAGGCCCTGCGGCGGCAGCGTGCCTGACGCCTGGCCAAACGCGGAGGCAGGGGGAAGAGAAGGGAGCGGGGGCAGCGTCGAGTGGTTGTGGTGTTGCTGCGGCTGCTGTGAGTGGGCCATGTGTGGTGACGGCCCGCTGCTGTTCGCTGCGCCGGCTCCTGATCCGCCTCCCAGGGTTGCAAAGGACCAGTCCACCACGGCGGCTCTGGCACCGTTGGGTGCTGTGCTCAGGGCGTGGTGCTGCTGCTGCTGTTGGCCCTGCTGCGCCGCCACTGCTGCTGCAGCAGCGGCAATCGACAACGGCTGCATAGGCGGCATGGGCCCAAAGGGCGATTGTGCCGGCGTGTGGCCGTACGGCGAGGCGTTGCTGCCGTACGGCGAGGTGAGGTATGGAGTGCCTGCGTACGGGCTCGCAAGGCCGGGTGGTACGACACCGCTTCCGCCGGGCGGCACGGGCGTGGCTGTGTGGCTGCCGGCGGGGGGCCGTGGGGGCAGCGGCGGCAGGGGGCCGGTCGGCGGAGGGGCCGTGGGCGGATGTGCCTGCTGCGACGGCAATGGCAGTTGCGCCGAAACATCCCGTGGAAACGTGCTGGGCGGAGGTGGGTTGGAGCCGAATGCCGCTAAGTGCGGCTGTTGTTTATTTTGTGGCTGCTGCTGCTCGCTGTGGGCAGCCGGGCGCGCTGGGGCTTGGGCCGGGGCCGGTGGCGGCTGGGCCGGGGCGGTGTCGCCCTGCCCTTGCGCCGCAGGGGCCTGTGCCTGGGCGGGACTGGGACCGAGCGGGGGCCAGGAGTTGGCGGCCGGCCCTGTACGTGACGCAGAGGCGAGGACCACCGAAGCAGCATCGGCGGGGCCAGCCTGCTTGTGCCCCTGGCTGCCGCCTGAGGTGTTGCGGCTGTGGCGTGCGGGGCCAGCGACGGCGGTGGGGCCAACCGCTGCCGCCCCCGCCCCTGGACCGGGCGCTGTGGGTGCTGGAGCTGTGCCGGCAACCACCTGGGCCAGCGTGACAGGCCCGGAGGCCGACCGAGCTGCAGGGGCTTGCTGCTGCGGCGGCTGCTGCTGCTGGCGGGCCGGTGGTGCTGCAGCTGTGGGCTTGGCTGCTGGGCCCGCCGTGGACCCGCGCCCTGCCGTGGCGGCGGCTGGGGGTGCAGCGGGGGCGGGGGCTGGAGAGGCCGCCGGCCGGGCAGCAGCTGCCGCCGTGCGGCGTGCGGCCACGGGGCCGTTGGCAGGGGCAGCGGCAGCGGCGGCTGTCGGTCCTGACGTTGCTGGGCGGATGGGGGACGCGACGCCGCGGCTGCTGGGGGGCTGCTGCTGCTGCGGCTGGGGCGCCTGGGCCAGTTGGGTGCGGGGAGACTGCTGCCCAGCGGCCTTACCGGAACCCTGCGGCCCTGCGGCAGAGCCCGCTGCAGGTGCCGCCGCCTTGCCCTGCCCTGCCTTGGCCGGCGGAGGCGGCACTGCTGCGGCGCCACCCTTCGCACCAGCAGCAGCAGGGCCGACGCCGTTTGCTGACGCTGCCGGCCGTTGGTCGTTGGCGGTTGGCTGCGACGCGCTGCGAAGGCCCTCAGAGCTGTCAACCGACAGCGACTTGACGCTGCCCCTGCGGCCCGCTACCTCCTTGCCGCAGCCCACGCCACCGTCCGCTCCGACGCCCCCGTCGCTAGCGGTCTGGGCGGCTGGGGTCGACCGAGTTGCAGACGTCTTGCCATCCGGCAGCCCGGCGCCCTTAGCGCCGTCTCCACTGACTGCTGGGGCCGTTGCCCCTACAGTAGCCGCTGACCGTGCCGCCTTGCTCCCTGCCTTTGCCACCGGCGCATCGCCACCCCTACCGGCCCTTGCACCACCCTCCGCCTGCACCGCTGCGCCCTCCTCGCCAGCTGCACCGCCGCTGCCATCGGCGCCGTCCGCCTTGCCGTCGTCTTCGCCTTCTCCTGCCCCTCCTTCCGCCGGGGCTGCTGTTGTTGCTGCCGCTGCAGCCGCCCCGCCCTTCTTCTGACGGCCCTTGCTGCGTGCGGCCGCCTTCCTCTCCGCCGCTGCCGCTGCCGCCGCCGCCGCGGCCTCCTCCTCCTCCAGCAGGCGGGCCATGGCGGCGTCAGCCATCGCGGCAAGGTCCTGGTGGCGGCAGTCAAGGACGCAGTGCAGAAGTTCCATACAGGATTCAATACCAGGGATCAACACGGCAGCAGGCGGGCCATCGCGGCGTCAGCCATCGCGGCAAGGTCCTGAGGCCGACCGCGCACAAGGTAACCGTTATGGCTTCCATGCAAGGCGCAACAATGGGCAACACAAGGAGCAACACACCCTGTGATCCTTGCTCATCCTTGTGTGCAGCAGCTAAGGGAGGGAGCAGCTACCTGGTGTGTAGTCCCTTGCTATCATTCAATAGCCCGCACAGCCGCGTCGCACCTCATAGCTCGCACTGCCGCCCATGCCGCCCTTGCCGCCGCCGCTGCCAGCCCCAGCCGCGCCTGCTGCACCCGCCGCTGCCCCGATGGCATTGCCGCTGCCGCTGTTGTTGCCCCCGCTGCCGTTGCCTCCCTGCGCGCTGCCGCCGGCGTGTCGGTGCCTCTCGCGCTCCGCCAGGCGCAGGCGGCCCTCCACGTACGACGGCTTGAGCGTTGACTTGCGAGTGATGAGTTTGACCACGTCCGCGTCGCCGCCCGTCTTGCGCCAGCTGGAGCCGGCCTGCAAGTCCAAAAGGGCAACGCCAGACCTTGCAGGTAAGCGCAACGACAGCACTCACCGGCAGCCCCGGGAGCAATTTGTCTCTTGAGCCAACCGAGGCTATCGAATTTCCACTCCAGTGTTTGCCCGCCTTTTACCCTTTGTACTTAAGCAGCAGCCTACCCCTATGCAAACTACACACCTACCTTTCCGCCCGGTGCGCCTCCCCTTGCCCTCCCACCTGCACCAGCCCGCAGCACCATGTCGAACCCATGTACCCAAGTTGCCCTCCACACTGCCTCCCTGCCCTGCCCTCACACCCTCCCACCTGCACCAGCCGCAGCACCACGTCAAAGTATCCCCCGCTCGCCGCGGACTGCACCGCCGCCCAGCCCTTGTGGTTGCGAATGTGCACGTCCGCGCCCGCCGCCAGCAGCCGCCCCACCAGCTCCCCGTGCCCCCGCCCCGCCGCCACGTGCAGCGCCGTGCTGCCGCCGCTGTTCTGCACGTCGGCGTCGGCGCCGCCGGCCAGCAGCGCCGCCGCCGCGTCGGTGTGGCCGCCGCTGGCCGCGTTGTGCAGCGGAGTGTGGCCGTTGGAGGGGGACTGCAGGTCGGGGTCTGCGCCCTCGGACAGCAGCAGCGTAATCACCTGGGGGGCGAGGCGGGGGTTAGCAGGTGCGCAGCTTTAGGCAGGTTGTGTTGTGGACGACAGGGGTGCTGCCACACAGTGTCATGAAATGGGAAAGGCGCGCCTGAAATGACTGATGTGTGTCAAGAGCATGGCGGAAGCAGAACGGACCACGGAGACTGAGCACCGCTATGCCGTCTGTTGTTTCCGCACCTTGGCGTGTCCGTTGGTGGCTGCCCCGTGCAGCGCGGTGCAGCCGGACCCCGTGACCGCGTCCACCTCGGCCCCGCAGCGCAGCAGCACCTCGGCCGCCGCCGTCCAGCCCCCGGAGGCGGCGCAGTACAGCGCGGGGGCGCCGGAGGACATGCTGCGCGCAGGGCGGAACAGGGCGTCAAGTTGAAAACCTTCAAGAGTGAGCCTTCGTGGGCGACACTGACCATAGGCAAGGTTGGCGATGTCCAAGCTCTTTGGCAGGCATGGTACCTCTTCTAAATCAGCTCAGTCCGCCGCCGGCCCTTCGTAAGCCCTTCCCGCCCTCACCGTCCCATGACTGGGCATCCCGCCTCGATCAGCACCTCGCACACGCCCGCGTGCCCCGCCCCCGCCGCCAGGTGCAGCGGCGTGGCCCCGGAGCCGCTCTTGTACGACGCCAGGCTGCCCGCCGCCAGCAGCGCCTCAACCACCTCAACGAACCCGCCGGCGGCGGCGCTGTGCAGCGGCAGCAGGCCGTCGTCGGCGGCGGCGTTGGGGTCTGCGCCCGCCGCCAGCAGCGTCCGCACGGCGCCCAGCGCGCCCCGGGCGGCGGCGCAGTGCAGCGGCGTCAGCGAGTCGGCGTCGCGTGTGTTGACGTCGCACCCGGGCACGGCGCACAGCTGCGCCAGCACCTGGTCCAGGCCGTTCTGCGCCGCCAGGTGCAGCGCGGACATGCCGGCGCCGGCGGCGTCCGGCGCGCGGCCCGCCTCCAGCAGCCGTGCCACCACGGGCACGTGTCCGCCGGCGGCGGCGAGCTGCGCCGGCGTGGCGCCGTGTCCGTCGGGCGCGTGCAGGTCCAGGCCCGCGGCCAGGACGGCGGCGGACAGCACCGACACTGCGTCCGCGGCGCCGGCGGCGGCGGCCCAGTGCAGCGGCGTGCGGCCGGCGGCGTCGGCGGCGCTGAGGCGGGCGCCGGCGGCGAGCAGCGCCGACACGGCGGCGGCGGAGCCTCCCGCTGACGCCCAGTGCAGCGGCGTCATGCCCCGCCGATCGGCCGCCAGCCCCGGCCCGCCCTCGCCAGCCGCCAGCAGGGCCACCAGCCGCTCCACCAGTACGGCGTTGCCGCTGCCGGCGGCGTACGACAGCGCCGTACAGCCGTACGCGTCCACGTGCCCTGGGTCCGCACCGTGGGACAGCAGCATCTCCGCCACCGCCACCTGCCGCCCGTGCACCTCCTGCTGCCCCGCCGAGCCTCCTACCCCACTGCCGCCAGCCCCTGCGCCGTCATTCCCACCATCCTCCTCTCCACTACGGCTGCCCCCAGCGGACTTTGCTTGTCGCTCCGCCAGCCCCCTGCAGCCCAGGAAGGGCGATGGCCCCGGCCCGATGGCGGCGCAGTGCAGCGGCCGGCGCCCACAGGCTGCCGCCGCAGTGGCGCTGTACCCCGCCACCAGCAGCGTCGCCGCGATGTCCAGCCGGCACAGCTGGCACGCAAGGTGCAGCGCGGTCGCACGCGGCACCGGGCCCTTTGCAGAGCAGAGCGCTGGGCTCGCCCCCTGTCCGTGCAGAGCCCGGATGTCCTTCAGAACCTCTGAAGGCAGCGGCAGGCCCGCAGCCCAGGGCCGGTCGTTGTACTCATTACTACCATCGGCAGGGGCCTCCCCGGCAGCCTCCTCTGCTTCCTCCTGCCCTGTGCCCTCCTGACCCGAAGCAGTGGCAGCAGTGGCGGCTGCGCACTCGTCTGCCCCCAGCCCCGCGGCCAGCAGCGTCCGCACGATGGTCAGGTCCCCGCCCTCCACCGCGTAGTGCAGCACGGTGTAGCCCCGCAGGTCCGTGCCCCGCAGCGACCACGACCGAAGGCCCTGCCCTACACCTCCCCCTTCCCCGTCCGCTCCCCCGTCCGCCGCCTCCGCCGCCATGGCCGCTTCCAGCACGCCGTTGAACATCTCCACGTCGCCATGCAGTACGACAAAGTGCAGGGTCGTACAGCCGTACGCGTCCGCGACCCGTGGGTCGGCCCCGCGGGCCAGCAGCTCCTCCAGCAGCGCCCGCCGCCCGCCGCGCGCCGCCAGGTGCGCCGCCGTCCAGCCGCGGCACGTGGCGGCGTGGGGGCAGGCGCCCGAGGCCAGCAGCTGCTGCAGCAGCGGCAGGTGGCCCAGGGCGGCGGCGTGGTGCAGCGCGGACCAGCCCTCGCAGTCCTGCAGGTTGACGTCCTGCGGCCGCATGCGGCCCAGCAGCAGCTGCGCCACGTGCAGCAGCCCCGCAGCGCACGCCACGTGCAGCGGCGTCTGCCCCGCCGTGCACGCCGCCGCCGGGTCGGCGCCCGCCGCCAGGAGCAGCGGCACCACGCCGGCTGCTGCTGCGGCGGCGGCGCAGTGCAGCGGCGTGCGGCCGACGCCGTCGCGCGCATCGACCGGCACGCCGCGGGACAGGAAGGCACGGAGGGGCGCGGCCTGGCCCGCGGAGGCGGCGGCGTGCAGAGGCGTGGCGCCAGTGGCGTCCTGCGGAGCAAGGGGCGGCAAAAGATGTGATCATGCGGCAAACAACGCGAAGAGGACGAGGCAGGATTTACCGTACTAACTGTGAGGCTGCAAAGGGTCGTCAGCAGCAAGGTGGCCGCTGCCGCGGCTGTGGCTCGGCTCTGACCGCTGCCGCACCTGCGCCAGTGGGTCTGCCTCCGGCAGGCCCAGCAGCAGCTCCACCACCTCCGCGCGCCCCGCCGCCGCCGCCCAGTGCAGCGGCAGCCGCCCCTCGCCGTCCGGCACAGCGTGCACCGCCGCCGCCAGCGCTGTCCCGTCAGCCGTAGCATCAGGCGACGCCGCGGCCGGTGCTCGGTCGCTGTCCTTCTCCTCCTCCCCTGCAGCGCCGCCCTCCTGCCCAGGTGCCCCCTGCCCCCCCTGCCGGCCCATGAGCTGCATGAGGCGCTCCACCACGGCCAGGTGGCCGCCCCGGGCAGCGAAATGCAGCGCGGTGGCGCCGCAGCCGTCCGTGTCGCTGCGGGCGGCGCCGTGCTGCGGGAGGAGGCATACGGACACCCCGTTGGCAACAGTCTTTAACACGGTAGTATGCAGAGTGCCGGTATGAACATGCATACTGGAAATCGGTGGTACCGGTACTCTGCTACGCATTAGCGGAAGCTGCATCTACTACACCGGCTCGCCTGGTCCCTTACTCAGCACGCAGCGGCAGGTCAGGAGACAATTTTGCCGTAGCTCTGTGCCAGCACCACGGCAAGCAGTACAGGCAGACAATTCGCTGCACAGTTACAGTTCCGCCGTTGCCAAACGCGAGCATAATGGCTGACAGGCCCTTACCGCCAGCAGCAGCTCGAACGCCCCCCTGTGTCCTCCCTCCGCCGCGCGCATCAGCGGCGTCCTGCCCCGCCCGTCGCGCCTGTCCGCCCCCGCGCCCTGCTGCAGCAGCACCGCCACCGCAGCACAGTGGCCGCCCGCGGCAGCCAGGTGCAGCGCGGTGTGGCCGCCACGGGGGCCGGGCCCTGCTACGTCCTGGCCTGGGCCCGCCTTGTTGCTGCCCCTGCTGCCCGATCCAGCCTCTACGCTGGCAGCGCCCTGGCTCTCCAACTGCGACTGGTGCCCGGTTGCGGATGCGGCAGACTGGGAGGTAGGGCGCTTGGCGGCGGGAGGAGAGGAGCCGGCGGTGCGGCGGGCGGGCTGGGCGGCCAGCTGGGTCCCGGGTGGGGTGCTGCTGCCGGGGTGCGGGGCGTTGCTGCAGGCGCCGCCCGGCATGTCCACCTCAAAACCAGCCAGAAGCAGCTTCTCCAACACCTGCACCACGGAAAAAGGCGGCCAAGGCCAATCAGCGAAACGCATCTTGATCAATTAGTTTCGTTCAACAATTCGGCCCGCAGTGTGAGCATCCAGTAAATCCCCGTCTGCGTAGTACCGCCTCGCCTTGTGCCTGCCGTACCTCTGCATTGCCGTACATGGCCGCGTAGTGGCCGGGCGTGTATCCGTCGCCGTCCTGCCGCGCCACGGCCGCCCCCGCGATGACCAGGCGGCCCGCAGTCAGGGCGTGGCCCAACATGGCCGCCAGGTGCAGCGGCGTGCGGCCCAGCGGGTCCGTAGCGGAGATGTTGGCGCCGCTGCGGGCATGGGGCGCGAAAAAGTAGCTTACTAGGTCAGTCAGACGGGCAGCTTTGGACATTGAGGCCAAGTCATCCAATACGCAGGACAGAATGGGCCCCGCTACGTCCGCACCAGCCAGGTGCAACCGTGTAAGACCCACCGCGGCCACAGCTCCTCCACCACCCGCCAGTGGCCCCTCGCCGCCGCCAGGTGCAGCGCCGTGTGGCCCTGCGCGTCACGCGCCTCCAGCAGCTGCCCCAGCGGAGACGCCTCGGCCTGGCCCTGGGATGGGGCAGCGTCAGTGCCCTGCCCTCCGACCCCAGTCCCGCCACCGCCGCCGCTGCCGCTGCTGGTGCTGGGGGCCATGCCGGTGGACGACGGGGTCCCGGCCAGCCCCTTGAGCAGCACGGCGACCAGCTGGGGGTGGCCGCTGATGGCGGCGAGGTGAAGCGCAGTGCGGCCCTGTGGGGTGTTGGGGGCTTTTCTATTAGCCATGCTAACATCCCAAGGCAAACTAGCAACTGGCAGCTTTGACAGCTCCCACCTTGTCCCTGACGTGCGGTGCAGCCAAAGAGCTCGGTCACCCAAGAACACTAAACCAAGAGCAGGACCTGCGTCGTACGGTAGAGCCTACCTGCTGGGTCCGCGCCGCCGGGTCGCACCCCGGCGACCGCATCAGCGCCTCCGCCACCGCCGCGTGCCCGTGTGCGGCCGCCAGGTGCAGCGGCGTGGCGCCCACAAACGTCGGGCGGGGGCACAGCGCCCCGGGGTCAGGGGCGACGCGGCGGCGCTTGGGGGGAAGCGAGCACGGCACCGGCAGCGGCACCGGCAGACGCAGCATAGGGGCTGGGGTTGAAGGGCTTTCGTCGGCAGTGCCTGCAGGGGCCTCCGGGGCGCACGAGGAGTTGCCGGGGGAGCATGTCGCCTCGTGCGTTCCCGCTGCCCTCGGTTCGATCTCTGCAGGATGCTCTGCATCCGCGACGGTGGCCCCACTAGCGCCCTCATCCCGACCAGTGTCCCAGCTGCTGCTATCACCCTGAGCTGCTCCCGCAGATGCGGAAGTGTCTGTCACAGGCTGTACATCGCCGCTGCCGCAGCTCCCACCGCTGCCGCTGCTGCTGCTACGGCCGCTGCCACCACCACTCCCTACGCCGCTGCCAGCCGCAGCCGAGGTCCTCTCCGCACCCGCGCCCCCCGTCTGGGAGGATGTCCGAGGCGCGCCAGCACGGCGCCGACCCACTAGACGTGGCCGCTGCCCAGAGAACAGCTTGGGCGGCAGCTGCACGGCAGACGTGCCTTCCGCCCGCTGTCCTTCCCCACGTTGCGTCTGTTCCGTCTTGCGGGACGCAGTTTTATGCGCCTTTCCGCCGCTACCGCTGTCACCAGTGCTGCTGCCGGCCCTCCGGGCCTCCCCGACCGGCCCCACACCGCCCCCGCCCTGGGCCGCCGAGCTTGAAGCCTGCGAGCCCTGCACACCTGCGGCCTCCCCTGCGCCCTGCCCCGCAGGTCCCGACATGCCATTTTCCTCGTCCTGCAGCCTCTCTGCAGGGTCCCCCGGCCGCTTGCGCCGTTCGCTCGCCGCCTTGGCGCCTCTCCCCGGAGCGCCCGCTGTCCCTGCCTGGCACTGCTCAGGCGCGCAGGGAGTAGGGGCGGGTGGAAAGGGGCCAGCAGCAGACGGCGCCCCCTGTTGTCTTATCGCCGGCCCATCTCCGTCGCCCGCTGTGGCTGCATGCGGTGCTGCAGCAAGCGGCGCGCGACCGCCTACGGGGGCCGTTGCGGAGGGCTGCTGGGTCGCTTCAGTGCAGGTGCCGTCGCCCGGGGTGAAGACACCGGCAGATGGAGCGAAGTTTGGCACAGAGGCTGGCGGCTGCGAGTGATGTCCGCCGCTGGGCTCCACGATGTTCCACAGCCCCTGCTCCACATACTTGCCTGCGGCAACAGCGGCAGAACCCAGGGTAAGTCAGCAGGAAAACCAGCTGTGGACGAGGTCAACATAGCCGTGGTCATTCTTCCGTCTCCAACACGTACATGGGGTTAATAAAGCCTGACTAGAAGGTCCTTCCACAGCCGTGGATGAAACTCGAAAATGCACCTCTCCCTGCGCACGGCAACCTCACCGGCTAGGAACTGCAGCTGCTCCGGCTCCATGCGGTCCCCGTACGCGTCTAGGGCCATTTGCAGCCCCACGCGCGCAGCTCGGCCCACGTTCATCCCCGGACCCGCGTCCTCCTCGCACCCGCCCCACGGCCACACGCCCAGCTCCATGCCGAGCCCCGGGGGCAACGCGCCGTCCAGAAACAGCTCATCCAGGGCGGCAAACCCGTCTTCATCCTCGTCCTCTTCGTCATAGACAGCTCCGAAGCTGCCGCCGCCGCTGCCCCTGTCCTCTGCCGCCCGCGCCCCACCTTGCTCTCCCTCCTCCTCCCCCGTGTATCTGCTGCTACCTGCCCCACTCCTGCTGTACTCGGCAGCCCCAGCGCCGCCCGGCAGATCCCAGGGCACCGGCCCTGGGACAGGCCCTGCACCTGCCGAAGCGGGCTCATCCACCTCGCCCGCGGCCCTTGCTGCACCTCCCTCCTCTTCCGGCACCGTGCTCCCCTCCGACTCCCCAAACTCCGTGCCCTCGTCCTCGTCGTCACCGCACAGCCCCAGCAGCCTGTCGTACAGCGTCTCCGTACTGCCGCCGTACGGCCCGCCCGTACCGCCGCCGTGCAGGAAGTCCTGCTCCAGCTTGCGAGACGCGTCGCAGCCTAGGGCCAGCAACCGCTCAACCGCCTCCACGCGGCCTGTGGCGGCGGCGGCATGCAGCGGCAGCCTGCCCTTTGCGTCGCAGCGGTTCAGCACGTCTGCCAGCAGGCCCGACGTGAGGAGCGCTGACAGGTCCGCGTCCAGGCTGGCGGCGACGGAGGCGCTGTCCGGCGCGGGCGACGCAGGCGATGCGCTGTCAGATGGCGGCGTCAGAGGCAGCAGCTGGATGGGCAGGGAGGTCCCATCTGCGAGCTGGATGGTGTACGTTGCTGCGCCACCGGCGGAGGCACCAACGTCGCTTGCAGAGCCGGCGGCGGCGCCGCCGGCAGCAGCAGCAGCAGGTGCGGCCGTTGCGCCCACGGCCAGGTCCAAAACGTACCGCGCAATGGTGGGCTCACCTGAGCCGGACGTCTCCAGCTGCGGCTGTGCGGACAGCAGCTTCATCTGTACGGCAAACGCAGGCGCTGCTGCCGAACGGCTGGCACTCCCGGCCGCAGCATCCGTGCCACCCATGCCTGTGACGGAAGGCGGAGCTGCAGCTGAACCACTCCGTGCAGACCCAGCCGGTCGAGACAGGTCCAGGACGGGCAGCTTGCGGTTGCGGTTCTCGCCTTCGCTTGGCTGCTGCTTCTGGGTTGCTCCGTCGGTAGACGCCCCAACAGCCTGGCTGCGCACGCGCCCGGCTTCGGAATCATACGCTGTCTGGCCCTGGGCTGAGCCCGCGAACAGGGCAGGGTCGTGCGGGACGGTTAGTCGGGCCACCAGGCCCTGCTGCAGCAAGTTCATGAGGTCTGGACCGGTGGGGAGCACAGAGGGTGCAGCGGGCTCCGCCGCCGCCGCCGCCGGTGCCGCGCCAGCACCTGTCCCTGCCGCTGCCGCAGCTGCTGCCAGGGGAGCCGCGTCCGTCTGACCTGGTGGGCTAGACCCCATCTCCTTCAGTGTTACGGATAGGACTTTCAATCCATCACCCTGCGCCAACTGCTGGGGTCGTGGCGGCAGCTGCTGTGTACTGCCTGCGGAACGTGCATTGCCCACAGCTGCAGCAGTCGCCTCAGCCCTGCGAGATGGGCCAGCTGCTCCTCCGTCGGATCTAGCGGCTGGCGGTGATTGTGCTGAAGGGGTGGACGCATGGGAGCCCAGACGTGTGGCAATGGCCCACCACACCAAGGCCGTGACCTCCCCGGGGCACACGTTGCGCCAGTCAGGTCCAAAGGTTTGCTCCAGGACGGGCACCCAGTTGTCGCTCATGTACATTTCCCAGGCGTCCTGCGGATACGCATAGGGAATGGCCTCAACAGTTGGTTAAAGCCGTGGGTGGAGGCAAAGCCTACGTCATTGTCTACAGCATGGTGTGGTCTCAGTAGAATCAAGCAGGATAGATGCCCCAGAAGACACCATCAATGCCGCTGTTGTGCAGCACGTGCTGCCCTCCCACGCGCACGCACCAGGGTACGTCTGCCACCGCCCCTTCGTCGTCGACCGTCCTGGCTGCCGCACGGCCGGGCGACACCACCGCTAGCAGCCAGGGTGTGTTTGAAGCCGGGCGATCCCTCAGATGCCCCCGCACGGGGTGCCGGCTCAGGTTCAACGCGCCCGGACTTGGGTGGTCCTACCGTCGCAACATCCGAGCCGGCATCTGAGCCCGTACTGTACAAGCTCCGCTTCATATAACCCAGCTACTGCAATAGCATTGCACCAGCGGCTGAGCATTATCAGAGCGGCCATGGAATGGCAATTACAAGAATGTTGCCCAAGGATCACCAACCCTAACATCAAAGCGTGCCATTATAATTACAATGTCGTCATATGTAATTGGCGAGGTGTGCAGCCAGGAACAGTTAGCTCTCGGCCCCGCTGTGCTAACAGGCGGCCTTCCATCGGCGGCCAGTCCAAGCAAAAGAAGCATACAGCGTGTGTCAAAGCCACCAGTGGCAGTGCAGCAGTGAGTCGCAAGGGCAAAACGGCTTCGCGTTGTGCTTGTGGTGCCTCGGAGCCCAAGCCCTTGCTACCCACCGTTCAGCAAACCGTGTCAGAGGCATGAGGTAGGGATCATCCACATATCTACTGCCTGAAATACAGAACACGCCTGTCGCAGCTTGCGCGGAAGCCGGAGTCGGAAGAGAGGACGGCCCTAAATTCAAGGACAGCTGGTGGTGATCAACGCTGCAAGTCGATTGTATACTACTGTCGGCGATTGTATACGATTATTATACCGCTGTGGTGTGCGCCAGCGCTTGCAGTGGGCGAGGTAGGCAGGACGGATACCATTGCGGGTTTGCTCAGTCCAATGCGCGAAGGTGGACACCCGCTCACACGCGATACATCAATACTAAACTCGGCTGCTTATTTGCATTTGCAATACTATTTCCCTTGTCTACTGCGCCTTCGAATTCTGCCTAGCTTCCAGTTGTTCGCTTCAGTCGGCCTTTCCTACACCTGCCGAACAATCTTGCTTACATCCTTGATGCTTGTTAGACTCTAAACAAGCGTTTACCGCTCGCCCTTAAGGGCAAGGCGCAATAGAAGAAGCTCACTTGGTGTGCCCTACACGCAGCCAGGAGGGATGAGCGGCGAGGTCAAGAAGAAGGTAATTCATACTGACGTTCATGGAGAGCAGGAGAGGGTAGGCTTTGCGTCACTGCTGGGCAACATGGCTGTGTGACGCAGATAAAGCCTGGCGCGATTGAGGTGCACCCAGAGGAGCTCGCAATTGTTGTTCAGTATGAGGTAAGTTGTCAGAATATTCAGCAGGATGCGGTGGGGTAGCATACTCACAAGTGGTATGAGCCGACATGCCTCCCGCGGTCCGCAACCCTACCTCCTTGCGCTGTGGAGCGCAGGTACAAGAAGTCAGCACCGGATCAGATGGCTCGCAGAAGGTCCTAAGCAAAGAGCCGGGTAACAAGAAGTAAGTCGTTGTCCAGCAGGGGAGACTCCCTCCACTCAATCGGCATGTACCGTTCCACGCTTACGCCTGGGTGTGCACACATGACCGCAGGATATCTGTGAAGTCCATATCCGACAAAACCAACGTTCCCCTCCTAGCCACTGAAATCATCGAGAAATGCAAGCTCATCCACCCGTCCAAGGTAGGGGTGTAGCAGGCCGCTAAAAGGGGTCAACGCCCCGTCCCCATCACACATGCGCCTCCGCTGGCGGGACACTACGCCCCTGAGTTGCGAAACGACCAATGCCTTATGCATGATCTATACCCAACCTCGCCATTTTGACGCCCGCCAACAGGCCGGTCAGGTGGAGGAGCTGCTGTATCAGCTGCAGCAGCGTGTGGCAGGGGGGGATGGGGGCGCCAAGGCAGCGCCGGCCAAGGCTTCCCCGCCCCCCGCGAAAGCCCCCGCACCAGCAGCAGCCTCTCCACAGAGGGCGCCGGCCTCCCCTGCACCCGCCTCCCCAGCTTCGGGGAAGAAGCCGCCTGCAGCGACCCCAGCCCCGGCGCCCACCCTCAACGGCAAGCCTGCTGGCAAGATGCAGAGCCGGCTGGATGCAGGTCCGTACACGCGAGCAGGAGATTTGCTCAGGGCCATGGGGCGCATTTCACATGGGCAGACGGGTCCGCAAGGGCCAGAGGGAGGTCGTGCCGCTGAGTACAACGGATGTACGGCAGTGGGGCGGGACAGGGCACTAGCTCTCAACCCACAGCGCCAGCACGGATGGGGATGGCGATGGGGCACGGAATGGGGATGGCGGTGCGGAAACCCCTGGTTAACTGACATCTGCGGGCGGTGCCTTTTGTGGGGAGTGCATGCACCAAATGACCGCCTATGGCGTCATTCGGTTTGGGAGCCCGAGGCTCCGTAGGGGTTCACCGCATGCAGCGCTGGAGCGCACGGTCGTACACAGTGCGCATGGCATCTTGCCAACGTGCCGTACTTGTACTTGCGCCACTCCGTACCCCGGCAGAGGCGGAGGAGCGCGCGGAGCTGCAGCAGCGGCGCCAGACGCAGGCCATGCAGATCTTCAAGATGCAGCAGAAGCAGTACGAGCCGGCCTACATGAACAAGCTGGACGAGTACATTGTGGGTAACGGCGTCATGGGTTTTGGGTTGTATCGCATCACGGACACGGATTGCTGACATGCACCGTGCATCGCGTGCGTGCGGAAATGGGATATATCGTCGGGGGGCTTGGTATCAGCCAATCACTCCGTGACGGCATCACACACAACACCCCTGCACGAGGGGCTGGCTGTACGAGGGTTCGGGGGTGGGGTTGGGGTTGAAGGGGGAGGTCGGCGCCGGTGCAAGGGCGCTAGGTGGCCTCTTGGAAGGCTGCTGTTGCGGCGCACACGTACACTTATGTGGCCACGGGTTGCATCGTGTGCGCGCGGATTGACGTGGCTTGATCCACTCCGACTGGTATCACGCGATGCGCCCTTGCAGGAGGGGCTGTACGAGGAGGAGATGCCCAAGAAGGTCCGCGCCACTGGCATGATCGCCCAGCTGTTCCGCAACACGGAGAACTTTGAGGTGGGCACGCGAGTGGTTTTGGACTGGGTCGGGGCTACTGCGGGGGGCAGGGGGCTGGGCCGGAGGTCCGCGCCACGGGCATGATCGCCCAGCTGTTCCGGAACACGGAGGACTTTGAGGTGGGTGGGTGCAGTGCATTATGCATGGTGCAGGGACGGAGATGTGGACAAAGAGTCGCGAAGGTAGAGGTGGCTTACTTATATTCACCCGCGCCAACGCTCGCTCTCTCACCCCATACACCATGACCCCCGCGCCTCCCGCCCCCAGATCCTGCTGTCGCACGAGACGCTGCTGCAGACGCTGTCTCGCGTGCTGCGCGAGGACGGCAAGCGCTCCATCGACCTGTGCACCAACATCATCAGCGTCTACTTCTCCGTCTCCAACTTCACGCAGTTCCACGGCCTCATCATGCAGAACCAGGTCAGGGAACGGGTGAACGGATGAACGGATGAACGTAACAGGGTAACAGGTGGTTTCTGCTGCCCCTCCAGGTCACCTCTTGCTTTATCCGTTCAAGCGTGGCTTTCGGTTGGGCTGTACGGCCGACAACATGCCGCCGCCCTGCGCCGTGTCACCGTCTTGACCATCTTGCGCTGTGTGTTTTGATAATCTACCTTCAGGTTGGAGCGCTGACCATGGACCTCATAGACCTGGAGATCAAGCGCACGGAGCACAGGTCGGGCCAGTGTTGGGGGGCGCTGGTGCAGCCGGGAGCAGGTTTGGGGTGGCAAGTGCAGCTGCGAACGAGGCCCCTTCTGTCCGGAGAGCTCCTTACGGTCACATGCCCTAAGGCGACACTGCCGCCCCATTACGGTGTCCGCTGGCATGCGCCTCAAAGCCACTGTTGCCGCCCTCCTGTGCCGTCTGCCAGGGCGAGCGAGGAGGGCATCTCCCCTGCCATGGTGGCGCAGAAGGCGCTGGAGGCCAGCCAGGGGCAGGTGGGTCCTGGCGGCGGCGGACATAGCCAAGGCACCAGGTGGCTACTGCATGTCAAGGGGAGGTTGGGGACGCGTAATGCAGGTGTCAAGGATGGCCAGCGCCTCCGCGGTCCGCTGTGTGACATGAGTGCAACGTGAAGAGGCTGCGGCCTGCTTTGTGCAGTGGCAGGTGGCACAACGGGCGTTTGATTATGGTCCATACAACAGGAACATATGATTGTGTGCAATGTTACCTGCCTGCAGGTGACGCTGTCGGAGCGCGAGAAGAAGCTGCTGGCGTTGTTCCCATATAACCACACAGTGCAAAGGGTCGTTCGATTACCGCAGTATTGAGCGTGCCGTCTCCACGTGCAGGTGACGCTGTCGGAGCGCGAGAAGAAGCTGCTGGCGCTGATCCAGAAGCAGGACCGCCTGCTGTACATCGCCTTCTACATGCTGCTCAACCTGAGCGAGGACATCGAGGTGGAGCGCAAGATGAAGAAGAAGGTGAGTGGAGGGAGGGTACGCGTGGGGAGGGAAGGAGGGGGCAAGGGGTTGGGTGGAGGAGAGGTGAGTGCCGGGACGCAGCGGCTGTCCTCAGTGAGTGGACGGTGGCTGGCGTGTAGGGAGAGGACTAGGTAGTGGGGTGGGGGAGACGCGAGGGTCTCGGCGTAGATGCTGCTTTGCGTGGGCTCTGACGCATTGGTCAGGATATCGAGGTGGAGCGCAAGGTGAAGAATGTGGGTGCAGGAGGGTACTCGTTGTGAGGGGATGCGGGGCCGAGGGTCTGGGTGGACCTGCTCTCAGTGCTTGCTAGGTGCGTTTGCCGCCTTCTTGCCATACTGCATACACTCCTCACCACGCTCTCCGTAATCCCGCTTTTCTCCATACTTCCCGCCGCCCCAGAACATCGTGGTGTACCTGGTCAAGATGCTGGAGCGCTCCAACGTGGAGCTGCTCATCCTGGCCACCACCTTCCTCAAGAAGCTGTCCATCTACAAGGTGCGGTGCAAACGCGCAGTGTGCGTCCCTCCCCTGCTTACCTCTGGCCGAATGAATCCAATACGCCCGGTCTCCAGTGCGCCGTTGCTGAACCATGCGGTGTGTACACACGAGAAGCAGGAGACCATGGCGCAGTGCCGTATCCACTCACAGAAACTAGCTATGCCCGCCCACGTGCCGGATCCTCCCAGCCATTTGACACGCCCGGGGCATCCCGAACCCCCTGGCGCTTTTCAGTATCGTTTTACTTTAGTAACTTTTCTCCCCTCCCTCACCCCATCGCAGGAGAACAAGGAGACCATGGCGCAGTGCCGCATCGTGGAGAAGCTGATGAAGTTCGTGCCGGTGCTCAACGACGTGCTGCTCATGTCGGTGCTGCGCCTGCTGCACAACCTGTCGTTCGACCACACGCTGCGGGACGACATGGTCAAGCACGGCCTCATACCCAAGGTGCGTGCCAATACAGTTGATTGGCAGGTAGCTGCGTGGCCTAGGGGTTACGAATCAGCACTTTGTCGTGGCGGATCTGAAAGTGCAGGTGAGACAGATGACGTAAGATTGCAGTCGTGTTGAATGACGGCAGGTCAGGCGTGGACAATGCCAGCGCAAGCAGTCCTTTGTGACTCAGTCCGTCATTTTAACGCGTTTAGAAAGAAGCCAAGCGGTTGCCGAACGGAACTTGGTCAGTACCGTTATTGCACAGTTGACGCCTACCAGTTGCCTGTCTCATGCTGCTGTACCCTGCCTCTCCCGCGGGCCATGGACCTCATGACCACGCCGCGCTTCCAGCCCTGGTCAGGACAGCATTCTCATGCCGTGCTTCATGCTGTGCAGCTCTCGCATGACACACACGCATGTTGCCTATCGTCTGCCCTGCTACCCCTCTCCCGCAGGCCGTGGACCTGATGACCACGCCGCGCTTCCAGCCCTTTTGCCAGGCAATGGAACCCTCAAGCCCACCGAAGCACACCTCTGTGCTTAGTAACGCCTTCTACGCACACGTCTGTTCCCCTCCCCTACCCCGCAGGCCGTGGAGCTGATGACCACGCCGCGCTTCCAGCCGGTGGTGCTGGGCCTGCTGTACCACATCAGCATGGAGGACAAGTACAAGTCGCTCTTCACCTTCACCGAGTGCATCAACAAGATGTACGACATGCTCATGCGCGTGCAGGTAATTGTGCGCCTTGTCCCGGGCCCCTGTAGCTTGTAGCTTCTCCGCAACCGTGGGTGCGCTACCGTCGGCGCTGGTCGGGCAGGAGAAGGGAGCCCGGGGCCCTGGAGCCTGCAGCCTCTCCGCAATCCGTCGGTTCTGCCCTCTGCCCTGGTTGTCCACTCTGGGCGCTGCAAAGTATCTCACACTCGCCCGTTCCCAATATCCTATCCAGCTAAGAACGTCGGCGTGGGCAAAACAAATGTGTCAGGGCCATATCCACTCACCGCTTCCGCGTTCAACAACTCGCCCCCCGCTGCCCCCAGGACCTGCGCAACACGCCGGAGCTCATCGCCCTGGCCGTCAACCTCACACAGAACCCGCGCAACGCTGAGGTGAGGGGTAGAGACACATGCGGCAGGTGTGGGGCCGTGGGCACTGCATAGCTGGCAAAAGTAGCTGCTGTAGCAAGCCGCGCAACGCTGAGGTAAGGGGCAGAGACACATGCGGCAGGTGTGGGGCCGTGGGCGGTGCTGTAGTGCATGCGGGTGTGGGGCCGTGGGCAGTGCTGCGGTGCTGGCAGGACGGAACGCTGAGGTGGTTGGGCTCAGGACATGGGAAGCGTTACGCTGCGGGACTCTTGCGTCACGCAAGACGGTTGCTTTCTTTTATGTAGAACCCACACACCCTCCCACCCCACCTCACTGCCCCCCCCCCTCCAGACCTTGTGCGAGGGCGACCGCTTCGACCGCATGATCCGCCGCGCCTTCCAGACGTGCGATGAGCTCATGTTCAAGGTGGGGATACGGTGCACCCCCATATGGCCGCATGATTACTCAATTGGGTGTGGGTTATGCACTGTGTCTGTGGGATTCGCCGCGCCTTCCAGACGTGCGACGTGCTCATGTTCAAGGAGGGGGAGGGTGGGCTAGGGTGCTGGTACCAGGTTCCGCGTGCAAGCCCGCGCCTCCGTGCACCTGGCCACCCGCAGTTGCCCGTGTGTAGGACGCGTGTGTGCACCGACGTCTTGTCCGATTTCTGCGCCGCATATACGCACTGCCCGCAGGTGCTGCGCAACCGTATCGCATTCCATGGCACATAAGCAGCCCGCACCTCACATGGGTGCGTGCATCTAACCGTCTTGCGCATCCCGCTGCGCTACACCGCACGCAGGTGCTGCGCAACCTGAGCCAGCAGGACAACCTGCCGGTGAAGCGGCGCTTCGGGCCGTACGTGGAGCAGATGGTCACCCTGCTGCGGGTGGGTTGGGGGCCGGTTGGCGTACTGTACACTGTGGCTAGGCACTAGTTCGTAGACCATGACTGAAGTGAGCAGGCTGGGAGGGGTTGCAAAGGGAGGGCCCTACGTGGAGCAGATGTTAACGCTGCTGCGGGTGGGTGAGTTGAGGACGGGGTCGGTGGCATTGGGTGGATCAGGCCTGGAATGAGCGGGATGGTAGGGTACGGCAAAGCAGGGTGCTGTAGGGCCCTACGTGGAGCAGATGGCCACCCTGCTGCGGGTGGGTCGTGTAGCACACCGAACAATCTTCTGCTTCGTGCTGTCCTGCTGCGGGTGGGTTGGGGGACGGATAAGGGATGGGGGGCCCGGCTGTTGAGGAGGGGTCGGTGGCATTGGGCGGAGCAGTCATGGAAAGAGCGGGATGATAGGGCGTGGCAGAGAAGGGTGCTGTAGGGCCCTACGTGGAGCAGATGGTCACCCTGCTGCGGGTGGGTTTGGGGACGGGAGGGGTGTGGTGGGGGCCAGGCGGCGTTTGCGAAAGCAGGCCGCAGAGCTCACGCATCCTTGTGCCTCTTCCCTCCCGCGCATCCCGGGCCCGGGCGGATGGGGGCAGGGCTGGTGGAGACAGCCTGGAGAGATCACTAGGCGGGGTTGCGGTCGGCACGATGGCACGTCTTCTCAGAAGCGGAAAAATAGCTCTCATTGATCACCGCGCCTTTATGCATCCCGTACCCGTGCACCATTCAGGCGCCCGACATCACCGCCGAGCTGTTTGTGGAGGTGCTGGGCTGCCTGGCCAACATGTACATCCCCGAGTTCGACTTCCTGGGCCTGGTGCGCAAGCACGACCTGCTCACCTTCCTGGCCACGTACGCGCAGGTGAGCGGAAAAGGGCACTGGTGCCCTGCCGGTACCGTACATCATGCTTGACCACCTTGGGGCTCCGGGCCCGCTCTTGTGCTTCACTTGCACTGTGTACGTGGTTGATGTGTTGTTAGGTCCATCGGCGCTTGTTTCGAATGGAGGCGGCCATGCCCGCATCACCCTCCCGGCCTATCTTGTTGTACTGTTGCTTGCAGCCCGGCGCCGTGGACGACGACATCCTGCTGGAGGTGGTCATGCCCACATCACCCACAGCTTGGGAAATACGTAATAAACAAGTTTTCATTAAATATTTCCTTTGTTTACCTCTCTCCGCCTTTTTTCCAGCCGGGCGCCGTGGACGACGACATCCTGCTGGAGGTGGTCATGTTCGTGGGCGTGCTGTGCAACGAGGGCACGGCGCCGCTCATCTGCCAGAGCGGGCTGGTGAGCGGGGCGGGAAGGACCATGGGACGGGAGGGGCGAAGGGGCTTGTGGTAGGGCGACGGGCAGGGATGGCTCGCCGGGCCTGGTTGCAGCTGGGGGCAGGCCAGGATGGGATCGAGGGAGACCAGCAGCAAGGGATCCAGGGGCTGGGAATAGTGCATTGCCTATGTCTACGCCAGTCAACGGCCGGTGTCGAATGTTGAGGCTGACCCTCGGCTTGGCCCTCAACCGCTTAACCGGTCCTCCGCCCCTCCCTATTTCCCCCTGCCAAGGTCACTACGCTGTTCACGCTGATGGGCGAGAAGAAGGAGGACGACGAGTTCGTGCTGCAGGTGGGCTAGCTAGGGGCAGGGGTGCGAGGGAGGTTGAGAAACAGCATGGCAGCAGGGGGCGGTTGGCATTGGGCATTCGACCGCATTTAGGGGAGGGGGCAGCGGTCACATGGTGGCCAATACACGTAGTATAATCAGCGTGCTGCCCTTGCCCACAAGGCCAACAACTTGAACACCCATCGCAAACGCTGATGATGTACCTGCTCCTACTGGCCGCCTCGAACCCCGTCCCTGCAGATCGCGTTCACGTTCCACAAGTTCCTGCTGCACGACGAGACGCGCGGCATGCTGCTGAGCAACACGCAGCAGGTGGTGTTCTACCTGGTGGACCTGCTGCAGGACAAGAACAAGGAGGTGCGTGTGTATTAGCCAAGGCGTGTGTGTTAGCAGGTGCCTGGCATGCTGCTGAGCAACACGCAGCAGGTAGTGTTCTACCTGATGGACCTGCTGCAGGACAAGAACAAGGTGGTGCGTGTGTATCAGCGGGGGCATGTGTGTTAGCAAGCGCGTGCATGCTGCTGACCAAACCGCCGATGGGGTTCGAAGTGGTGGGCCCCCTAACGCATCACGCCATACTGTCATACTACCGGCACGCGGGTATCTTACCACCACCGCCACCTCCTCCAACACCCCAGGTCCGCCGCGTGGCCGACCAGTGCCTGGACATCATCATGGACACCCCAACCACCATACATACGCAACCCAACCGCCCCCCAACTGCCCAACTGCCTCGCACCCACCCCAACCACCCCAGGTCCGGCGCGTGGCCGACCAGCGCCTTGATAACCACCTCAACTACACCCCTAACCACCATCCACCACCAACTGTCTCCACCCCAGGTCCGGCGCGTGGCCGACCAGTGCCTGGACATCATCATGGACACGGACGAGGAGTGGGCGGTGCGCATCCGCAACCTCAAGTTCGAGTCGTTCAACCAGGAGTGGCTGGACGTGGTGTCGCAGCCGCCCGACCAGATGGCGCAGGTGCGTGTGTATTAGCGTGGCATGTGTACTAGCACAGGGTGTGGGTTAGCGCAGCGTGTGGTGCACAATGACAGGAGTGGCTTGACGTGGTGTCGCAGCCGCCCGACCACATGGCGCAGGTGCGTGTGTATTAGCATGGGGTTGGTTTAGCGCCGGGTGTGGTGCACCAAGCAGGACTGGCTTGACGTGGTGTCGCAGCCCTTCGACCAAATGGCGCAGGTGGGTGAGTGTACAAGCGTGGGTATGTTGCGTAGGTGTGAAATATGGTGCCAACAAGTTGGCGTACCGTACTGCTCAATTACCTCGCCTCACCCCTTCGCCGCCTTTTTTTCCTCCTCGTCGCACGCCCGACCTGATTGCGTTCCTTGGTTACCTCGCCTCACCCCTTTCCTGCCCCTTTCCTCCCCCCTCCTCTCTCCCTTGCAGCACGCCCGGCCGCGCCACGGCTACGACGACGACACGGAGGTGGACTACAGCGGGGGAGACGGTGGGTGCATGCGGAAAAGATAGAAAGGGGCGGTGGGCGGTGGGCGGTGGGCCAGAGGTGTCCTGAGTGTACGCTAAGTGCATGTGTGGGCTGCACAGCTTGTTCTGGTGAGGCGCAGTGGACTACAGCGGGGGAGACGGTGGGTAGCAGTGCAGTTGCTAGGGTAGCATTTGCATGAGGGTGTGATTCAACCTGTGATTTTGACGCCGTGTGCATTGCCTTTCCGTTCCCCCGGCTACGGCAAGGCATGCTCAGCCGCAGGCTAACTAGTTCGCTTGGGGCTAGTGTGTCGAACAAGGACCTAAGAATACCGCACGCCCAAGCATTCGTAACAATCAAATCACGCATTTACGTGTCGTCTCTCCGCCGCTCCTTTCCGCAGGCTACGGCTACAACATCGGCGACCAGCGGCTGGTGGCCGACTTCGACGACCTGGGCGGCGGCATGGGGGGCGACATGGGCGGCACGTGGGGGCCGGGCGACGAGGGCCTCATGCAGGGGGGCGGGTACGACGGCTACGACGGCACGTACGACGAGGAGGAGCTGCGGCAGGGGTACCAGATGTGAGGCGGTTGAGGCGGTTGGGCGGTTGGAGAGGCGGGTGCATGCCTTGCGCAGGGGAGGGCTTCTGGCGCTGGCGGCGGAGCAAGGCGGGGAGGAGGCGGGCGCGTGCGGGGGTAGGGATGCCAAGGAGATGTGCGCCTGCAGGTGGCCGGGTGTAGCCGTAGGGTCCGGGTGATAGCAAAGGGGCCAGCGGCGAGCGTGCTGACATCTTGTTCTAGGTGTGAAGGCAGCCCGCGTGAAAGCAGCCCAAGCCGTGGGGGCCGGCTGGTAGCAAGGGGCCAGCGGCGTGCGTGTTGACATCTTGTGTGGCAGACGCGTGTGCGACACACCCTGTGACCTGTACATTCCGTGAGCAGCTTCCTTATACAGTTCGACTTGTTTGCGACAGGAACGGCCCTTTTGCCGTAATGCTAGAGCAGCTTCAGCGACGCAGGCGCGCGTGGGTAGGCCGTGGCGTGCGTGGGTAGGCCGTGGGTAGGTGTGCGCTGTCAGTGCTGTCCGCGGTTGCGCGTGGCTGGCGGCGCAATCTGGGCCCTCGCGTGGTGATAAACGGACAGCGGCATTTACCGTGCCGTGTGCATTAAGCCACAGGGGAGCGGGCGACAGACGAGGTCGGGGGAGATGGAGACACCGGGAGGATGCATGACGGGGGCTGAGATTGGTGGACTCCTGGTGCGGTACGGTACTGCAACACGTACCGGTGCCCATGAAGATACTGTGACATGCACAGCTGGGGCCAGGGCTCACACTTCGCATCTGGAACCTTCTGGCACGCTGGCCCAGCCGGCTGAGGGCCTGCGTGCAGGAGGCTGCGGGCGGGCGAGGCCACGGCGTGTGCTGCCAGGTGCTGCACGGTGCTGTACGCCTGGTGCCCTCGGTGCTTGATGCTTGCAGTCTGGTGTTGAGCTGCTGCGGGCGAAATCCCAGCGTGTAAGACGCGGTTACTGTCCAGCGCTCCAGCCCTGTTACCTTTGCTCCACCCTGCCCAGGCCCGTGCGTGGCCAAACTGCCGGAGCTCCGGAGGTGCACACGCCAACTGTTCCAACCAGGGGAGCTCCCCTGGTTCCAACAATGCTCCCCCTCCCCCCTGGCGGTACTGGTATGCGTCACACTGAGTCCAGAGACACTGTACCGTACTGGTAGTAAGTACAAGCCATGTGTACGGACGATTAGAGAGCATTAGCTACCGTATGTTGCTATGTTCGGTACATGGAAAAGCGAGACTCGGTTAAACCGATGCGTTGGTGATTCACACGACGCCTTCCAGCATCGTAGTACCAAGCTACGTATTCGCATTGTGGTATCCCTTGGGCCCTACGGCTCGTATGGGAATCAGGGCAGTGTAACGACTGAACTGAACTGAACTGAATCAAGTACGAGCACCAGCCTTGACACGGTACGGTACGTACAACACATGCTTTCCGCTCGCGCGGGCGTGTGTGCCGTCAGAGTTCCAGCCAGCAAGGCAGCTGTGCTCCACATCTTGTACTGTAGAGCAGCCAAGCTGCACATGCACGGCTGCAACAAGGAGGCGCACGACGGACACGTAGGACATGTTGCACTTGGAAGCTCCCATGATGAGGATACGTGGACAACACGATCGCTGGCAGACACTACCGTACCGTACAGGCGGCAGCCTCCCTGCCTGCCCTGCCAAGCCGCTTTGCTCACATCCCTCATTGCGTGCCTTGCCTTGTTTGCTTCAGGCTGATGTGCCTGCATCCCGCCCGCACCGCAATCACTGCGCTACCGTACAGGCGATGCGACGGATTTGGACACTGTGCCCAGCACGCGGACAAGTTTATCAGCCCAAATGCGTCTATGCATAATACGTTGGTCGACAAGAACAAACACCGGGGCTTGGGCGGGGTCATGGCCATAGTCCAGCTCCATGTGTATCATGGCCCCTCATGAGTACGTACCGTACAAAATAGCAGCGCGCCCCAAGCCATGGAAAAGTTAGCTACCGTCCCACATTCGCCCAGCGATCACGCGCTGCAAGTGAAGTACACTGGAAGGGATCAGGTGAGGCGACCAAGTCACTGTCAGTCTTACCATGGCGCATGCATCGGGTCTACGTAGGCACAGGTTCTACGGCAGTCCCTGTCCACCTCTCCGCACCGTGCGCCCGCACCTCCCGCACCCCTGCTTGCTATGCGTGCCTACATGAGCACGTCTCGGCAGCGCGCCCCGCCGTGCACTGTATGCCCGCAAACCTCCTTCCCATGGCCGCCTACCTCGAACCCATCTAATACATGGCCGTGCCGCCTACATGAGTACCCGTACGTCATGGCAGCGCGCCCAGCCGTACACCGCCTTGAAGCACCACAACTGACTTGCAACAGCACGCCTTCACGCCCTGAACACACCCGTAACAAGCAGCTAGCTGGACACGCATCACCCAATGGGTGCCTTCGGCATACAATAGCCGAGTCCTGACAGCAAGACCCCAGGCCCTGAGCATAGCTGCGAACCATCAGGGATACGACCACACCCCTACATGCCCCCCTGCGCCGCACACAGGTACGGGAAGCACCACGCCCATCCGTGCATCACCTTGTTGCACCACAGCTGATCGCCGACAGCAAGCCCCCACACCCTGAACGTAGCCCTGGCCCAGGGGCATGCATGAGTATGCATCGCCCGATGGGGAAGGCGCCCGCGGTTAAGCAGATCCCTACGTGACGCACAGTGTCACCCAATGGGCGCCTTGTAAGTGGGTCCTGCACCACCACGCACCACAACCGAGTCCCAACAGCAAGCTCCCACGACCTGCAACACATACAGCACCCCCAGCGAGGCACGAGCGCCTTCGGCAATCACAGCCGAGTGCCAACAGAGACCCCCCAGGCCCTGAGCATAGCTGCGGCCCAGGGTTCCATGCAACACGGGCCAACGCCATGAACACCGCCCCGAGCCAGCCACGCACAGGCATGCGTGCATCACCCGATGGGCGCCTTCGACAGCTGGTACTTCTTAAAGTGCTGCCCGATCTCCGCCTTGGAGTACGGCCGCGTGGCCAGGCAGGTGGGGAAGTTCTCCGGCTGCTCCACCCACATCTTGTGCTTGACGCCTGCAGCCGTCAACGCGTCCCCCAGCTTGCGCAGCGCAGCCTCGTCCTTGACCTCCAGCACCACCTGGAGGGTATTGGCAAGGAGGACACGGACAGCACGGTTGGTCAGTACGCCGGGATTGCCAGAGTGTAGCTGAGAGGTGCTGTAATTTCCTGCGCCTCCAGCAGCACGCACGTGGGTGTTCGGAATTCGGGAAGGAGACAACAGCAGCACGGATGGTCAGTACGCCCGTCTAAGAGCCGGTTGATGTTTCAGGCTGTGTCGTGAAGCATGCGTGCCGTATTGCTGCCGGTCAGCCTTCCTGGGGGCACAGCCTGCCTCAAGGGCAGGCCTCCGGGTAGGGCGGGGCAAGGCTGCACTGCCAAAGAGGCTAGGATGCTTGGTTACCGCCGAACCTTGCGCATGTGGTCGATGTTGTCTGGTGATAGGTACTTCTGCGTCTCATCGTCTTCGCGGTACGTCCATATCGCGGCCGAGCTTGCGTGGCATGCCTGCGCGACCACGCTTCCTAGCGGCCAGCCAAGGGAAGTCCATAGATCTTTTCGGACAACAACATACTGCACAAGGAAGTCTTGCTGTAGCTGTGCTCCCCCGCCCGAGAGGGCCTGCGTAGCAGCCTGGGCTCCATCGGCCGGCGCGCCACTGCCCGCGGCAGCGTCAGACATTGTGGTGAAGCCTTTCCAGTTGGCAGGAAAGTAAAAGCTTGATCTTAAGAGTTGCGGTAAAGGCTGGTTGACTCGGGGTGCCCGGGCTGGCTGGTGGAGGGCTGGTCGCTGACCCAGGGTCAGGTGCCGGGAGACAGCTGCGCGGCGCACTGCTAGTGACATGGACTGGGCCGCAGGTTCTGGGTATTGCAATCAAGGCAGCTATACCGCAGCTCACAAGCATGCCTAGGTGCTCAGAGAGGCACAATGGTAAAAGGGCATGGCAGCAGTAGAGCTCTCGTGCCGTACGAGGAGTGAAGGAGGACTCCCCTGCACTTGCCCCTGCCGGCAGGGTGGTCCCTGCATGCGGCACACCGCAACGTACTGATAGTCCACCCTCGCCATGGGCACACGCAGTAATCGGGATGTAGCGCATCCGACCTTCCCCAGCTGTGGGCAAGCTGAGGGCTCAGGAGGGCTCCCCTGGCCATCGACGGGTGTAGCCCCAACGCCCCAACGTGCAGCAGCAGCAACCATGCCTGAGCAAGTCCTTCCCCAGTCCACTGTTGGCTGGGGGCGAGGCGGGGTACTGGCGTGCGTGCGTGGCAGTGAGTGGTTGATGCAGGTTGATGGCAACAGCGCAGCCGCTTAGTGTTATTGAGGATGGGTCGTGCCGCTGACCACGGGGGCTTAACGGTGTAGTCGTTGTCGATGCCTGTGCTGCACACAATGGGGGACCTCTGCCTGCTGTGCTTGCCTGGGTGAAGCTGGATGATGAAGGCCCATCTGCGAGCTCACTCCACGCCACTCAGGCAACAGGACACTATCAACTTCGCTTTACTAAACCACAGCAAGGCTTCCTCGGAAGCAAGCTTGTACCAGAGCTTATATTATACATCAAATGGCGCTGCCGCGCGACGCCGCCCGCGGTGTAACACTGCTAGTCAAGAACATACAATCGTATCTATTTAAGTCACAGCATGATCTTCCGGGCATCCCTTTCCGGCGCACCTTTTTGGGCTTCTGCGCGTCCCGGCCGGTGGGACATCCCAGCACCACACCCGCATCCCCAGCAGACCCAGAGACACGACAGGAATGCGAGGAAACCCAGAACCACCACAAGCAGCAGCAGCAGTCTCAGCAGGGAGCTTGGCAGCTCGAGGAGCAGCCAAACTGGGCCTCAGCTGCCGCAACAAAGGCTGCGTCCACCCGACGTGTGAGCAGTAGAAACATGCTGCTGATGCCAGGGGCCTCAAGCCACTGCGGAGACGTGCCGCCGCCCAAGCCCAGAGCGGTGCTGGAGCCGCCGCCACACTGGGCCTCTGCGGCGGCAAACGCTGCGTCTGCTGCATGTGTGAGCGGAAGCCTCATGCCGGCGGGCCAAGCAGCTGTCCACTGCAGCAGGGTAGTGCCGCTGCCACAGGGCGACGGCCGTTACCTCTCGTTACAGAGTGCTAACGGCCTGCGGGGATTTACTGCTGGCGCTGGCAAACCTGCACCGAGGCCCACCCTCTATGTGGGCCGTGGCCTTCTGCCGGGATCCTCAAGCCACTGCGGGGTAGTGCCGCTGCCGCAGGGTGGTGGCCGCACAGTCTCCACGCACTGTGCTGGCGGCCTGCGGGGGTCATCAACTGCTGCGGTGGTGAAGAAGGCGACGCTTGACGAGGAAGTGAGCGAGGCTAGGGGGTACCCGGGGGGGCCTAGGGGGCCTGGGAAAACAGCTTGCTGGAGGGGCCTAGGGAAAACAGGCCCTTGTGCGTGCACGGCGCACGTGCATGCAGGTCCATGTGGTGCTAACAGCCTGGAAGGCGCTCACCTGTATGTACGCCACTTATGCGTGTGTATGGGCCCAGAGCACATATCAGGAATGGCAGGAAGCCGTACTGTTACGGTGGTAGCAACAGACTACGGCTTGTGTACGCAATCCTGTGGCAAATCTGCATTTGCCTTCACTACTTGCAGTTCCATGCATGCAGGTGCCGTACAATTCCTGCCGCACATAACGCCAGGTGGAACTGTTAGAGCTCTGTAGCAAGTGTGACAGCGTCTGTACATGCAGCTGTCGTGCGATTGTACCGTGTGATGTTAATGTCTGTCGCCAGGTGGAACTGCTGAAGCTCTGCCAGAAGCAGTACTACGGCTGGGATGGTCTCTACGCACACCGCCGCGACTTCCAGCGTGCGCATCATCTGCTCTGCAAGGTTGGCGTGACCCCAAACCTCGTCACAAAGAACGTAAGCACGCAACGGCAGGGTCCCGCGGGCGAGCGGTGAGGCTGGGGGGAGGGGGGGGGGGCGTGTTTGTTAATGGGGCTGCTGGTGGGTGCGGATGGGATAATCAGGTGGCGCCATGCCAACACCATTGACATCAACCGGTCAACACTGCCTGCTCAAAAAGTAAAGGCCGTCCCTGCCTGCCTGATATGAACTGGGCGGGGTGGGTTGGGGGGGGGGGAATGCGCGTACACCCATGCTGCACTGTCTTGTACGGTATCTGACGTTCATGTGTGAATACCATGTCCGCTGGTCCCAACCTTGTTAACTGTTTTCACTCCCTGCTGCTCTCAGTGTCACATACAATACGTGGTGCATCTGATTGTGCATGCACCGCAGTGCAGCCGCACTGCCTTAGCGCTGGCGGTGGAAGTAAGTGGAGAACGTGGACACGGTGTGCTGTGTTAGCATATCACCACGCGTGCGGCTGTGCGTTGCAGGGTGGGCGCACCGCCCTGATGCTGGCGGTGGAGGCGGAGAACGTGGGCATGCATGGTGTGTATGTGTTCACACACGTACCGCACTTTGTGCGTTGCAGGGTGGGCGCACAGCCCTGATGCTGGCGGTGGAGGCGGAGAACGTGGACATGGTGTGGCTGCTGCTGGCCAAGGGGGCGGACGTGCGGGTGGCCGACCCGGTGAGTGCCGTGCTGTGTCTGCTGAGCGGTGGCGTAGGCGTTGGTGTGTTAGGAAGGAGGGGGGACACGGGGGATGGTGCTGAGGCGGTGGATGGAGGACGGGAGGGGGTGGTGCTGGGAGGAGGGAGGGGAGGGACGGAGGGGAATGAAAGATTGTTTGAGCATTGTCAGTATGTGCATGATGTACTTGTTGTACATGTCGTACTTGTTGAGGATACTGATAATGGTGACGAATAACGAGTGCACGCCTACTTGCCTATGCCACATACTACCGGTATTACAGAAAGGGCGCACTGCCCTGCACCTGGCCATGACAATCTACGGCAGTGTCAGGGAGATCACTCAGATGCTGCTGCTGGCCCCCGGCGTTGACGTGAATGCACGAACAACACGGGGCCCAAAGGTGCGCATGACACGACTGTGTATCCCTGCAAGCCTGCGCATTTGCTGTTCGAATGTATCGGGCACCTCGCTCATCTTTTGTTCCTTGCTCCTGGAGCAACTCGGCAGTGGTGTGCCGGAGGTCCTTGGTTGCTGTCGGTGGGGCTGGGAACCACAGCATGCGCCGTGTTGTCATCACGTACCTGCACACGCATGCTAGGCGTGCCTTGCGATATATGTTTCCGGCACTGTGTTTATGTTTGACATAATTGTAATGCTACAAATAAAATAGAAAGTGACCCCGGCGGTCTGCTGCACACGGCTGTGTGCAGCGTGCAGTGGCGCGTGCGTGCACGGATGTGCATGCATGCATTCCACAGCTAGCGCATCTTGCAGCATATATACCCAGCGCCACTGAGCCTCGCAGGTCGCAGCCCCACGAAAAACAACACGTGTTCCTCACTCACGTGCGCCTTCCAACGTGTACTACGTGCCGTACGGATGCCGGTTGCTGCACAACAAACAGGCCGGCTCCACGCCGCTGCACATGGCCGTGCCCGCGGGGGGTCAGGCCGACATTGCTGAGCTGCTGATCATGGCTGGAGCTGACGTGAACGCAGCTGACGAGGTGAGGCGGGCCTGCGCGCCTGGGCCTACTTGGGTGAACAGGTGTTGAGCTGCTGTACGAACGACCCACAGTGTGTGCCGTACCGGGTACGTGCATTGCAGGACGGAAACACGCCGCTGCACAACGCAGATTTGTGGCCTACAGAGGCCATATCGTCCTGCACAATGAGCGTCCTGCTGCGCAACGGTGCAGACGCCAACGCAAAAAACAAGGTGAGTGCCAAGAACATGCATGCCGTTCCATGCTCCACCCAAGTTTCACTACTACACGTGTTCGCCTGCCAAAGTACTGTCTATATGACCACCACCTACCGCAAGCCACCCGGTGGTGTAAACCATGTGTGCAGCTTGGGGTGACTTCAGCCAACTCCAGCTTGCAGCGATGCTCATGCATCAAGCATTAATGCTGTTACATTAATGCTATTACCGTATAAAATGCTGCATCGCGAACAAGTTCATGCCGTGCAGCAGTTGCGCTTAGACGGTTGAATGCTTTACAGTTACACTTACAGTGACAGTTACAGACCTTAATGGGGTACGTCCGGAGAGCCAGGGGGGCATAAGGACGGATAGTGCGGTATAATAACTGGTGCTCCCTGGCTCCCTGGCCCTGACCCTGACATGCATGTGGTGCATGCAAGTTTCACCATAACAGTAATAATGTGATGAGCGCAGGACCCTGCGTGGGACTAATAAGGGGGGAGGGTGTCTGCGTGTACGTGTCTACCACCGTGCGTGGTGGGGAGGGGGGATGCAGTGTTCCGGTCTTATTTGGCGAGAAATTCTGACCGCTCATACCGTACCTTGCCACTATCACCGCGCATATAATTAATTATTTTGCCAATAAACGTGGAACTCCGCGCACTTTGGGCCAGCTGCGCGGAGTTGCACCAATTACATGTTGGGCCGTGGAGGGGGCTGCGCGGAGTTGCCGGAATTGTTGAAAGCGGGGTCATGGCCCAAAAAACCACGCATCTGTCCCGCAAACGACACGTGGCCACTGGGTGCTGGTCGCAAGTGGCAACTGGTGGGCAGTGCTGGGGTCTGCTAGGCACGGGGCCTGCTTGTAGTGCCACAGGCTCACTCCACCGGGGTCCAGCTACTCAGCTGCGCGGAATCCGCAATATCCGCAATATTTGCCCGTGCGCGGACTTCTACAATTACGTTTTTGGGGTGCGCGGTGCAAACGTAATTATTTCCTTACAGGGGATGCGCGGTGATAGGAGAAACGTACGGTAATTTCGGTGCCTTCGGGTCTGGAAATTCTGACAGTCGTACATTTTCCCATGATTTCTGGGCAAATCCTGTGGGAAAACCCTCTTGGAAATCCTGATTCGGTCAAGATTCTGCCCAAAAGAATCCTGACAGGCAGCCAAAAGGGCCGCCAAAACCATGATAATCCTGAAGACCGGGACGCTGCGGGGATGGTCGAACCGAAGTGGTATGGGGCGAGGAGGTGGGAGGTGCGTGGAGGTTGGGTACAGGGACCACCAGCCTCATGCTGCAGACGCATCTTGGCAATGCGGTGCAACCAGGGGACATCGTGATGCGGTCACAGCAGGCACTTTCGCGTGTGGCTGCTGGGACAATAAGCTCACGGAGGGGGGCCAGGTCCTTGCGGATTGTGCCCCCCCCGCCCCCCCCCCCTCCTGGGGGGACTGGCCGTCCAGCTTTTCCACCAGGTTTTGCCTTGTTTGACCGTTTCCGATTCCGTTACTTTGCCGCTCTGCGGTTACCCCCCGCCCCCCCCCCCTCCTCCACCCAATAGCGCGCAAGGGCGATAGCTTACTTGCTGCGAGTGCACTGCACGTATATGCACGGCTATACGCACGGCTATATGCACGGCTATATGCACGGCTGCCTGACTCCCATTGCCATGCATGGCTGTGGAGTGCGGGAGCTTACAGGCGGTTGCTTACTCGGCGGCATACATTACGTAGTAAAGGTATCAAGTACCGTACAGTCGGCAGCTAACCGTTACCATGGCCGCGGATTGCACACAGGCACGGCTGACCCCCATTGCCATGGCTGTGGAGGGCCGCAGCATGAAGGCGTTCAAGCTGCTGCACGGCGTAAGGCAGGGGCGGTCATGACAGCTGTCCGCCTGCCTGCAGACTGACGGACCCAATTAAATAAAGGTGGGTAGAGGCATGTGGGACAGGGTGCATGCATGCAGTGGTTGGTCAGAGCCCCGCTGGCCCTGAAACGCTAATACGCACACCATGTCCTTAACCCACACTCCCCTTCCATTCCGCCATCCCCCTGCCCCGTGTGCCTGCTGCTGGTGCTGGTGCAGCTGCACCTACCGCACACCGCTGCCCCGCCGGCCCCCACTAATCCCGTAATGTAACTACACATCTGGCCCTTAACCACACTCCTTTTAAATGCCGCCCCCCTTGCCCTGCGTGCTTGGTATTGCAGCTGGTCGGCGTCATTGTGGAGGGGGGAGGCAGGGGAGCGCTGGGTGCCCTAATCCGAGGATACCGGTACCAATTTGTGCACTTGACCAAGAGATCAGAGGCGGAGGATGAGGAGGGCAAGGAGCGAGGAGGGAAAGAGTGCAGAGGGTAAGGAGGGCAAGGAGCGAGGAGGGAAAGAGTGCGGAGGATGAGGAGGGCAAGGAGCGAGGACGGATAGTGCGGAGGGTGCCATGCTCCATGGCAGGGAGCCCATGCACGAGATGAAGAGGCTGGATGCTGTGGGTGCGGAGGAGGAAGATGGTGAGGGTGAAAGGGGGGGCGGGGGCGGAGGGAGAGGAGGACGAATGGGATGGTGAGCGGGCCTACCTGCAGGCGCAGGCAGGTGCTGCAGTACGTGAGGCGGGTGGTTGGCAGTGGCCCCAACAAGCCCGTACGAGTGCACTTGCTTTGTGTGTGGTGCTAGTGGCACAGACACGCTGCTGGGTGGCTTATCTCTTGTAAGGCTTATCTTCAGATTCACACGTGCGTGGCAGAGGGTACGTGTACTGCGGCGCTGCTATCATCAGTTTTGATCTGCAAGGTGGTATGTGTTTAATTTATTGGTGTCACTACTCGCTGTTGAGCTGCTGCAAGTATGTACAGTGCTGCGGGGTTGCTTGAAGGTTGCGTTGTGACGGGCTGTTATAACTAATTGGTTCATATTGGAAATTGCATGCGGGTGTGGAGACAGTGCTCCAATCTGGCATGGGAGCTTACGGGCGGCGGCCATGTTGGACCACGTGCCTGGGTCCTCCGGTTTTCAGGCCATGCAATACTGTGGGAAACGGAGGTTGAGAGTGCTTGTGTGCATTGGCGTCACCGGCAGATATAACAGTGAATGGTTGCCATTCAGCTTGGACAGTCATGAGCACAACAAAGAGTGAAGTAAGGAATCATCACAACTACGGTATACGGTATGTTGCTTGGGTTGGAAAGCGGATTCAGTTGCAGGATTGCCGTACGCTGTAGCCCCTCCCACACGACATACCCTCCTTGTCTCCAATCCCATGACCAGGCCACGCAGGCTAACGGTACGGTACATGACAGGCAGCGAACACAGCTGGATGGCTGCTGTACACTGCTGTTGTGTGCGGCCTTGCAGAGTTGCCTCTCCGCAGCGTGCTACCTCCTTCCTGTCGGTCCACCGCTCCACCCCCACGGCCAATCAATAACTCTACTGCCATCCCAAACCAAGGCTAGCTGGCGCAAGCCCACAAGGGTTCTGGGTGCTCCAGGAACCCAAGCGAGCTACCGTACCAGTGCCTCATACTGCCAGCCCACACCCACGGCCTGGAGCAAACACCCTCGTCTTAAATTCTGCCCACAACCGGTCCACGCCACCACACCTCCTACCTAGCGGGCTACGGCACAATAAAGGCAGCGTACCCCCTGTGTGGCCCTGGTGTGTTGCCCCGCCAGCCCGCCAGGGCCATCCAGCTCGCTACCAGCACCACTTCCTGTTCTGCTACATCGCCTGAGGGCCTGGGGGGCGGCACTTCCTGTATGTCCTGTTACCACCTACCAGGGGTGTCTCTTCCTGTCGGCCCACACCCATGGCTTGGCGTCCGCCCCAACTGCCTGCTTCACGTACTGCAGCACCTTCCTGCGCCTGCCGGCCTCATCAGACCGGTCATAGTCGGCATCACTCCACTCCACCTCCTCATCACTGCTGCCGCTGCTGGTGCTGCTGTCATGGTCACTGTGGCTGTCGCTGTCACTGCTGCTACTGCTGCTGTAGCCACCGCTGCTGTCACCACCGCTGTCGCTGCTGTCCCTGATGCTGCTGCTGTAGCCACCGCTGTCACTGCTGTCGCTGACGCTGCTGCTGTAGCCACCACTGTCGCTGCTGTCGCTGACACTGCTGCTGTAGCCACCGCTGTCACTGCTGTCGCTGTCGCTGTCGCTGCTGCTGCTGTAACCGCCGCCATGGTCACCATTGATGTAGCCACTGTAGCTTTGGTGCGCCTCACGCCTCAGCTCCCACTCCGCCATCCCAATAAGCAGCTGCACCAGCAGCAGGTGCGACAGGGGGAGGAAGAGTGTGGGTTAAGGACCTGGCGTGTACTAGCTGTGCAGGGCTGGTGGGACATACGAAGGCCAGGCCAGTGGGGTGCAATGCAGCTCGTCGACTGCTTGAGAAAAGGTTGCCCAACTCGGCAGCCACAGCTATGGGCGTCCCACGGCAATAACCCAATAACCATGGCTCCCTTGGCACCAATGATCGCCTCTCGCTCCCGCATCCTCCCAGCCGTTCCCAACCCTTTGCAGGTACTTCCTTCTGGATTGCAACCAAATTCGAGCAGCTTGCAGCAGACCAGCAGTAATTCCATGTAGCAACGAGGCTCTAACCCATGCCTGTACCCACCTTTGGGTCCGTCAAGTCCGCCCCCGCCTGGTGCAGCTCCTGGACCGCCTCCAGGTTGCCAAACTCCACAGCCACAGCAACAGGGGTCAGGGAGACCTGCAAACCGTGCGCACATCCAAGCAAGCGGAATCTCAACACGCTTTAAACGTGAATCATGTATGCTGCACGTGAAGGCCACCATAAGGCTGATAAAGAGTGCAGTGCATGGAATCGTGCACAGTCCAGTGCACAGGGGCTGCTGCACGATTGTTGCAAGATGCACATTATATGAGTAACAAGCACAGTCTGTACCTTAATACACATGCACACACCTTGTTCTGCTCGTGCAGATTCACGCTTGCTAAGCTAACACACACAGCTTGTTCTGCTCGTGCAGCTTCACGCCTTCTAAGCTAACACACACAGCTTGTTCTGCTCGTGCAGCTTCACGCCTTCTAAGCTAACACACACACCTTGTTCTGCGCGTGCAGCTTCACGCCTGGGTGCTTCACCAGCCACCTCAGGCCCGGGACGTTGTTGGCAGCGGCCGCGCAGTGCAGGGGGGTGTTGCCCAGCTACAAGTAAGGGTAGGTAGGCAGGGTGTTATGTCCTTGAGGGAGCCTGGGTCACGGTAGGTGCCCATAGTTGCTGGTGGAGACAGTTGCGTAAGTGCAAGGGATTTGATTCGGAGGATGTACCGGATTGCAACAAGAAGACCCAGCCTTGGCGAAAGGTGTGCCTTTGGCCGTGCAAATATGGCCATGTTGCGTGTGTAAATAAATTAGCAAGCAACGCCAGTGCTTGCATTTGCATGCAGGCGAGGATTTGCCACTGCATCCACGCCATGCATACCAATGTACCAACAACTCACGTAGCCACGGCTGTTGACGTCCGCCCCCTTCGCCACCAGCGCCACCATCACTGGCACGATGGGGTGGACCTCCTTTCCTGCAGCAGGAGCTGCCGCCATATGCGCCCCTCCCTGCCTGCCCATGCCTCCGTGCTGCCCCCAGCCACTGGATCCAGCTGCCTTGGCGCTACGCCCCAAGCTGCTGCCGTGCCCCTGCTGGTTCTGGCCCACTGCATCCCCTCCCTCGCCGCCACTGCTGCCAGTCTGCTGCAGCCGCCACCAGCCAGCTGCGTCATGCAGGGGAGTGTTGCCGAGCTGCAGGCATGGGTGGACAGGCAAACCGGTGGCTCATTAGTAGCATATTATTTCGGAATTGCAACTGAGGGCCAAAGTGATTTGATAAAGCTTTTAAGCAACCAGCTGCCTGGGACGTTGTTGGCAGCGGCTGTGTCGTGCAGGGGAGTGTTGCTGAGCTGCAGGGAGGGCAGCCGGTGGCTCAGTAGCACCTTGACTTGGAATTGCATTTGAGTGCCAAGTCGTTCCTCTAGTGGTTAAGTTGGTAAAGTTGCCTTGCTCGCTCGGACTCTGCCACATACAGGCCTGGTGCCTAGTCTCATGCAGGGGAGAGTGCCCGATCGAGCTGCTTCCGGTTGGGGTAGGAACAGGTGGAGACACCAAATGTATGTCAAACCAGCAGCGCGTTCAGCTGTCCAGCCCCAAAACACCACCACACCTGATCACACACTCCCTTCCCGCCGTCCCCACCCCGAGTGTATCACGGCATCTGCTCCCACTGCAACAACCCCGTCCTTGCCTTATGCATGCGTCTGTCTGCCTTTCCCCACCAACCCCCCAACCCCACACATATCCCCCTCCACCACCTGCACCGGGCCAGCCTCCCTGCAGGAACGTCCACCTTGTGCACTCTCCGTCCCAGTGCACCAAGCATGCTTACCTTGTCCCTGGAATCGACTCTTGCCCCGTGCACCAGCAGCAGGCACACCACCGCCAGGTGGCCTCCCGAACAGGCACCAAACAGCGGGGTCTGGCCCAGCTGCGGGGGTAGGGGGTAGGAGGCGATGGGCCGGTCCAAAGTTGTGAGCGGCCACAAAAAGGCACCTCGGAATGTCATTGTTGAGTACCCTGTCCCAAGAGGAAGTAAGGGAATGCAGCATGCCGTCAATCTCCGATGCCCAATCGCTAGCTAACAGCCGATATTCAACATTCAGACCCCAATAGGAAGTGCATACACCGTTTCTGGTACTGCACACCCACCTCGCTACCATGTCCTTCAAAAACAAACACAGGGTTGAAACCGCATACGGTTTGGGGATAAGGAAAGGAGCAATTGGCTGGGGAGCAGGGTGCGAAAGGCAAACCACGGAGTTCTGCTGGGGTGCAGTGTGGAGGGCAGCCAAGCCGTACAGCATGGCAGTTGACGGGCATGCCTTGGATCAGTTCTCTATGGGCAAACGGGCCCTGTTTGACTGACACGGGCCACGATGTGGAACCCTCTACGCAATGGGGATGGGGGAGCCACACGCATGAACACAGGGCATAAGACACGGTCCAGGCCATGCCTGTCATTTGCTGGTGGGGGGGCTCCGCCCCCCCACGCCCCCCCGAGCGGACACCTTGCTGTTGGATGGGGGAGCCACAAGCATGAACACAGGGCATACGGCACGGAACCCTCTACGCAAGGGTTCGACATTCGCT
>VFQN01000750.1_pt1 | contig 58669 bp, 65 predicted proteins | sample 3512371 | NCBI WGS metagenome assembly VFQN01 (sample SAMN10412370, study PRJNA504923) | tailings metagenome | isolation source: Replicate 2 from Balatoc abandoned mine | place: Philippines: Itogon, Benguet | collected 2017-08-28 | reverse complement strand
CGCCGCTCAAGACCGACGTGCTGGTGGTCGGCGCGGGCTATGGCGGCCTGTCGACCGGGCTCGAGCTGGCGCGCTCGGGCGTCGAGGTGACCGTGCTGGAGCGCGGCGATTTCGGCGTCGGCGCTTCGACGCGCAATGGCGGCGGCGTCAGCGGCGGCACGACGATGGGCAAGGGCTTCTCCGGCAAGGGCGTCGGCGGCGACCCCGAGGCCTGGAAGAAGGTGATGGCGCGCATGCTGAGCGACGCCGCCGATTCGCTGGCGCAGGTCGAGACCGTGATCGAGCGCGAGGGCATCGAGTGCCATTGGCGCATGAACGGCCGCTTCAGCGGCGCCTACACGCCGCGCCACTTCGCCGAACAGCAGGCCAAGGTTGCGACCTACAACGAGCAGGCGGCGCTGGGCACCTATATGGTGCCGCGCGAGCGCCAGCGCGAGGAGATCGCCTCCGACTATTACTATGGCGGCATGGTCGTGGAGCGTACCGGCCAGCTCCATCCCGCGCTCTACTATGGCGGCCTGCTGAAGGCCGCACACCGCGCCGGCGCAACGCTCTGCGCCAACTGCGATGCCGAGAAGATCGAACGGAAGCCCGGCGGGTTCCGGGTTCTCACCAGCAAAGGCCCGATCGAGGCGCGCGAGGTGGTGATCGCGACCAACGGCTACACGACGGAACTGACGCCGACCCTGCGGCGCAAGCTGGTGCCGGTCGCCAGCCACATCATCGCGACCGAGGAGCTGCCTGAGGATCTGGTCAAAAGCCTGATCCCGAAGAACCGCGTCGTCTCCGATACCAAGCGGGTGCTCTGCTACTACCGCCAGTCGCCCGACAACAAGCGCGTGATCTTCGGTGGCCGCGCCCGCTTCACGCAGGTGACGCCCGAGGTCAGCGCGCCGGTGTTGCACGGCTACATGCTGGAGCGCTGGCCGCAGCTCAAGGGCGTGAAGATCACCCACGCCTGGACCGGCAACGTCGCCTTCGCCTTCGACTTCCTGCCGCACATGGGTGTGGAACAGGGCATGCACTATCTGATGGCCTGCAACGGCTCGGGCGTGGCGATGATGTCCTATCTCGGCTACCAGACCGCGCGGAAGATCGCTGGCGGCTCGAACGCCCCGGTCAACGCCTTCGACGGCCAGGACTTCCCGACCGTCCCCTTCTACAGCGGCAACCCCGAATGGGTCCTGCCCTTCGTCGGCGCCTGGTACCGCACCCGCGACTGGTGGGACCGGGTGCGGGCGTAAAGTCGCTCTCTCAGCTCTTTCTCCTCTCCCCCGTTAGGAGGAGAGGCTGGGTGAGGGGGCGACGCAGCCCGTGTAACCCCCTCACCTAACCTCTCCCCCGATCGGGGGAGAGGAACATGAAGGGGGGTGTGTTCCGCTCTACTTCATCACGATCGGCGAGAAGTCCTGGAACCAGTTCTGGGCCTGCACGAAGCCCGTGACCTTGGATGACAGGGCGCGGGGCGCCACGTCATGCGTCACGAACAGGAACAGCGCGTCGTCGACGATCTTCTCGTGGACCTTCTTCAGCGCCTCGTCCTGCGCCTTCTGGTCGAAGGTCGTGCGCGCCTTCTCCAGCAGAGCGTCCATTCCCGGGTCCTGGTAGAAGCCCCAGTTGGTGCCGTTGGGCGCCACCAGCTTCGAATCGAGATGGCGGATGAAGGCGGTGAACGGGTCCTGGATGAAGTAGCTGAAGTTCAGCGCGCTGGCGCCCTTCGCCAGGTCAGACTTGGCGCCGGCCCGCCACAGGTTGATCAGCGTGTTCCACTCGGCGACCTCGAACTCGATCTTGATGCCGACATCGGCCAGGTTCTGCTGGATGTACTCGTTCATCGGCAACGGCAGCATCTGGCCCGAACCGGAGCTCGAGATCAGCACCGTGGCCGTCACCGGCTTGGCCTTGCTGAAGCCCGCCTCGGCCAGCAGCTTCTTCGCCGCCTCGGGGTCGAACTTCACGTCGAAGCTCGGGCTGCCGAACCACTGGCTGCCCGGCGTGAGGAAGCCCTTGGCCGGGATCATCATGCCCTTCAGCAGCACCTTCAGCCCCTCGCGGTCGACGGCGAGGTTGGCCGCCTTGCGCACGCGCACGTCCTTCCACGGCGAGCCGTCGGCGAAGGAGAGATGCCAGGTCCAGTTGTGCGGATAGGCGTTGCTGATCAGCTTGAAGCCGGCCTTCTCCAGGCTGGGAATGGCGTCGGGCGAGGGCGCCTCGATCCAGTCGACCTGGCCCGAGCGCAGCGCCGCCGTGCGGGTCGCGGGCTCGGGGATCGGCAGCAGCACCATCTTGTCGAGCTTCGGCACGCGGGCCTTGTCCCAATAGTCCTTGTTCGGAGACAGCTCGGCGCGGGTCTGCGGCTGGAAGGCCGTCACCTTCCATGGGCCGGTGCCGGACGGCGTCTGGGCGAACTTGTTCCAGTCCTTGCCGACCTTCTCCCACTGCGCCGGGCTCGACATCATGATCCAGGAAATCTGGTAGGGCAGGAAGGCGTCCGGCGTCCTGGTCGTGATCTCGACCGTCCTGTCGTCGATCACCTTGTAGGAGGCGACGGCGGGAATGCGCGAGCGGCCCTGCGCCGCCTGCTTGGGATCGAACTGCGGAGACTTGTCGTTCAGGATCTTCTCGAGGTTCCAGACCACGGCGTCGGCCTTGAAGTCGCTGCCGTCGTGGAACTTCACGCCGTCGCGCAGGGTGAAGGTCCAGCGCGTTGGATTGGCCTCGTCGACCTTCCACGCGGTGGCGAGGCCCGGCACCAGCACCGAGGCCTTGTCGGCCGAGGACAGGTCCCAGTTGATCAGCGCATCGTAGACGGTATAGCCCATGAACCGCATGCCTTCGCCGCCCTGGTCGGTCTGGCCGGTGGTGAGCGGAATGTCCGAGGCGGTCATGCCGATGCGCAGCGTGCCCTGCGCGAGCACGGGGGTCGCGGCCAGCGACGCCAGCAGGGCGACGGTGCCCAGGACGGCTCTGTTGCGGAAGATCATATGAAAGTCCCTGTTTCCTTGTGATCGTTGTCTCCGCAGACGCCAGAACCATGCCAAAGGATAGGTGGCGCCCCCGTCCCGCCCGGTCGAAACTCCAGTCCGTTCGACAAAGAACGTGACTTCCAATTTAGAATCGTTCTAATCTTAGGTGGCGAACCTGGAACACGAGGGATGGACGATGACGACCGAGAGCAAATGCCCGTTCAGCGGCGCCCCCAAGGGCCACACCAACCGCGACTGGTGGCCCAATCAGCTCGACCTGCAGGTCCTGCACCAGCACTCCCCGCTCTCCAACCCGCTGGGCGAGGCCTTCGACTACGCCAAGGCCTTCGAGAGCCTCGACCTCGATGCCGTCATCGAGGACCTGAAGGCCCTGATGACCGATTCGCAGGACTGGTGGCCGGCCGACTTCGGCCATTACGGCCCGTTCTTCATCCGCATGGCCTGGCACAGCGCCGGCACCTATCGCGTCGGTGACGGACGCGGCGGCGCCGGCGGCGGCCAGCAGCGCTTCGCGCCGCTGAACTCGTGGCCCGACAACGTCAACCTCGACAAGGCGCGCCGCCTGGTCTGGCCGATCAAGCAGAAGTACGGCAACAAGCTCTCCTGGGCCGACCTGCTGATCCTCACCGGCAACGTCGCGCTCGAATCGATGGGCTTCAAGACCTTCGGCTTCGGCGGCGGCCGCGCCGACACCTGGGAGCCCGAGCAGGACATCTACTGGGGCCCCGAGGGCAAGTGGCTGGCCGACGAGCGCTACAGCGGCGACCGCCAGCTCCAGGGCTCGCTGGGCGCCGTGCAGATGGGCCTGATCTACGTCAATCCCGAGGGCCCCAACGGCAATCCCGATCCGGTCGCGGCGGCGCGCGACATCCGCGAGACCTTCGCGCGCATGGCGATGGACGACGAGGAGACGGTTGCGCTGATCGCCGGCGGCCACACCTTCGGCAAGACCCACGGCGCCGGCGACGCCGCCCTGGTCGGGCCCGAGCCGGAAGCCGCGCCGATCGAGCAGCAGGGGCTGGGCTGGAAGAGCAGCTTCGGCACCGGCAAGGGCCATGACGCGATCGGCAGCGGCCTCGAAGTCACCTGGACCTCGACGCCGACCAAATGGAGCAGCAACTTCTTCTGGAACCTGTTCGGCTACGACTGGGAGCTGACCAAGAGCCCGGCGGGCGCCCATCAGTGGCGGCCGAAGAACGGCGCGGGCGCCAACTCGGTGCCCGATGCGTTCGACAAGACCAAGTGCCATGCGCCGACGATGCTGACCACCGACCTGGCCCTTCGCTTCGATCCGGCCTACGAGGCGATCTCGCGCCGCTTCTACGAGAACCCGGACCAGTTCGCCGATGCCTTCGCGCGCGCCTGGTTCAAGCTCACGCACCGCGACATGGGCCCGATCGCGCGCTACCTCGGGCCGCTCGTGCCGAAGGAGCAGCTGATCTGGCAGGACCCGATCCCTGCCGTCGACCATCCGCTGGTCGGCGAGGCCGAGATCGAGGCCCTCAAGGCCAAGCTGCTGGCCTCCGGCCTCACCGTGTCACAGCTCGTGACGACCGCTTGGGCCTCCGCCGCGACCTTCCGCGGTGCCGACAAGCGCGGCGGCGCCAACGGTGCGCGCATCCGCCTGGCACCTCAGAAGGACTGGGCGGTCAACCAGCCGGCCGAGCTCGCTTCGGTCCTGCAGAAGCTCGAAGCGGTGCAGGCCGAGTTCAACGCCTCGGCGACCGGCGGCATGAAGGTCTCGCTGGCCGACCTGATCGTGCTGGGCGGCGTCGCCGCGGTCGAAAAGGCGGCCAAGGCCGCCGGCCACGACGTGAAGGTCCCCTTCGCGCCGGGCCGCATGGACGCCTCGCAGGAGCAGACCGACGCGCATTCCTTCGCGCCGCTCGAGCCGACCGCCGACGGCTTCCGCAACTTCGTCGGCACGAAGCTGCCGCAGTCGCCGGAGGAGCGGCTGGTCGACCACGCCCAGCGCCTCACCCTGACCGCGCCCGAGATGACGGTGCTGGTCGGCGGCCTGCGCATGCTGGGCGCCAACACGGGCAAGTCGAAGCACGGCGTCTTCACGTCGAAGACCGGGACACTCAGCAACGACTTCTTCGTCAACCTGCTCGACATGGCGACCGAGTGGCAGCCGGTCGCCGGCGAGGAGGGCGTCTACGAGGGCCGTGACCGCAAGTCCGGCGCCGTGAAGTGGACCGGCACGAGGGTCGACCTGATCTTCGGCTCGCACAGCCAGCTCCGAGCCCTGGCCGAGGTCTACGCCCAGTCCGACGCGAAGGAGAAGTTTGTAAAGGACTTCGTCGCCGCCTGGACCAAGGTCATGAACCTCGACCGCTTCGACCTCCACGCCTGAGGCGAAGAAGACGACCGCCCTCATATGTTCTATCCGCCGCGCTGCGGGGAGAGGAAGGGGCCCCGCGCGAAGCATGGGGTAGGTGAGGTGGTCATGTTGACGGCACCTCCCCGGAAGCACACCGTTGCACCATGACCCTGCGTGCGATGGTCCTTCTGATGGTCATTGCCGCGGCGGCAGCGATGCCAGCCGCCGCGGAAACGGTTCGCTTTTCGACGGCGACCACGCCGCCGTCGCCGCTGCAACTGCGATTGGCTCGGGAGCGCGGCGAACCTGTGCCGGTCCAGGCGACCGAGCTGATCTCGGGCGAGCTCTATCGTCCGGTCGGCGAGGGTCCGTTCCCCGCCGTCGTGGCGCTTCATGGCTGCGACGGCCGGCGTCAGGCCTCGGACGATGCGTTTGGCGCCAAAATCACCGCACTGGGCTGGGTGCTGCTGGCTGTCGACAGCTTCGGTCCGCGCGGCATTGCGCATCGCTGCACGTTCGACGCCGGCCCCCCAGTCGATCGTGTCATGGATGCTTACGCGGCGCTTCAGTACCTGGCCGGCCTGCCGTTCGTCGACGCCGATCGGATCGCGGCGGTGGGTTTCTCCCAAGGCGCGATGGTCGCCCTATCCGCGGTGCAACTCGGCGGCATCGAGAGCCTGGTCGATCGGCACTTCCGCGCCGTCGTCGCCTACTACCCCTGGTGCCGTGAACAGAACTTCTCGGTGCCGACCCTGATCCTGATCGGCGAACTCGACGATTGGACGCCGGCGAAAGCGTGTCAGGACATGATGGCGCGGCGCAGCGGTGAGGGCGCTTCTGTCCGGCTGATCGTCTATCCCGGCGCATGGCATGCCTTCAATTTTCCGCGCGCCGCGCCGGTGACCGCGTTCGGCCATCGGATCGAATACGACGAAGCCGCTGCCCGCGCCGCCTGGGATGAAACGGTCAGAGCTCTGAACAAGGCCTTCGCGAAGTAGGGCGCCAGTCACGAGCAGTGTGCTTTATGGCTTTGGCCGATCCAACTCGACAATCATGCTCTTGAGCGTTCCGCCGCGTTCAATGACGAAAGAAGCCGTCCAACCGGATCCCTCCACACCAAACTCGTATTGGATGACTTGGTCAGGTGGTCCTGGGATCGGGTGTGGAGGCAGCGGATTCCCCTTCTCGATCCACGACTTCCCGAACAGCCGCTCGAGCGCTGCCAGATCGATCATTGTAGGAAACTGACCGAATCTCAAATAGACCGACGACCGAAGCGCTCCGTCCGGATGCAGGGTGAGTCTCTGGATGCTCAAGGATGTTTGGCTTTGGGGCGGCGTTTCGAATGAAAAATCCCGAATCTCTGCCCAGTATGAGCCGATGAGGACGTCGTGTTTGCCCACCTGTAGCTTCACATCCGAGCCGCCGAAGGCGCGCTTCAGCTTGTCGACTGTGTAGAGACCGGTGTCCAGAATTTGGTCCGAAGCACTCAACTGCCAGATTGTTTCGACAAGTTGCAGAGGGCTCTGCGGTGTCTTTGATGAATCGAGGCGTGCTGCCGGCTTGGGGGCGCATCCCGCCATCACGGCAAAGGCTGGATCGGTCCTACTGATGCCGCATGATCACAAGCGACAGCGCTGCAATGACGAAGCAGCCGGCGGTCCATTGCAAGCTCTTGACGATCTGTCGGCGTTGAGCGTCGCTCGTCGACCCGCCGCGCCGCTTTCGTAGGGCGGCGCGGGCCAAGCACACCAGCAACCACAGGGCACAACCGATAAAGGCTATCAGCGCATTGCCAAACACAATCGCTGGCGCCGCGATGAAGGCTGGAGACGTGAAGGGGGATGGTCCGACGGCGCCGTCCCGCAAATGGACGTAGCCCGCGCTCGATACGGCCGTGACCGCACCGGAAGCGAAGGCGAAGAAGAAGTTGCGATAGTAGCGCGCCATCAGTTCCTTGCCGCGCTCCGTGTACGGGCCGCCGTCCCACAGGGTCGAAACAAATGACGTCTTGGAAGAAGGAAGCGGCTGCCGTTCCAGCCGGGCGCCGACGATCGCTAACAAGGCCGCCACAAGGAAATAAAAGAATGAGAACGTCCCGAGGACGGTAAGGATGGCGAGCGCTAGTTTCATCGGCTTGCTATTCGATGCGATCAGGATAGCCGCGTCGCTTGACTCACCGCCAGCTGCCAACCGTCCTTCGCCGTCACGTACACGGAGACCCAGCGGACATCGTAGGTCTTCTGGTCGGCGACGTTCGGGATCGGGCTCTTGCCGGTCGCGATCACGGTCGGACCGGTGAAGACGCGGAAGGTGAGGTCGGTGGCGGGGGCCGTCTCGATCATGGGTTCGCCGGCCATCGCGGCGGCGAGGCGGGCGTCCTTGGTGTCGAGCTTTCCAGTTTCGGCCGTGTGCGTGAAGCCGTCGGCATAGAACGCGCGCAGGGCGGCGAGGTCTTTGACGCGCATGGCCTTGGCGAGCCTGCTGCGGAAGTCGGTGACTTCCTGGATGAACTTCTTCGCTTCCGCCGAATCGGGTTGGCGCGGCGGATGGGCGAGGGCCTCTGGGACCAGAGCGAGAAGCGGGAGACCCGCGAGCAGGGTGCGTCTACGCATCCTTCGAGGATACGCCGGCCTCGGCGAAGGTCGCCATGCCGTTGTGGCAGGCGGCGGCGGCCTTGAGCAGCGGGACGGCGAGCGCGGCGGCCGAGGCTTCGCCCAGGCGCATGTCGAGGTCGAACAGCGGGCGCAGGCCGAGTTCGGCGAGCAGGCGCGTGTGGCCGGGTTCGGCCGAGCGGTGGGCGACCAGGCAATGGTCGAGCGCGCGGCGGTCGACGGCGCGCAGCACCGCGGCGGCGGCGGTGCAGGCGAAGCCGTCGAGCAGGACGGGGATGCGGCCCATGCGGGCGGCGACGATGGCGCCGGTCAGGGCTGCGAATTCCTCGCCGCCGACCGCGGCCAGCAGTTCGAGCGGATCGCGGCGCGCGATCGCGTCCTTGTGGAAGGCGAGCGCCTCGTCGATCACCGCGATCTTGTGGGCGAGCGCCTTGCCGCTGACGCCGGTGCCGGGGCCCGCCCAGTCGGCGCCGCTGCCGCCGAACAGGGCGGCGCAGAGCGTGGCGGCCGCCGTCGTATTGGCGATGCCCATTTCGCCCAGGCACATCACGTCGATGCCGGGTTCGGCCGCCATCATGCCGTAGGCCATGGCATTGGCCGCGCGCGTCTCGTCCATCGCCGGGCCTTGCGTGAAGTCGGCGGTCGGATGGTCGAGGTCGAGCTCGTAGATGCGCAGGTCGGCGTCGATCGCGGCGGCCAGCTGGTTGATGGCGGCGCCGCCGTTCAGAAAGTTCTTCACCATCTGCTGGGTGACTTCGGGCGGATAGGCCGAGACGCCGCGGGCGGCGACGCCGTGCGTGCCGGCGAACACCGCGATGCGCGGCCGTTCGACCCGCGGCTGGGCGCGGCCCTGCCAGCAGGCCAGCCATTCGGCGATCTCCTCCAGCCGGCCCAGCGAGCCCGGCGGCTTGGTCAGCTCGGCCTGGCGGCGGACCACCTCGGTCTGGGCGGTGAGATCGGGTCCCGGCAGGTCGCGCAGGATCCGGCGCATTTCATCGAAGGAGGCAGCCGACATTGTTTGTCCGGGGGCATTCAGGAAGGGGCCGGACCATCCTATATTCGCGGGACCATGACCAGTCCCCACGAGCCTTCCTCCTCTTCCTTCGGCGGCGGCGCCCACCGCCCGGCGTCGTTCGACGAGTGGCTGCAGGCCTTCAAGGAACAGATGACCTTCTTCACCGGGCTGAAGCTCGATGTCGGCGTGCCGCGCTGGCAGCTGGCCGACGTGCTGCCGGTCCTGCCCGCGGTGGGCGCGGCGATCGGGCTCGCCTCCGGGCTGGTCTTCGCCATCGTGCGCGGCATCGCCGGGCCGGGCTGGCTGGCGGCGGTGCTGGCGGTCGGCGCGGCCGTGATCCTGACGCGCGCGCTGCATGAGGACGGATTGGCCGACACCGCCGACGGGCTGGGGCCACACGCGCTGGAGCCGGCACGGCGCCTCGAGATCATGCGCGACAGCCGCAACGGCACGTTCGGCGTGCTGGCACTGGCGCTCACGGTGCTGATCAAGGTCGCCTGCCTCGCGCAGTTCGGCGCCGCCACCGGACTCGTGGTGCTGATCTCGGCCCATGCCTTGTCGCGCGCCGTGCTGGCCTATCCGCTGCTGGCGTTTTCGCCGGTCCATGCCGATGGGCTGGGCGCGACCGCGGGCAAGCCGACCGACAACGACGTCTGGATCACGATCGGCATCGGCGCGGGGCTGGCCTTCCTGCTGATGCTGGGCAAGGGCCTGTTCGTCGCGATCCTGGCGCCGCTCGCCGCGATTGCCTCGGCCTGGTTCGCCTCGCGTTGGATCGCCCGGCGGCTCGGCGGCTATACCGGCGACACGCTGGGCGCGGTGCAGCAGAAGGCGGAGGTCGTGTTCCTCGTGGTGGCGGCGCTGTTCATCGGCAGCTAAGAAGGCGGCCGCGTAAGAGTCCAGCGGAGGAATACATGGCGACGGGCGCCAAGATCACGGGAGCGGTCACGCGGTGGTGGTGGGTGCGGCATGCGCCGGTGCCCAATCCGGAACGCCGCTGCTACGGCCAGTCGGACATGGATTGCGACGTGAGCAACGAGGCGCTGTTCCGCCACCAGGCGAAGCTGCTGCCCAAGGGCGCGGTCTGGTACGCCTCCAACCTGCTGCGCGCCCGCAAGACCGCCGAAACGCTCGCCAACTCCGGCGCGGAGATGGACACGCTCAACATCGATCCCGACCTCGCCGAGCAGCATTTCGGCTCGTGGCAGGGACTCACCTATGTCGAGATCGCCGAGAACCATGCCAACAACCATCTGTTCTGGCTGGGACCGCCGGAATTCCGGCCCGACGGCGGCGAGAGCTTCGTCGACCTGCGCGACCGCACGGTGCGCAGCATCGACCGGCTGACCGCCGAGCACAAAGGCCGCGACATCGTGGCGACGGCGCATGGCGGCACGATCCGCGCGGCGCTGGCCCATGCCTTCGACCTGCATCCCGAGGCGGCGGTGCGCTTCGAGATCGACAATGTCTCGATCACCCTGATCGAGCATTTCGAGCAGGCCGATCCGTTGCATGCCTGGCGCGTGGCGTTCGTGAACTACATGCCGCGCGAGATCGTCCTCGCCCATGCCGGCGGGCCTGCGTGACGTCGACCGGCAAGTCGACCGCGGCGCTGGCGGCCGAACAGGCCGCCCACTGGAACGGTCCGGGCGGGCAGAACTGGCTGAAGGCCCAGGCGCGCCTCGACCATCTGATGGCCGGGATCACGCGCCAAGCGCTCGCCCTGGCCAACGCGCAGCCCGGTGAAAGGGCGATCGACGTCGGCTGCGGTCCGGGCACCACGGCCGCGGCGCTGGCGGCTTCGGTCGGGCCGGAAGGTCATGTGCTGGGCGTCGACATCTCGCAGGTGCTGATCGACGCGGCGGCGACGCGACGGCTCCCCAACGCGACCTTCGTCGTGGCCGATGCCGGCGCGCATGCGTTCGAGGCGGCGTCCGCGGACCTGGTCTTCTCGCGCTTCGGCGTCATGTTCTTCGGCGATCCGGTCGCCGCCTTCACGAATTTGCGGCGTGCGCTGAAGCCGTCGGGCCGGCTCGCCTTCGTCTGCTGGCGCAGCGCGCAGGACAATCCCTGGAGCCTGGCGCCGGTGAGGGCGGCCGCACCGTTTCTCGCGCTGCCGCCGCGGCCCGGCCCGGAAGAGCCCGGCCAGTTCGCCTTCGGCGACCGCGCCCGCGTCGAGCGCATCCTGACCGGGGCGGGCTTCGCGGATCTCGCGATCGAGCCGCTCGACGTGGAGATCTGGATGGGCCGCGACCCGGCCGACGTCGTGGCCAACGCGGTTCGCTTCGGGCCGCTGGCACGGCCGCTCGCCGAGGCCGATCCGGCCGCCGCGGCGCAGGCGAAGGCCGCGATCGTCGAGGCGATGGCGCCGCATGCCACCAAGGACGGCGTGTCGCTGCCCGGCGCCTGCTGGCTGGTCGGCGCCCGGCCCGGCTGATGGAACACATTTCCACCTTCCCGCTGCCGCCGGTGACGCTGGTGCTGGGCGGGGCGCGCTCGGGCAAGAGCACCCATGCCGAGCGCCTGGTGACCGGCACCCTGCATGGCGGGGCGCCGCGGCCGGCGGTCTACATCGCCACCGCCGAGGCGGGCGATGTCGAGATGGCGACCCGGATCATGGCCCACCGAGCCCGCCGTGGCGCCGTCTGGACCACGGTCGAGGAGCCGCTGAAGCTCGCGGACGTGCTGGAGCAGGCGGCGACCAAGGGGCAGCCCATTCTGGTGGACTGCCTCACCCTCTGGCTCTCCAACCTCATGCATGCCGGCGAGGACGTCGACCAGGCGACGGACGAACTGGTCCGGTCACTGGATGATCACACCCAGCCGGTGGTCTTCGTCAGCAACGAAGTGGGCCTCGGCGTGGTGCCCGACACGCCGCTCGGCCGCAGCTTCCGGGACGCGATGGGCCGGCTGAATATGCGCATCGCCGAGCGGGCCGACCGGGTGATCCTGATGGCCGCGGGCCTGCCTCTGACGATGAAGGACCGGCCGGCGCCGTCGCGCTGAGGACGGGCCAATCCGGCGGCGAAACGTGGTATGGTGCAACCGTTGTGACCATCCAGGCGCTCCCTCGGCGTCGGTCGCCAGCCAAACGGAGCACAAAATGAAGCTCGATCGCCGAACCGTCCTTTCGGGCACCGCGGCCGCGTTCGCCGCGCCGTTCCTCGGGTCCCAGCCAGCCCGCGCCGATGCCAAGCGCCAGTCGCTGGTCGATTCCTGCCTCGCCACCGCCCGCAAGATCCTGGGCGGCCCCGACTTCCCCGATGCCGCCGGCCAGATGGTCAATGCGCGCGGCGTGCTGATCATTCCCGAACTGGTCCAGGGCGGGTTCATCTTCGGCGCCGCCGGCGGCCGCGGCGTCCTGCTGGGCCGCGCCTCGCCCAACAACTGGAGCTACCCGGCCTTCTACCTCATGGGCTCCGGCAGCGTCGGCCTGCAGGTCGGCGGCAAGGTGTCCGAGATCGTGTTCATCATCCGGACCGAGAAGGGCCTGCAGGCGATCATCGACCACAAGTTCAAGTTCGGCGCGGAAGCGGGCGTGACCATGGTCGCGGTCGGGATCGGCCTCGAGGGCGCCACGACGGGAGCCGGCGGGGCCGACATCGTGGCCTTCGCCAATTCGCAGGGCCTGTTCGCCGGCGCTTCGCTCGAGGGCTCCTACATCGACGCCGACAACGACTGGAACGCGCTCTATTACGGCAGCGGCGCCACGGCGAAGGGCGTCATCCTCGACCGCCGCTACACCAACCCCGGCGCCGAACCGCTCCGGCAGTATCTGTCGAAGTGGTAGTCGCCGGGCGGATTGCTCTCCTACCCGCAGGTCTCGATGCGCGGCGGTGCGCCCAGCACCGTGGCCACTTTCGAAATGTCGAGGCAGCGCGCACCGATCCATGCCTTGGTCTGCACCAGGATCGCGAAGCGGGCGAAGGTGTCGGCCTGGTCTGACGGCGTCGGCCTCTTGCGCGCCAGCAGCCAGGTGAGCGCGTAGAGATTGCCGGTCGCGAAGTCGGCCGACGGCACGTCGGGATCCTTTGCCCAGAGGGCCACGTTCTTCTGGGCCGCACCCGACGGATCGGCGAGGCCGGCCAGCCAGGCATGGGCGTTGGAGGCCAGCGCATAGGAACCGCCATTCTGGGCGATCAGCGCCTTCACCTCTCCGGCCGCGGCGACATAGCCCTGGCCCTGGACGGTGCTGCCGGCACAGCCGACCCGGCACAGCGCCACGAACGTCAGATATTCCGCGAGGATGATCTCGATGTTGCCGTTGTTGTGCCGCCGCCAGGCGCGCGCGAGGTTCCAGCCCTGGGTCAGCTCCGCCCCGGTCCACGGCTTGGCGGCCTGCGGCGTGTCGCGTTCGAGCTCGCCGATCACGGCCTGCGCGGCGGCCTGCCATTCGGGCGGGATCTGGGCGGCGGCCGGCGGAGCGATGCCGAGCAGGATCAGCAGCAGGATCGAGCGGAGTCGTTTCATGGCGGGCTCCCTTCAGTATTTGCGGGCGGTCGTGCGGTCGCGGCTTTCGTATTGGACGAGGTCGTCGGCCCGCAGCACGGTCGCGTCGGGCGGCATCAGCCAGCGCCTTTGTGCCGGCCTGATCAGCGGGTAGTGGCGCGCATCGTCGAGCGCGGCGCCGACCTCCCAGCAATCCTCTTCGCAGGTGATCCAGGTCGCGGGCGCGAAGCGGCGCAGGTCGATCGAGACCGAGTAGGTCCGCAACGTCTTGCGGCCCTTGTTGAAATATTCGTGGAAGTACGACATCGCGAGTTCGCGCAGGCTGCGATAGACCGGATCGCGCCAGCGCAGCCAGACATGGTTGCTCTTGGAGATCGCGCCCCAGCAGCCGTCACGGCGGAACAGGGTGACGACGTGATCGGCATCCTCGCGCGTGGCCGTCAGGTCCATGACCAGGGGCGGCTCGCCCTGCAGCCACAGCGCGCAGGCCGCGACGAAGGCCGCCTCGAGGCAATGCGCCTCGCGATGGCGCAGCACGCCGCGCACGGAACGCAGGCAGTCGCCGTCCGGCTCGAAATTGGCCGGCAGGGAAGTGAGATATTCCTGCACGCGCTGTGGCGTGCGGAGCGACGTTAGGATGCGTCCTTCGGCGGCGGTGAGGCCGAGTTCTGCCGGGGTGGGGCGTTTGCGTCTGCGCATCGAGTGCAATAGTGCCGTGATGCGCCGGGACAGGCCAGCGAATGAAGGCCGGATGGCAACGGCTAGGGGTCGGGGTGGTTGGTGGAGCTGAGGGGGATCGAACCCCTGACCTCCTCATTGCGAACGAGGCGCTCTCCCAGCTGAGCTACAGCCCCCTCCGACCCTTGGAGAACCGCGCGGATAATGGTTGCCGGGCCCCCTGTCAAGCAAACCGGCCTGTGATAGCGTCCGCCCGGCAATTCGATCCGCATTTTCGATGGAGAGTAGACGATGAGCCACGCCAAGAAGGTCGTTCAGACCGACGCCGCCCCCAAGGCGCTCGGCCCCTATTCGCAGGCTGTCGTGGCCAACGGGCTCGTCTTCTGCGCCGGCCAGATTCCGCTCGACCCCGCGACCGGCGAGATCGTCGAGGGCGGCATCACCGAGCAGACGCACCAGGTGCTGAAGAACCTGCGTGCGGTGCTGAAGGCGGCGGGCAGCGACCTCGGCCACGCGGTCAAGACCACCGTGTTCCTGAAGAGCATGGACAGCTTCGCCGCCATGAACCAGGTCTATGGACTGCCCGAATATTTCGGCAGCTCGACGCCCGCGCGCTCGACCGTGGAAGTCGCGCGGCTGCCGCGCGACGTCATGGTGGAGATCGAAGTCGTTGCCCTCGCCTGACGTCATGGCCGGTCTGGTGACATGGATGCTGGCCCTCGGCTCCCTCACGGTGGCCCTCTTGCTGGTCGGCTACGTGCTGATGTCGCTCGTGCTGATCATCCCGACATGGCGCATCTGCACGCGGGCCGGCTTCTCCGGGGCGCTGTCGCTTTTCCATCTGGTGCCGTTCATCGGCTCCTTCATCGTCATGGGCATGCTGGCCTTCAGCACCTGGCCCGCCGGCGAATCGTCGCCGAGGCGCTAGCACATGGGCGTGGAAATCGCGGCTCTCACGAGCTTCTTCGGCCTGACCGGCGCCTTCGCGCTGGTCGGCACCGTGCTCGCGGCGTGGATGGCCTGGCGCATCGTCGAGAAGGCAGGCCTGCCGGGATGGACCGGCCTCGGCGCCATCCTGCTCACGCTGACCGGCGTGGGCACGATCGTGCCGTTGATCCTGCTCTGGATCTTCGCCTTCATGCGCTGGCCGCGCGATGAGGCGGAGTCCGCCGGTTCGTTCGGCTTCGCGCCCTCGCGCGGCGGCGCTCCGACGACGGGGCCGGTCGCGCTGTCGGGCCCGGCCATGGCGCTTCCCGACGCGCGCGGCTGGCGCCTCGACGGCACGCTCGGCAACGGCGGCACGGTCTCGCTCGCGATCGCCGGTACGTCGGGCACCTATGCGCTGACCGGAGCCCCGGGCGGGGCTCCGACCGATCTCAGCGTGCCCGATCCCTCGGTCGGCCAGCCCCATGCCAGGCTGATGCTCTCGGGCCAGCGTCTGGGTCTCGAGGACCTCGGCAGCCCGGGCGGGACCTTCATCGACGGCGCCCGGCTGCTGCCCGAGCACGGACCGCGCGACATCAGCGCGGTGCGCTCGATTCGCCTCGGCCGCGTGGAACTCAGCCTGACGCGGGCCTGAATGGGCTTGTGATCGGCAAGGCCCGCCGAGTAGGGTGCCGCGGCCGGCGGTTGGCCGGCCTCAAGGCGCGGGGACCCGATGCTGTCGTTGGCGGTGCTGATCGACAAGATTATCGACATCTACACCTGGATCGTGATCGCCAGTGCGATCATGAGCTGGCTGGTGGCGTTCGGCGTGGTGAACGTCCGCAACCGTTTCATCAGTGTCGTGGTCGACATGCTGTTCAGGCTGACCGAGCCGGTCCTGCGCCCGATCCGGCGCATGCTGCCCAATCTCGGCGGCGTCGACATCTCGCCCGTCATCCTTCTGCTCGGCCTGTTCTTCATCCGCAGCCTGCTGTGGGAGTATGTCTGGCCGGCGTTCGTGCACTGACAAGCTGCTGAGCGCTCCGCCGGCCGACCCCGTATTCCTGCGCCGAAACCCCGGTGGCGTGACCATTCAGCTCCGCGTGCAACCCCGCGCGCGCCGTCTGGCGCTCGAAGCCACGGCCGAAGGCGGGCTCAAGGCCGCAGTGACGGCTGCGCCCGAGGATGGCAAAGCCAACGACGCCGTCGTCGCGCTGCTGGCGCAGGCCTGGCGCCTTCCGAAATCGACCTTCGAGATCGTGCGCGGCGGGACGGCGCGAGAGAAGACCCTCATGGTCGCGGGCGATCCTGCCGTGCTCGCAGACCGGATTGCCGAATGGATGCGCCAGAAGGACTGACGAGAATGGCTGATGCGAAACTGATCGATGGAAAAGCCTTTGCGGGCGGTCTGCGCCAGCGCGTGGGCGCCGGTGTCGCCGACTTCGTAGCCAACGGTGGCCCGAAGCCCGGCCTCGCCACGGTGCTGGTCGGCGACGATCCCGCCAGCCAGGTCTATGTCCGCAGCAAGGGCCGGCTCGCGGTCGAGCTCGGCATGGCGAGCTTCGATCATCAGCTTCCGCCCGACACGACGCAGGCCGAGCTGCTGGAGCTGATCGGGCGCCTCAATACCGACCCCGCAGTCAACGGCATCCTGGTCCAGCTGCCGCTGCCGAAGCATCTCGACACCGCGCAGGTCCTGGTCGCCATCGATCCCGCCAAGGACGTCGACGGATTCCATCCGGTGAATGTCGGCCGCCTGGGCTCGATCGCGCCGGGCGCCCCGCTGGACTTCCCGGTCCCCTGCACGCCGCTCGGCGTCTCGATGCTGCTGCAGGACGCGCTGGGCTCGCTGTCGGGTCTCAATGCGGTGATCGTCGGCCGCTCCAACCTGGTCGGCCGGCCGGTGGCACAACTGCTGCTGCGCGCCGACTGCACGGTCACCATCACCCATTCGCGCACGCGCGACCTGCCCGGCCTCTGCCGGCAGGCTGACATCCTGGTGGTGGCGATCGGCCGGACCGAATTCGTGAAGGGCGACTGGATCAAGCCGGGGGCGGCGGTGATCGACGTCGGTATCAACCGCATCCCGACGCCGGAGGGCAAGAGCCGCCTGGTCGGCGACGTGGCCTTCGCCGAGGCGCAGAAGGTGGCGGGATACATCACGCCGGTGCCGGGCGGCGTCGGCCCCATGACCGTGGCCTGCCTGATGTACAACACGCTGCAGGCGGCACGCCGCGTTGCCGGCCTGGCCTTCGTCGCCGTCTGATCCGGGAGTCGTTCCGGGATAATCGAGGCGAGCATTCCAACAAAGACCTCACCTTGAGGAGCGAACGCAGTGAGCGTCTCGAAGGGCGGGAACGCGCACCTTGCCTGTTGCCCACCCTTCGAGACGCGCAGCGAGGCGGCGCTCCTCAGGATGAGGTAAGTAGGTCCCGATCAGTTCTTCAGCATGCCCGCGACCAGCGCGGTCACGTTGTGGCGCATCATCTTCTCGTAGGTCGGCGCGGGTCCGTCGGGTCCTGACAGCGCGTCGGTATAGAGGCGGGGGCCGACCACGCCGCCGGATTCGCGCGCGATCTGGTCGATCAGGCCGGGGTTGGTCATGTTCTCGACGAACAGCGCCTTGATGCCCTGGTCGCGCACCTGGCGGATGAGTACCGCGACATCCTTGGCGGAGGGCTCGCTGCCGGTGTTGTAGCCGCGCGGCGACCTGAACTGCACGCCATAGGCCGCGGCAAAGTAACGAAATGAATCATGGCCGGTGATCGCCTTGCGTTTCTCGGCCGGTACTTTGGCGATCTCCTGCTTCACCCAGGCATCGAGCTCGGCCAGCCGCTTGTCGTAGAGTTCCGCGCGCTCGCGATAGCGCGCTGCATTCGCGGGATCGGCTTCGGAGAGACCCTTGGCGATGTTCGCGACATACACGCGGACACGGCCCACATCCTGCCAGCAGTGCGGATCGGGACCGTGGGCGTGGCTATGGCCCGGCGTCGGCGCCGCTTCGAGCGTCGGGACGCCGACTGTTGCGACGATGGCGCGTCCCTTGAAGGGAGCTGCCTTGGCCAGCCGGTCGATCCAGCCCTCGAAACCCAGGCCGTTGCTCACCAGAACGCGGGCTTCGGCGAGGGCGCGCGCATCGGCGGGACGGGGCTGGTAGGTGTGGGCATCGACATCGGCGCCGACGAGAGTGGATATTTCGGCGAGGTCTCCCGCCACTTCGGCCACGAGGTCGTTCAGGATCGAGAAGGTCGCGACGGCCTTGATCTTGGTTTGGGCGGAGGCCGGTGGTCCACCGGACAGGAGAGCGCCCAGGCAGAGAGCCAGGGAAAGAGCACGGATCAGCATTATGTTATGATATAACACTACGGCGGAAAGTCGAGCCACAGCGGCACGTGGCCGGTGGCCGCGAAGAACCGCTGCAGATCCTCGGTCGCGATCGCCGTGGTCATGGTGTTGACCAGCGGATGGGCGTTCACCGGCCCACCTTCGACCAGTCCGCGGTCCAGCGCCAGGCGCACGCTCCGCGAACCGTCGTTGATCAGGGCCAAAGGCGTCACCGAACCCGGTTCGACGCCAAGCTGGCGGCGCAGCCGGTCGGGGCTGCCGAAGGAGAGGCGGCCGGCGCCCAGCACTTCGCCCAGCCGCTTGAGGTCGACGGCACGGTCTTCGAGGGCCACGACCAGCCACATCTCCTCCTTTTTGTTGCGCAAGAAGAGGTTCTTGATGTGATGGCCGGGCAGGTTGCCGCGCAGTGCCTTTGCCTCCTCCACGGTGAAGACGGGGGGATGTTCGACGGTACGATGGGCGATGCCCAGCGCTTCGAGGCGGTCGAATAACTGTTGCGGGGTGTGCATGGGCTCGTCTTACATGGCTCGAATGAAGGGAATCATTCTCTCGGGCGGCAGCGGCACGCGGCTCTACCCCATGACGCGGGCGGCCAACAAGCAGCTCCTGCCGGTCTACAACAAGCCGATGGTCTACTACCCGCTGACCACGCTGATGCTGGCGGGGTGCCGCGACATTCTGCTGATCGTCAATCCGGGCGACGTCGAGGCCTATCGCCGGCTGTTCGGCGACGGCCGTCAATGGGGCATCGATATCAGCTACGAGCCGCAGCCCAAGCCTGGCGGCATCGCCGAGGCGTTCCTGATCGGCCGCCAATTCATCGGCAACTCGCGCGTCGGCCTGATCCTGGGCGACAATCTCTTCTACGGCGATTCACTGCCGGCGGTCGCGGAGCGTGGCGCCCAAGGAAAGGGGGCAGTGGTCTATGCCTATTGGGTGGCCGATCCTTCGGCCTATGGCGTCGTGGAGTTCGACGCTCAGGGCCGGCCCCTCAACATTGTCGAAAAGCCCAAGCAGCCCAAGTCGAACTGGGCGGTCACAGGCCTCTATTTCTATGATTCGGACGTCTGCGACGTTGCCGGCCAGATTCCGCGATCGGCGCGTGGCGAACTCGAGATCAGCGACATCAACGCACATTACCTGAAGGAAGGCCGGCTCACGGTCGAGAAGCTGGGCCGCGGCTATGCCTGGCTCGATACCGGGACGCCGTCGAGCCTGTTGCGCGCCGCCCAGTTCGTCGAGACGGTTGAAGATCGGCAAGGCCTGCAGATCGGCAGCCCCGAGGAAATCGCTTGGCGCAGGGGCTATATCGACGACGGCGCCTTCGAGAAGCTGATCCAGCCGATCCGCGAAAGCGAATACGGCAAATATCTGCAGCGGCTGCTGGCGCGCGGCTGAGGTCGTGTCGGGCTCTTGCCAAGACGGTGGAAAAGCCCTATCAACGCCGCCTTCCGGCGACCTACCCAGCCGGATCGGAGCGCGGGCGTAGCTCAGGGGTAGAGCACGACCTTGCCAAGGTCGGGGTCGAGGGTTCGAATCCCTTCGCCCGCTCCAATCTTCCCACGGCACAGAAGTCTCCTGCACCAAACTCGGTGCAGCGACGATGTGTGCTTCGGGAAGGCGTTAGATGGTGTGATTGTTGCCGTGAACGAAGCCGAGCGTTCCCGTGGTCTCGCCGGGATGTGGACCCATCATCGCCGGAACATCCCCTATCAGATCGGCGCCTTGCTCGACCGGATCGGGCCCGCTCTGCTCTCCCGCGCGCCGGCGCTGGGTCGCCTCTACGCAAGGCTCATCGCGCGTCGCGGACTGACGCTCACGCGCTACCCTGGCTGGACGTTCGGCGCCGAGTACTACATCGAGCGAAGCTGGGGCACTCTGCGCCGCGGCGTGCTGTGGGAGCATGCGCTCGAACACCGGCTCGAGGTTCCGCTCACCGTGCGGTGGTACGACGGTCTCGAGGTCGACGTGAGGCTCGGCAACGATCACAGCCTCTGCCTCTATGTCAGCGGCACCTTCGAGCCGAACGAATTCTATTTCCTCGCGCAGGTCCTGAAGCCCGGCATGACGGTGCTCGACGTCGGCGCCAACGAAGGGCTCTACACGCTGTTCAGCGCCCGGCGCGTCGGTCCCGCCGGGCGGGTCGTGGCCTTCGAGCCGAGTTCGCGCGAGCGACGCAAGCTCCAGCAAAATGTTACCCGGAACCGGCTGGGCAACGTGACCGTCGTGCCCTGCGCGGTCGGCAGCCGCGAGGGCACCGCCGCGCTGCAGATCGCGGCTGGCGTGCATTCGGGCCACAACACGCTGGGCGCCCTGGTCTATGACGATGCGCCGGCGGCCGGCGTCGAGCACGTTCGCGTCGAACGCCTCGACAGGCTGATCGAGCGGCTGGGCGTCGCCAGCGTCGACGTCATCAAGATCGACGTCGAAGGTGCCGAGATGCATGTGCTCGAAGGCGCCCGCAAGACACTCGCGGCCCATCGGCCGATCCTGATGGTCGAGGCGAACGACGAGGCCTTGCAGGCGCAGGGGGCGAGCACGGCTTCGTTGCTTGCTTTCCTGCGCGACGAACTCGGCTACGGCATCTTCGTCTTCTCGTCCGAGACCGGCGGCGTCGAGCCGATGCGCGAGGGCTCTTCCGCCTCGGCCAATATCGTGGCGGTCCCGTCGGAGCGCCGCGCGGAGCTCCTGGCGCGCCTCTGAGGGCTGCTTGCCCGGCTCGGGCGCGATGTGCTTAACCATCGCATCATGAGTGAAACCGCGAACGCCCACGACCTCGCCATCGTCCGCACCGTGGCCGACCTGCGCCGCTGCGTCGCGGAATTCCGCAGGGCCGGTCGCACGATCGGCCTCGTGCCGACCATGGGCGCGCTGCATGAAGGCCATGTCAGCCTCGTGAAGGGCGCTCTCGATCGCGGCGACGTGCCGGTGACCAGCATCTTCGTCAATCCGACCCAGTTCGGCCCGAAGGAGGATTTCTCCGCCTATCCGCGCGACGAGGAGGGCGACTTCGCCAAGCTGCGCGCCGCGGGCTGCCGTATCGCCTACGCGCCCAGCAAGGAAGAGATGTATCCCGGCGAGCAGCTCACGACGGTGACCGTCGCCGGCATCACCGACGGCCTGTGCGGTCCGCTGCGGCCCGGCCATTTCCAGGGCGTCGCCACGGTGGTGAGCAAACTCCTGCTGATGGCGATGCCCGACCGCGCCTATTTCGGCGAGAAGGACTACCAGCAGCTCCAGGTCATCAAGCGCATGGTGCACGACCTCGCCATGCCGTTCGAGATCGTGGGCATGCCGACGGTGCGCGAGAAAGACGGGCTCGCGATGTCGTCGCGCAATCGATACCTCAGCGCCGAGGAGCGCGCGAAGGCGCTTTGCATGTACCGGCAGCTCGTGAAGGTCGCCGACACGGTGCGCGACGGAAAGGCCTCATGCTCGGACGCCTCGGCGGCGGCGGCCCAGGCGCTGCGCGACGGCGGCTTCGACATCGTCGAGTATTTCACCGTGGTCGACGCCGAGAGCCTGAAGCCGCTGGAGCGCGTCACGGGCCCGGCCCGCGTCATCGCCGCGGCGCGCCTTGGTCGCACGCGCCTGATCGACAACCTCGCTGTTTAGCGAAAAGACCCGTCGTCTCGACCGGAGCCTCGCGCAGCGAGGCACTTCGCACCTTCGGTGCTCCGGTCGAGACGACGGGACTTCTTCGTAAGTTCACGCCGCCTGTTCGAGCGTCGAGGCGACGTCGCGCGTGGTCACGCGGCGCAGGTCGCGCACCTTGGTCGTATCGAAGGGGCGCGCGCGGTGCATGGTGCAGCGATTGTCCCAGATCACCAGGTCGCCCTTGGCCCAGCGATGGGCGTGCACGAAGCGCGGCTGTGTCGCGTGCTCGATCAGGTCGAGGATGATCAGGCGCCCGTCCGCCACCGGCATGCCGATGATGTGCGACGCGTGGGCGGCGAGATAGAGCGTCTTGCGGTGCGAGCCGGGATGGGTGCGCACCAGCCGCTGCAGCACCGGCGGCAGCGAGGCGCGTTCCTCGTCGGTGTATTGCACGACGCCCAGCTGTTCGCGCGAGCGCCAGATCGAATGCTCGGCGACCAGCCCTTCCAGCGCCTTCTTCTTCGACTCGGGCAGCGCATCGTAGGCGGCGCGCATGTCGGCGAATTCGGTGTCGCCGCCTTCCTCGGGAACGACGTGCGCATAGAGCATCGAGAGGGCGCCGGGCACGGCTCGGAACGAGGCATCAGTATGCCACAGCCGGTTGGCGAGGCCATCGAGCCGGCGGCGTGCGTCGGGCTGGAGCACCCTGCCTTCGCTGTCGAGGTTGGAGATATCGGCGACCTCGTCCGAATCGATCCGGTGCTTGATGTCGCGATGCCGGAGCCTCAGCGCGGAGGATGCGACCGGGCCGAAGTTGCGCGCAAAGGCGACCTGCCGTTCGTCGTCGAGCGTCTGTCCGCGGAAGACCACGACCGCGAAGCGGTTGATGGCGTCCTCGATGGCCTGCCGGTCGGCCGGCTTCAGCGGTTGTGCCACGTCGACGTCGGCGATCTCGGCCACGAATTCGGGATGAGTTGGCGTAACGGTGATGCTCACGACCGCCTCCCGCGGCTATAGTGGCTTTTCACAATATTCTCTCCCAGGCAACGCCATGCCGCAAACCATGAAGCTCGCTTTGCTCGACGACTACCAGAAGGTCGCCCTGCGCATGGCCGAATGGGACCGTCTCAGGAAGCGCGGCGTCGAGATCACGGTGTTCCACGAGCCCTTCGCCTCGGTCGAGGAGGCGGCGCAGAAGCTGGCGCCGTTCGACATGCTGGGATTGCTGCGCGAGCGGACCGCCTTCCCGCGCGCGCTGATCGAGAAGCTGCCCAACCTCAAGTTCATGGTGCTGACCGGCGCCCGCGCCGCAAGCCTCGACGACAAGGCGGCGGCCGAGCGCGGCATCCCGATCTCGACGACGCCGGGCGGCACCTCGAACGCGCCGACCGCCGAACTGGGCTGGGCGCTGCTGATGATGTGCGCCCGCGATCTCGCCAAGGCCGAACGGCTGGCGCGCCAGGGCAAGTGGCACGACGGCATCGAGCAGATGGTGGTGCTCGAGGGCAAGCGGCTGGGCATCCTGGGCCTCGGCAAGCTGGGCAGCCGCGCCGCGCACTACGCCAAGGCGTTCGGCATGGAGGTCGTGGCCTGGAGCCAGAACCTCACCCCCGAGAAAGCCGAAGCGGGCGGCGCGAAGTACGTCACCAAGGACGAACTGCTGGCGACCTCGGACTTCGTGTCGATCCATCTCGCTTTGTCGGATCGCACGCGCGGCCTGATCGGCGCCGCCGACCTCGCGAAGATGAAGAAGACCGCGATCCTGGTGAACACGTCGCGCGGTCCGATCGTCGACGAGGCGGCGCTGATCGCGGCGCTGCAGAACCGCACCATCCTGCATGCCGGCCTCGACGTCTACGACCGGGAGCCGCTGCCCGCCGACCATCCGCTCACGAAGCTCGACAATGTCACGCTGATCCCGCATCTTGGGTATGTCGTCGAGGAGAGCTACCGGCACTTCTACGAGGGCACGGTCAAGGACATCGAGGCTTGGCTCGACGGAAAGCCGATCAACGTCCTCAACCCGGATGCGCTCAAGAAGGCCTGACGGGCCGTTGAAAAGGCCGGAGCCTGGCGAATAAACGAAACAAACGAAATAACCGAAACAATCGAAGGGCATGTCGCGCCCCCTCGGGTACCGCCACGCAATAATATTTTTCGGTGACCCTTCTTTGAGGTCTTTTTAGATCTTCACCTGGCCGACGGCGTCCTCACGCGGACCACGATCAGCCAGACGGCGCCGGCCAGGATCACGCCGGCGGCCAGCCACTCCGGCGTCGTCAGGGCGGCCGGGGTCAGCCAGCCGAGGCGGGCGGCCACGGCTTCCAGGGCGATGGCGAAGAAGGGCATCGCCGTGAGGGCGATCAGGTAGGTCTGCACGCCCGAATGGTTGATCGTCCAGAAGCCGAGCCAGGTGCCGGGGGCCCGGAACAGCAGGCCGGCCAGGATCGCATAGAGCCAGAGCTCGATCCGGCCGAAGGCGTCGCCGCCGCCCGCCCAGGGCGAGGCCATGGCGCCCACCAGGCCCGCGAGCGACCACACGAGGATCAGCGCCAGCGACGCGGCCACCAGGATCTCGCCGGTGAAGCGGCTGCGCGCCGCCGGATCGGCCGAGCGGTTGCGCGGGTGATACGCGATCATCCACGAGGCCGCGACCGCCACCGCCTCCGAGGCGACCAGCCAGGCGACGCCGCGCCATGCCGTCTCCGATCCCAGCGCGGCGGCGAAGGCCGCGATGCCCAGCGCCAGCAGCGCGAGGCCCGGCCAGTCGCGCCGTGACGGCGCCTGGCGCGTCAGGGCCCAGCCTGAGCCGGCACCGATCAGCACGCTCATCGTCGAGAGCAGCGTGCTCTGCGTGACGGCAAGCCAGACGATGGCGGCGGCGGTGCAGCCGTTGATGATCACGCGCATGAAGGCGTAGCAGACGGTCCAGGGGACCAGCAGGTCGGCCCAGCTGCCGGGCGTGCGCCGGCCGACCCAGAGCATGGCGAGGCCCGCGCTCAGCAGCTGCACCAGCGTGTAGGCCCAGGCATCGAGCTGCGCGCCGCTCACGACGTGACGCGTCAGCAGGAGATAGACCGACCAGAGGAGGGAGTTGCCGAGCGCAATGGTCAGGACATGGCCGCTCATGGCGGATCCTGGGGGACTGGTTTCAGGTGCGGAAGCGCAGCAGCAGGTGATTGACGCCGTTCAGTTTGACGTAGAGGTCCTCGAACTGCGTGTAGAAATCCTCCCACCGCGGCAGGCCACCCTGGCTGCCGAGCGAGGTGTAGATTTCCGCGACCGTCCGGCGGCCGTCGATCTGCGAGATGATGCGCGGCGCCAGTGGCGGCAGCTGGGCCCGCCAGGGAAAGCCGTCGAGATTGGCGACCAGCGGCGCGCCGGGCTGCAGGCCGGCGGCGAACTTCTGCGCATCCATCTCGCGCAGGACCGGGATGGCCGACGTGTCCTCGGGCCGCGCGACGGTGTCGAAGCCGGCGCGCGTGGCATAGAAGACGTGGGTGCGCAGGTTGCCGGCCAGGCGTTCGGCGAAGGCCGCGCGTTCCAGCAGCGGCAGCGAACTCATCTGACGCGCGATCACCGGGTCGCTCATGTAGGTCGCGGGCTCGTAGCGCACCGGCTCGAGGAAGGCGACGACCCGCAGGCCGGAAGCGGCGGCCATGTCGCCGATCTGCGGCACGGTGAAGGCGCGGTCGCAGCTGTGCAGCAGCAGGTCGTAGAGCCCGGCGTCGCCCCCCGTCACATGGTCGTTGAGATAGGGATTGCGGCGGAACAGGTTGGTTGTCGGCAGGAAGCGGATCAGGCGCTTGGCCATCGCCAGCCGGTCCTCGATCGCCATCGACGGCGGCGCCAGTGTCTGCAGCATCTCCTGCAGGGGATAGACGCCGCTGCGGCCGTATTCGCCGTAGAGCATGACGCCCATGCCGCCCTCGGCGTGCAGCACGCTCGCCAGGGCCTGCATGCCGGCCGTCGGGTCGGGCAGGTGGTGCAGCACGCCGGTGCAGTCGATGTAATCGAAGTGGCCGATGTTCATCGTCGGCAGGTCGAGCAGCGAGCCGGTCAGGAACGTGATGTTGCGCAGGCCGCGCGCCTTGGCGCGCGCCTCGCAGACTTGTCGCGACGCCGTGGAGAGGTCGAGATAGACGACCTCGCCGGGGCACCGGCGATCCACCAGCTGCTGGGCCAGCATGATGCAGGCATCGCCCGTGCCGCCGCCGGCGACCAGCGCACGGAAGGGCCGGATGAAATTGAGCCGGCCGGCATAGAGGTAGTGATTGATCTCGAGGACGTGGCTCGGCGTGCCTGTGATCAGGCGGATCGCCTCGTCGCGCGGGTCTCGGGAAGGATAGGGCAGCGCCTCGTACTGGGCGCGAACACTGTCCAACGGCGAGGAAACGGTCATCAGGGCCTTGTTTGACGGCAGGCTGGGCGCTACCGGAGGGATGGCAACGCCTGCCAATCATTACTGCAACAAATCGAAGGGCCATGAAAGGCTATTTCGGCATCGGCATCGAGGGTCCGAGCAAGTCGATGAACGTCGGCACCCTGTTCCGGACCGCCCATGCGTTCGGCGCCTCGTTCGTCTTCACCCTGCGCGCACAGTACGACGCCCGCGCGGGCGCGCTCGCCGACACCTCGGACACCCCGCTGTCGGTGCCGACCTACCGGTTCGCCGACCTGGAGAGCTTCCGCCTGCCGCTGGGCTGCCGGCTGGTCGGAATCGAGATCGCCGACGACGCCATCGAGCTGCCGAGCTTCCGGCATCCGCGCCAGTGCGCCTACGTCCTGGGCTCGGAGCGGGAGGGCCTGTCGCCCGGGGTTCAGGCGGTGTGCGACTACGTCGTGAAGATCCCGACACGCTTCTCGGTCAACCTGGGGACCGCCGGCGCGCTGGTCATGTACGACCGGCTGATCAGCCTTGGCCGGCACGCGCCGCGGCCGGTCGGCGAGGGCGCCCCCACCGAGGCGCTGGAAGTGCCGGTGTTCGGCGAGCCGCTCTACAAGCGCAAGGAGCGACTGCGGCAGCGGAAAAAAGAACAGGCAAAACAATAGTTTACTGCGGCGCGGTTGCGCAGAGGGGGTGCGGCGACTATCTCGGGCGCTCCATGTCCCTTTTGCCGACCGAACCGCTGCAGATCCTCGAGCCCGGCGCCTCCGTGCACGGCCGCAACGACCTGCGCCGCAACCTGATCGGCCTGTCGCGCGACGGGCTCAAGGCGGCGCTGGCCGAGGCCGGGCTGGAGCCGTTTCGGGCCGCCCAGATCTGGCAGTGGATCTACTGGCACGGTGTCACCGACTTCGGGCGCATGACCAACATCGCCAAGAAGGCGCGCGATCGCCTCGCCGATCAGTTCGTGATCGAGCGGCCCTCGATCGTGACCGAGCAGCGGTCGGTCGATGGCACGCGCAAATGGCTGCTGCGCTTCGCCGACGGCAACGAGGCCGAGACGGTCAACATCCCGGAGACCGATCGCGGCTCGGTCTGCGTCTCCAGCCAGGTCGGCTGCACGCTCACCTGCACCTTCTGCCATACCGGCACCCAGCCGCTGGTGCGCAACCTCACGCCGGATGAAATCGTCGGCCAGTTCATGGTGGCACGCGACAGCTACGGCGAATGGCCGACGCCGACCGCCGACGCCCAGCGCATGCTCAGCAACATCGTCATGATGGGCATGGGCGAGCCGCTCTACAATTTCGACAACGTCGTCACGGCGCTGAAGATCGTCATGGACGACCAGGGCATCGCCCTCAGCCGCCGCCGCATCACCCTCTCGACCTCCGGCGTCGTGCCGATGATCGCCAAGGTGGGCGAGGCGCTCGACGTCAACCTCGCGGTGTCGCTGCATGCGGTGAACGACGAGGTGCGCGACACCCTGGTGCCGATCAACCGGAAGTGGCCGATCGCCGAACTGCTGAAGGCCTGCGCCGACTATCCCGGCGCGCGCAACAGCCGGCGCATCACCTTCGAATATGCGATGCTGAAGGGCATCAACGACAGCGATGCCGACGCGCGCGAGCTGGTGCGCATCCTGAAGCCGATCCACGCCAAGGTGAACCTGATCCCGTTCAACCCCTGGCCGGGCGCGCCCTACGAGTGCAGCTCGAACAACCGCATCCACCGCTTCGCCGAGATCGTGAACGATGGCGGCCTGAGCGCCCCGGTGCGCACGCCGCGCGGCCGCGACATCTCCGCCGCGTGCGGTCAGCTCAAGAGCGCCAGCCTGCGCCAGCGTGGCACTAAGGTCGCGCTTTAGCTATTTCGTGAAGGCGGCGACCTTCGACAGGAAGGCGAGTTCCGTCGAAACGGGCTGAATCCCGGCTACGCCGAACCACTCTTCCAGGCTGCCGGCGGTGTACTCCGCGTAATAGGGCTCATGGAAGTAATGCGGGAAGAGGTCGAGCAGGCCGTTCCACTCGGGACGGTCGGCTTTCTGCAGCGAGTCGACGATCACGACCAGGCCGCCGGGCTTCAGCACCCGCGCCATTTCCGCGATCGCCTTCGCACGGATGTCCTTCGGCAGTTCGTGCAGCAGGAACGAGGAGACGACCAGGTCCAGGCTCGCGTCGGCGAAGGGCAGCGCTTCGGCCGCCGCCTCCTCGAGTTTGACCCTGGCCGTGCGGCCGATCAGGCGGCGCGCTTCGTCGAGATAAGGTTTGCTGAGGTCGATACCCGTGAGCCTCATTCCGGGCCACGCGCCGTGCAGCGCGGCGAGCAGTCGGCCGGTGCCGCAGGCGACATCGAGACCGCGGACCTCGCGCTGGTTGCGGCCGGCGAGCCAGGTGGCGATCGGCGCCAGGGCGCGGCGGCGCATGACGTCGGCCGCGCCGGTGAACAGGACCTCGACCTGAGTGTCGTACAGGGCGGCCGAATGGTCCGAGAGCCAACCGTCGCTCTGGAAGTGGAAATTCTGCCGGTAATAGTCGGGCAGGGCGTCGGCCTGGGTGCCGGGCGGCATCTCATCGTCCAGCGCGCCGTGCCGGCGCAGGTCGACCTGCGGCAGGTCGCGGAAATAGAGCAGGCTGCGGCGCAGGAACTCGGCGGGTTCCGGTCCCAGCAGGCGGGGCGCGGGAAACAGGCCGGCGGCGACGTCGCGCCATTCGCGCTGGAACAGGGCGCGCATGTCGGCGGTCAGCTCGGCACGGCCGGGCGTCGGCCCGATGGCAAAATCGGGCTTGGGCATGGGCTTCAGCAGGCGGCGCCCGGCGGCATAGTGGCCGGCATACCAGGCGACCCGGGCGGTCTGGCGGGCGGCGTAGGAGAGGCGATCGAGCGGGGAAACCATGGGATGCTATTCTCGCTCCGATTATAGCGTCTTTGCGGCGCCCTTGCCCCGGTGGGGTCGACCGCTATATTCGCGCGCCTTCACCGAACGGACACGAAAGCGGCCAGCATGAGCGTTTCTTATACCGGGCCCTACAAGAAGGGCGACATCAAGAAGGTCGTCCTGGCCTATTCCGGCGGCCTCGACACCTCGGTCATCCTGAAGTGGCTGCAGACGGCCTATGGCTGCGAGGTCGTGACCTTCACCGCCGATCTCGGCCAGGGCGAGGAACTGTCGCCGGCCCGCAAGAAGGCGGAACTGCTGGGAATCAAGCCCGAGAACATCTTCATCGAGGACGTACGCGAAGAGTTCGTGAAGGATTTCGTCTTCCCGATGTTCCGCGCCAACGCCCTCTACGAGGGCCAGTATCTGCTCGGCACCTCGATTGCGCGGCCGCTGATCTCCAAGCATCAGATCGACCTCGCGCTGAAGACCGGCGCCGACGCCGTGTGTCACGGCGCCACCGGCAAGGGCAACGACCAGGTTCGCTTCGAGCTTTCGTATTACGCGCTGAAGCCGGACATCAAGGTGATCGCGCCGTGGCGCGAGTGGGAGCTGACCTCGCGCACCAAGCTGCTGGAGTTCGCCGAGGAGCATCAGATTCCGATCGCCAAGGACAAGCGCGGCGAGGCGCCGTTCTCTGTCGACGCCAACCTCCTGCACTCTTCCAGCGAGGGCAAGATCCTCGAAGATCCGTGGGAAGAGGCCGACGAGATGGTCTACCAGCGCACCATCTCGCCCGAGACCGCGCCCGACAAGGCGACCTACATCGAGATCGAGTTCGAGAAGGGCGACGCCGTCGCCATCGATGGCGTGAAGATGTCGCCGGCGACCCTGCTCACGAAACTGAACGAGCTGGGCAAGGCCAACGGCATCGGCCGCCTCGACCTGGTGGAGAATCGCTTCGTCGGCATGAAGAGCCGTGGCATCTACGAAACGCCCGGCGGCACGATCCTCTACGCCGCCCATCGCGGCATCGAATCGATCACGCTCGACCGCGGCGCAGGCCATCTCAAGGACGAGGTGATGCCGAAATACGCCGAGCTCATCTATTACGGCTTCTGGTACTCGCCGGAGCGCGAGATGCTGCAGGCGCTGATCGACAAGAGCCAGGAGAACGTCACCGGCACGGTGCGGCTCAAGCTCTACAAGGGCAACACGACCGTCGTCGGCCGCAAGTCGCCCGTGTCGCTCTACTCGATGCAGCACGTCACCTTCGAGGAAGACCAGGGCGCCTACAATCAGCGCGATGCCGAGGGCTTCATCAAGCTGAACGCGCTCAGGCTGCGCCTGCGTGCCCTGGGCCAGGGCGGTCCCAAGAGCTAGCGGCCCCAAGAGCTGACCCAGCCGACCTGCCCCACCTGACCTGCCCCACCTGACCTGACGGGAACGGCGCATGCCATTCGACGACGACGAGCGCCGCCTCCCCGGAGGACGCGGGGAGGGCGAGCGGGCGATCAACCTGCCGCCCGCCGTGCTGTGGCTGATCGGCATCAACGTCGCCGTCCATCTGCTGCGCCAGCTCCTCGGCGAGCAGGCCGATCAGGAGATCATCCTGCAATTCGGCCTGGTGCCGGCCGCCTACACGACCGACAGCGGCCAGGATTTCTTCTCGCTGCTGGTGGCGCCGGTCACCTACCAGTTCCTCCATGGCGGCTGGATGCATCTCGGCATCAACATGCTGACGCTCGCGGCCTTCGGCGCGCCGGTCGAGCGGCTGCTGGGCGTGCGTCGCTTCGTGCTCTTCTATCTCCTGTGCGGCGTCGTCGCCGGCCTCGTGCATATCCTCGTCTATCCCGATTCGCCCGATCCCGTGGTCGGTGCGTCGGGCGCCATCAGCGGCGTCTTCGGCGCCGTGCTCATGCTGATGCGCTATGTCGGCAGCCTGACCTCGCTGCTGCCGGTCGCCGGCATCTGGATCGGCCTCAACGTCTTCTTCGGGATCTTCGGCGGCACGCCGGGGGCGGGCGGCGAATCGGTTGCCTGGGTGGCGCACATCGCCGGTTTCGTGTTCGGCATCGTCAGCATTCGCTTCTTCACACCACGGATGAGTTAAGTCGCTATAGTCGGCCCATGGCCGACAACGCGATCCCCCTCCGTCGCACGCTCGTCGCCAACGCCGTGGCGTTGGCGCCGTCCTGGGGGGCGCTCGCCATTCTCTTCGGCCTCGGCGAACTGTCGGGCCGGACGACGCTGATCGCGATGGCGGGCATCGCCGCCGTCACGACCCTCCTGGTCCAGCGCTATCTCAGCTCGCTGGCAAGCTTCGCCCGTTTCGTCGGCGAGCTTTCCGACGAGCGCGAGCCGGTGATGCCGCGGCTTTCCTTCGCGCCGGCGACCGAGGAACTGGCGAGCGCGGCGGCGACGCTCTCGGTCGGCTGGCGCCGCCAGCGCGCCTCGATCGACAATCTGGCGGCCTCGGCCCAGACGATCGTCGACGGTCTTCCCGATCCCCTCGTGTGCCTCGACCGGCAGCGCCGCATCGTGCGCACCAATCTGGCCGCAGCGCTCCTGCTGGGCAGTCCCGGCGGCTCCGAGCGCGACGTCTCGACCGTGCTGCGTCAGCCGCAGCTCCTGGCGGCCATCGATGCGCTGCTCGAGACCGGTGCCGACGGCAATTTCGCACGGCCCGACCAGGGCGTGGTCGACCTGGTGCTCGCCGGACCGCCGGAGCTCGACATGGTGGCCCATCTGCGACGCCTGCCGCGGGCGGCCGCCGACGGCTCGCTTGCGCTGATCGTGCTGCACGACACGACGGCGCTGCGACGCGCCGAGCGCATGCGGGCCGACTTCGTGGCCAACGCCAGCCATGAGCTGAAGACGCCGATTGCCGGCCTGGCGGGCTTCATCGAGACGCTGCGCGGACCGGCCCGCGAGGATGCGGCGGCGCGCGAGCGCTTCCTGGGCATCATGGCCGACCAGGCCGACCGCATGCGCCGCCTGGTCGACGACCTGCTGATGCTGTCGCGGATCGAGCAGCACGAGCATGCGCGGCCGGCCGCCGCCGTCGATCTCGGCAAGGTGCTGCGCTCGGTGCTCGACCTGCTGCAGCTCAAGGCTTCCTCGCGCAAGGTGCGGATCGAACTCGACCTGCCGCCCGATCTGCCGCGCGCCATCGGCGATCATGACGAGCTGATCATCGTGTTCCAGAACCTGATCGACAATGCGGTCAAGTATGCGCGCCCGGCAACAACCGTCCGCGTCGAGGTGCGTCGGTCGGGCGGGGACCGCGTCGCGATCGCCGTCAAGGACGAGGGCGACGGCATTCCGGCCGCGCATCTGCCGCGGCTCACCGAGCGCTTCTACCGGGTCGACACCGCGCGGTCGCGCCAACTCGGCGGGACGGGCCTTGGCCTCGCCATCGTGAAGCATGTGGTCAATCGCCACCGCGGCCGGCTCGACATCCAGAGTGTGCCAGGCAAGGGGTCCACCTTCACGGTGACCCTGCCGGCCTCGGACGTGGCCTGACTCGGGCTTCGGTCGTGGCGAAAGCGCCTTGTAAGGATTCCGCCGCATAGTCACGGACACCCAGTACGAGTGCAGGCCCATGACATCCAAGGCGAGCGAACCGAGCGAAATCGTGGTGACGGCCCGGATGATCCGGGCGGGGCTCAAGGTCGTGAAATCGTGGCCGTCGCTCACCGATGGCGAGGCCTTGGCCACCGCCTACCGGGCAATGGCCGCCGCCGCGCCGCCGAACGGGTCGCCGACCGCCACCGTCACGCCGACGATGTTGCAGGCGTTGAGGTTGCTCGGCCACGTCTGAAGGCATTCTCCCTGGCAGGGCGCGGGGAACGAGCGGCGCTTCCGGCGCGTTTCAGACCGATGAGCATCGTCGAGGCCTTCGGATGGACGATGGCCACCCAGTTCGAGCCGCACGAAAGCGGCTTTCTCTATCGGCAGGACCGCAAGGGACCTCCCATCCCGGTGTCCGATGGCGAGCGACGCGCCTTCGTCCGGGCGTTCGGATGGAAGTTTCTGGCGCATGTCGCTGCTTTCATGCTGGCGGTGATCGCGGCCGCGATGGTGACAGCGCATTTCTTCCCGAACGGCGGTGAGACGGGCGGCTTCTTCCTGATGGGGGGGCTGCTGGCCGGAATCGGTACTGCGCTCTACCTGTCGATCAAGTGGGCGATGCATGCGCCGACACGTGCGCTGGCCGGACGCATGTCCTCTCTATCGTCGTAGCGCCTTCACCGCGAAGATAGCGGTCGGAATGCCGACCACGAGGCCGGCAACCACCGCGTAGAAAAGAAAGAACACCATCGAGAAGATCACCATGCCGACCGTGCCCGGCTCGTTCACCCGGGGCGCCTCTAGCAGGGTGACGATCAGGGCGAGCGCGAACAGCAGGACAGACAGGAGGGGAAAGCTCAGGGCGGCGAGAGTGACCTGCCACCGCTGCGTTCGCCCGGACCAGCGGGACGTCAGCAACCAGGCCGTTCCCGCGGTGACCAGCATGATGGCGGCGATCGATCCCACTATGTAGAGCGTCACGGGTACTCCGGCATGAACCGTGGTTCGTAACGCGCCATGAGGTCGGGGGTTCACTTCTCCACCGCTGTCTTCGGTCTGTAACCCAACCGTCGCACGGAAGAAGCCTGCTGCCGGTACCGAGCCTTCAGTGGTGGGACCGGAGGCGGGATGCTGCGACTGGAAGGCGTGACCAAGAGCTTCGGCGGCAAGAAAGCTGTCGACAGCGTCTCGCTCGTCGTGCCGACGGGCCAGATGGTCGGCGTGATCGGCCGGTCCGGTGCCGGCAAGTCGACCCTCCTGCGCATGATCAACCGCCTGGGCGATCCCACATCGGGGCGCATCCTTTTCGGCGACACCGACGTGACGGCCCTCCAGGGCCGGCCGCTGCGCGCGTGGCGTGCCCGCTGCGCGATGATCTTCCAGCAGTTCAATCTCGCCGGCCGCCTCGACGTGCTCACCAACGTCATGATGGGCCGGGCATTCCGTATGCCGCCCGCGCGCGCGCTCCTGAAGCTGTGGAGCGACGAGGAGAAGGCGCAGGCCCTGTCCGCTCTCGAAAGCCTCGACATGGCGCGGATGGCCGGCCAGCGCGCGGAGACCCTATCCGGCGGCCAGCAGCAGAGGGTCGCGATCGCCCGTGCGCTGGTCCAGGAGCCCGACATCATCCTTGCCGACGAGCCAATCGCCTCGCTCGATCCGCGCAACACCAAGGTGGTGATGGATGCGCTGCAGCACATCAACCGCCATCTCGGCATCACCGTGATCTGCAACCTCCACAGCCTCGACCTTGCCCGCACCTACTGTGACCGGCTGGTCGGTATGGCCGCGGGCCGTGTCGTGTTCGACGACGTGCCCGCCGCGCTCACCGAGGCGACGTCGCGCGAACTCTACGGGCTCGAGGCCGGAGACGTGATGGGCCATGGGCTTCCGTCGCCCGCGGCGCTGCCGGCTGGCGCCCAGCCGGGCTTCGCCCTCGCGGGCTCCTGACTTCTCTCTTCCTGGCATTCCGCTTCTTCAAGGAGAAATTATCGATGCTCACCCGTCGTCTCGCGCTGGGCGCTGCCCTCGCTGCCTCGTCCCTCGCTCTGGTCGGCACCGCCCACGCCCAGTCGTGGAAGAGCGCCTATCCGGAGCTCGTCCTCGCGGTCGTCCCGGCCGAGAATGCGTCGGGCGTGACCGAGCGCTATGGCCCCTTCATCGAGTACCTGTCGCAGACCCTGGGCACCAAGGTGACGCTGCGAGTCGCCAACGACTATGCCGCCGTCATCGAGGGGCAGCGCAACGGCAGCATCCATCTGGCGGGCTATGGCCCGGCCTCCTATGCGCGGGCGATCGTGACCGGCGTCAAGGTCGAGCCGTTCGTGACCACGGTGAACAGTGACGGGACGGTCGGCTACTACTCCGTCTTCTACGTGCGCGCCGACAGCCCGTACAAGACGATCGACGACCTCAAGGGCAAGAACCTGGGCCTGGTCGATCCCAACTCGACCTCGGGCAACAACGTTCCGCGCTTTGCGCTGAACAAGCTCAAGCTCAACCCGGAGACCTTCTTCGGGCGCGTCACCTACACCGGCAGCCATGAGAATGCCGTGATCGCGCTGCAGCAGAAAACGGTCGACGTTGCCGCCAACTGGTGGAATGCCGACGACGACTCGAACCTCACGCGCATGGTCAAGAAGGGGCTGGCCAAGCAGGAGGACTTCCGCATCATCTACAAGTCGGACCTGATCCCCAACTCGCCCTTCGCCTATCTCGCCAGCCTGCCGCCCGACCTGAAGGCCGCGATCACCAAGGCATTCATGGAATCGCCGACCAAGGCCAAGGCGGCGTTCGACAAACTGTCCGACGGCAAGGATCGCGAGTTCAAGGTCGTCGATGCGCAGTACTACGAGCCCGTGGTCGAGCTCATCAAGTTCATCGACGCGCTGCGCAAGCAGAAGAGCTGATCGGGGTTCTGGGTTCCTCCTGGGCCTTCGTGTTGTCTTGAGTAGCCACGTCGTCCGCTTGCCCGAGGCGCAGTTGAGGCCGCTCATGGCGGCTTACGACGCCTCGGTGCGATCGCGTCGCTGGCACACGCTGTTGATGGTGGCGTGTGTCATTGCGGCGATGCTTCTCTCCGCGATCTCGGCCGAGGTGTCGCCCATCAAGTTCCTCGAGAACATCCATCGCTTCCCGAGCTACATCATCCGCCTGTTCCACCTCGAGAACGGCCAGCCCGTCTGGACGGACTTCGGCGAATGGTTCTGGGGCCTGGGTCGCTGGCTCCGGCTGCTCTGGGAAACCCTGCTGATGGCCTATGTCGGGACGCTGCTGGGGGCGCTGGCGGCCTCGTGCCTCGCCTTCCTGGGGGCGGCCAACGTGGCGCCCGCGCGCTGGATTCGCCTTGTCGTGCGCCGCTTCTGCGAACTGTGCCGTACGGTGCCGGAACTGGTCTTCGCCCTGCTGTTCGTGATCGCGTTCGGCCTCGGCCCGATGGCGGGCGTGCTGGCGGTCGTGATCCATACGCTGGGCGCCCTTGGAAAGCTGTTCGCCGAAGTCGTCGAGAACATCGACATGAAGCCGGTCGAGGGCGTGTCGTCGACGGGGGCGCCGTGGCACGTCGCGATGCGTTACGGTGCGCTGCCGCAGGTCCTCTCCAATTTCGCGAGCTACGCGTTGCTGCGTTTCGAGATCAACGTACGCGGTGCTGCTGTCATGGGGTTCGTCGGCGCCGGCGGCATCGGCCAGGACCTGATCGAGGCGATCCGCAAGTTCTACTATTCCGACGTCTCGGCCATCCTGGTGATGATCCTCCTCACCGTGGCGATCATCGACAGCCTGACGTCGTTGCTGCGTCATCGCCTGATCGGTATCGAGGGGAAGAGTTGATGGACGGCGTGCGCGACCGCTATCCCGAGCATTTCCGGCGCTTCGGCCTGCAGCGCCTGCCGGCGCTCGGTCTCGGGGCGGCGATGCTCGTCCTTCTCCTGTTCGGCATGGAGAGGCTGGGCTTCTTCGACGGGAAGCTTCTGGCGGGAATGGGGCGGCTGGTCGAGATCGCCGGCCTGATGCTGCCGCCCGATCCAGGTTCGTGGGCGCACGCGCGGGCCTACGGCATGGCGCTCATCGAGACCGTGGCCATTGCCTTGCTGGGTACCTTGTCGGCGGCGATCCTGGCGCTGCCGGTCGGCCTGCTCGCCGCGCGCAACGTTACCGCCCAGCGCGTCGTGCGTTTCCTCGCCCGCCGCTCGCTGGACACGATCCGCAGCGTCGACATCCTGATCTGGGCGCTGATCTGGATCAACGTCGTGGGACTCGGACCCTTCGCCGGCGCACTGGCCATCATGACCTCCGACATCGGCAGCTTCGGCAAGCTCTTCTCGGAAGCGATCGAGGCGGCCGACCGAAAGCCGGTTGACGGGATTGCTTCGACCGGCGGCAGCCACTTCATGGGCATACGCTTCGGGATTCTGCCTGAGGTCTTTCCGGTGCTGGCGAGCCAGGTCCTCTACTACTTCGAATCCAACACCCGCTCGGCGACGATCATCGGCATCGTCGGCGCCGGCGGCATAGGCCTGCATCTCGCGGAGGCGATCCGGACGCTGGAGCTGCAGCAGACCTCCTTCATCATCCTGATGATTCTGGTCACCGTGGCGGCGATCGACCTAGTGTCCAGCCAGCTCCGATTCGCCATGATCGGCCGTCGTTCGGGAGCAACCGCATGAGCGAATGCAGGCAAGACACGCCCGAGATGGCAGCGCTGCCCCGCTACGCGCTCTATTACGCGCCGCGCGCGGAGGAGGCGCTGGCCGTTTCCGCCACCCGGTGGCTCGGCCGGAATGCGGACACGGGCGAGGCCCGCGAACTGGTCCCGGTGGGCGGTATTTCCCGCGAGCGTCTGTCGGCGATCGTCGCCGACCCGAGGCTCTACGGCTTTCACGGCACGCTGAAGCCGCCGATGGTCCTGATTGAGGGCGCGACCGAGCGCGACTTCGTCGATGCCGTCGGTACCTTCGCCGCGACGCAGCGCCAGATCGACGTACCTTCCATGACGCTGGCCGAGGTGCAGGATTTCCTTGCCCTCATGCCGGCGGACCGCTGCGCCGCGCTCCAGGATTTCTCGGACCGCTGCGTCGTCGAGTTCGACGAGTTCCGACGTCCCGCCGAGGGGGCCGAGCTCGCGCGGCGGCGCGCCGCGGGCCTGAGCCAGAGGCAGGAGGATCTGCTGCTGCGCTGGGGCTATCCCTACGTTCTCGAGCAGGGGCGCTTCCACCTGACACTCACCGGACGGGTGAAGGAGCCGGGCGAGCGCGCCATGGTCCTCGACGCGCTTCGCCGCCGCTTCATGGCCTTCGTCGACCGGCCGCTGGCGGTGCGCGACCTCTGCGTCTTCCGGCAGCCGGCGCCGGGCCGGCCGTTCACGGTGCTGGCGCGGTTCAGGCTCGGCGGAGGGCGGCGTCTGGCCACCCAAGTCTGGCGAGCAGCCTGACGAAGGACGAGGCGGCGTCGTCGATCGTGGTGTCGTTCACGATCGTCACGAGCCGGGGGTCGTCGATGTCGTAGGCATCTGCGCGCTCGAGGCGCTCGGCCGCCTCGATGGCGGATTCGCGACCGCGGCCGGCGAGGCGCTGCCTGAGGCGTTCGGCAGGCGCCGTGATCAGGACCGGGCGGGCCTGCGAGTCGAGCCCGCCGGTCCTCAGAAAATGGTCGCGCGAACCGCTCACCACGACGGTCAGGCCGGCGGCGCGCCAGTCGTGGATTTCGCGTCCGACGCCATAATCGTTGCCGTGGGCGTTCCAGTGATAGGCGAACAAGCCGTAGGCGCGACGGGTCGCGAACTCGTCGCGCGTCAGCGCGACATGGTTCTCGCCACCGGCCTCGGCCGGCCGGGTGATGTAGCGATGCGCGAAGACCACGGGGGCTGCGGGCGGCAACAGCGCCCGGGCCCGCCCGAGGACCGAGTCCTTGCCGGCGCCGGACGGACCCATGACATAGACCAGTGAGCCTTCCATGTCCGTGCTCCGGTTCAGACGACGCGGTTGCCCTCGCGCCACACGGCCCGCACGACGGCGGCTCCGTCGACGGTGCGCACGCGCACCAGGTCGGCGCGGCGCTCGGGGGCGATTTCGCCCCGGTCGCCGAGACCGACGGCGCGGGCCGGATTGAGCGTGGCAAGGCGCACGGCCTGCGGTAGCGAGACTCCGATGCCGGACGAGGGCAGCTTGAACACGCTCTCCATCAGGCTGGCCGGCACATAGTCCGACGACAGGATGTCGACATGGCCGGTGCGGAGCAGGTCGATGGCGGCGATGTTGCCCGAATGCGAACCGCCCAGAACGAGATTGGGCGCCCCGACCAGGACCGCGAGGCCGGCCTCGCAGGACGCTTCGGCGGCCTCGCGGGTGGTCGGGAATTCGGCGATGGTCATGCCGTTGGCGACGGCTTCCTGGACGTGGCCGTGGGTCGCATCGTCGTGGCTGGCGATCGGCAGGGCGCGCGCCTGGGCACGGCTCACGATCTCGTTGCGATGGCGAACGCCATTGCGGTGGTGGAGTTCGGTGACGCGGGTCGAGAATGCCTCGAACTGCGCGTCGGTCATCGCGTACTTGCCCTTGTAGTATTGCTTCAGCTTCTCCGGATCGAGGAACTGGCGCTGGCCGGGCGTGTGGTCGTTGATCGACACCAGGCCGACCAGCGGCAGGTCGATCCACTTGTCGACGGCCTCGACGGCGTCGTCGGCCGTGATCTCGCAGCGCAGGTGTATGCGGTGCTCGGCCCGCGTCATGCGCCGCTCGGCGGCAAGGCACACGGCTTCGATCATGCGCTCGCGATTGCTCACCCGGTCGGACGTGCCGTGGACATCACCCAGCGCCAGCGAGTCGAACACCGTCGTGATGCCGGCGGCGCTGACCTGGGTGTCGTGCGCCATCACGGCCGACACGCTCGGCCATTTGACGCCCGGGCGCGGGGCAAAATGCTTCTCCATGTTGTCGGTGTGCAGCTCGACGAGGCCCGGTACGAGATAGTCGCCCTCGAGGTCGGTCGCGCCCGCCACATGAGAGCGTTCGGTGTCGATCTCGACGATGAGACCGGCGCGCACGACGACCGTGCCGTCGAACTCCGCGTCGGCGGTGACGACGCGCGCATTGGTCAGGATGGTCTCGGCGCTCATGGGGAAACTCCAGCCGGTGAGGCAGGGGGAAGGACTTCGTGAACCCGCGTCGCGACCGCATCCCGCACGTCGGTGTCGTGGAAGATGCCGACGATCGCGGCGCCGGCGTCGCGGCGCTGGCAGATGAGTTCTACGACGCCGTCGCGATTGGCGACGTCGAGCGAGGCGGTCGGCTCGTCCAGCAGCAGGATCGGATAGTCGACGATCAGCGACCGGGCGATGTTGACCCTTTGCTGCTCGCCGCCGGAGAAGGTCGCGGGCGGCAGCGCCCACAGCCGAGCGGGAATGCCGAGCATGGCCAGCAGAAATTCGGCCCGTTGCAGCGCCTCGTCGGAATCGGTGCCGCGCCGCCGGAGCGGCTCGGCCACGACGTCGACGGCGGAGACCCGCGGGATCACGCGCAGGAACTGGCTGACGAAGCCCATGGTGCGGTGGCGGACGTCGAGCACGGTACGAGGCTCGGCGCCGACCAGCTCGGTCCATTCATCGTCCTGGCGAACCCGGATCGAGCCCGCGTCTGCGCGGTAGTTGCCGTAGAGCGAGCGCAGCAGCGTGCTCTTGCCGGCGCCCGATGGGCCGACCAGCGCGAGGCATTCGCCGGGCGAGACTGCCAGCGACACGCCGCACAGCACGGGAAGCGTCAGGCCGCCCTGGGCATGGACGGTGAAGGACTTGGCGAGGCCGGAGACCCGGAGGGCGGGCTGGGAGGAGGTCATGTCGACGTCACACCGGCAGGATCGAGGCGACGAGCATCTGGGTGTAGGGATGCTGCGGATCGTCGAGAACCTGGTCGGTGAGCCCCTGTTCCACGACGGTGCCGCCCTGCATCACCATCAGCCGGTGCGTGAGCAGCCGAGCGACGCCGAGATCGTGGGTCACCAGCACGGAGGAGAGGTGCAGCCCTTCCACGAGGCCGCGCAGCAGGTCGAGGAGTCGGGCCTGTACCGACACGTCGAGGCCGCCGGTCGGCTCGTCCATGAAAACCAGCCGCGGGTTGCTTACGAGGTTACGGGCGATCTGCAGGCGCTGGCGCATGCCGCCGGAATAGGTCGTGGGTCGGTCGTCGACGCGGTCCGCGTCGATCTCGACCCGCGCCATCCAGTCGACGGCCTGGCCGCGGATCTCGCCATAGTGCCGCGCGCCGACGGCCATCAACCGTTCGCCGATGTTGGCGCCGGCGCTCACGCCCATGCGCAGCCCCTCGCGGGCGTCCTGGTTCACGAAGCCCCATTCGGTGCGGGCCAGCAGGCGGCGGCGGGCCTCCGAGAGGCGGTGCACGTCGACGCTGCCGGCCGACCGGGTCTCGTAAGTGACGGATCCGCTGTCGGGCACCAGGCGCCCGGCCAGGCAGTTGAGCAGGGTCGTCTTGCCCGAGCCGGACTCGCCTACGATGCCCAGAACCTCGCCGGGCCACAGGTCGAAGCTCACGTCGCGGCAGGCGATCCTGCCGCCGAAGCGCTTGCCGACGTCGCGCGCGGAGAGGAGCGGTGCGCTCATCGCCGGCTCTCGCAATAGTCGGTGTCGGAGCAGACGAACAGGCGCTTGCCGGAGTCGTCGACGATCATCTCGTCGAGGAAGCTTTCCGTCGAGCCGCAGAGCGCGCAGCTTTCGGTCCAGGTCTCGATCTCGAACGGATGGTCGTCGAAGTCGAGGCTTTTCACCGGCGTGTGCGGCGGCACCGCGTAGATCCGCTTCTCGCGGCCCGCGCCGTAGAGCTGCAGCGCCGGGCTGCGGTCGAGCTTGGGATTGTCGAACTTCGGGATGGGAGACGGGCTCATGATGTAGCGCCCGTTCACCATCACCGGGTAGTTGTAGGTCTTGGCGATGCGGCCGTGGCGCGCGATGCTCTCGTAGAGGCTGACCTGCATGACGCCGTATTCCGACAGGGCGTGCAGCGTTCGCGTCTCGGTCTCGCGTGGCTCCAGCATGCGCAGCGGCTCGGGGATCGGCACCTGGAAGACCAGGATCTGGCCCTCCGTCAGTGGTGTCTCGGGCACCCGATGCCGCGTCTGGATGATGGTGGCTTCTTCCGTATGCGTGGTGGTGGCGACGTCGGCGACGCGCGCGAAGAAGCGGCGGATCGAGACGGCGTTGGTCGTGTCGTCGGCGCCCTGGTCGATCACCTTCAACGTGTCTTCGCGACCGATGATGGCGGCGGTCACCTGGATGCCGCCGGTGCCCCAGCCATAGGGCAGCGGCATCTCGCGGCCGCCGAACGGCACCTGATAGCCGGGCACCGCCACGGCCTTCAGGATGGCGCGGCGGATCATCCGCTTGGTCTGCTCGTCGAGATAGGCGTAGTTGTACGCGCCCTCGGTCATGTTGATGTCGGGCATGGCCTACTCCGCCGCCTGGCTGAGGGCCGCGCGATCCTCGGCCGCGCGCTGCTTGCGCGCTTCGACCTCGGCGCGCAGAGCCCGCACCACTACGAGTTCCGACTGGAAGTCGACATAGTGCGGAAGCTTGAGGTGCTGCACGAAGCCCGAAGCCTCGACATTGTCGGAGTGGGCCAGAACGAATTCTTCGTCCTGGGCCGGCGAGTCAGCGCTTTCCGCAAGTTCGCGAGCCCTCAGCGCGCGGTCGACGAGGGCCATGGCGATCGCCTTGCGCTCGGCGTGACCGAAAGCGAGGCCATAGCCGCGGGTGAACTGCGGTGGCACGTCGTGCGAGCCGGCGAACTGGTTGACCATGTCGCACTCGGTGACGTCGATTTCGGCGATCTCAATGGCGAAGCCCAGCTCCTCGGGCACGAAAGAGACCGGCACATGGCCGTAGCGGATCTCGCCGACGAACGGATGATTGTTGCCGTAGCCGCGCTGGGTCGAGTAGCCGAGCGCCAGCAGGAAGCCTTCGTCGCCGCGCGCCAGGTTCTGCAGGCGCAGCGGCCGGTCCGCCGGCAGGCTGAGAGGCTGGCGCGTGAGATCATCGGGCCGTTTGCCCGAGGCTTCCGGTGGCGGTTCGAGCAGGCCTTCGCGGGCCAGGATGTCGCCAACATGCGGTAGCGCGTGCGCGGTATCGGCAGGCGCGGTCGGCGCCGTTGGACGGTCTGCGGCAACAGCCAGCGAAAAGTCGAGCAGGCGATGCGTGTAGTCGTAGGTCGGCCCCAGCACCTGGCCACCGGGCACATCCTTGAAGGCAGCCGAGATACGCCGCTCCGCCACCATGCGCGCCGTGTCGAGCGGCTCGGAATCACCAAAGCGCGGCAAGGTCGTGCGGTAGGCGCGCAGCAGGAAGATCGCTTCGATCAGATCGCCGCGCGCTTGCTTGATGGCCAGCGCCGCCAGGCGCCGGTCGTAGCACGAGCCCTCGGTCATCACGCGGTCGACGGCGAGACCAAGTTGCTGGTCGATCTGCTCCAGGGAAAGCTCGGCGAGGTCACGGTCGCCGCGGCGCCGGTCGGCAATCAGGTCGAGCGAATGGGCGATGGCGGTCTCGCCACCCTTCACCGCGACGTACATGGCGAGACCTCCACGGAGATGCTGCGCGGCAGCGCGAGAAGCTGGGACCCTGAGGTGAAGACCAGGTCGACGCCGCAGGGGAAGAGCGCGTGATTGGTGGCGCATTGCCGCCAGAACCAGTCATCCAGTCCGGCAATGGCGAGTTCGGTCTCGCCATCGATGCCCGGACCGCGCGCCGTGCGGCGCGGGCCGGCACCGAGAGCCGGCACCTCGATCAACAAGGTGGCCGAACGATCCGGATAGGTGTCGGTGCCGATCGCGAAGCCCTCGAAGGGATCGGCATCGTCGCAAGGTAGAACGGCCAGAGTCGCGGCTGCACGATCTTCGACAATCGGCGCGCCGGTATGGAAGCGCAGGTAGTCGCGGACCTCTGCCGTGTCGAACGCGGGCATCAGCCAGAGCGGCGTATCGCGATCGGCCAGGGTCAGCAGATAGGCCACGACGGCGGGCGAGATCATGCCGGGACCTTGCGGCGCATCAGCCAGGGTCACGATGCGGCCGGGATGGCTGAAAGCGTCGAGCACGCCGCGAAAGAATTGCTGGGCGTCGTGCGAAGGATCGGCGAGGCCCGGCGAAAGGGAGCTCAGCGTGCCGCTCATGTGCCGGCCTCGCGCGCGACGGTAAAGAATTCGACCTTGGTCGCCGCGGCGCGTGCCGCGATCAGGCGATGCCGTGCTTGGACTTCGTCGGTGAGCGGCGACACGATCCCGGTCTCGAGCCTGTCTCGCCACGCTTCGCGCTGGCCCAACGCATCGATGGCGGCCACGATCTCGGCCTGACGGACATGGCGGCCGCCCACATAGCCGAAGCCGACTTCACCTGTTTCCAACCGGACGGCGGCGCGCGTCACCGTCATCTCGCCGGCGCAGAAAGGGGCGCCATTGCCCGAGATACGGCCGTGCAGCATGACGAGCCCGGTCTCGGGTCGTCGAAGGATGGTGTAGGCAGGGACAGGGCCCAGCGCCTGCCATAGCGTGTCGAGACGGGCCTCGGGGGCTTTTGCCAAAATGGAAAGCCACCGGCGGCGGCGGTCGACGGCCTCGGTGTCGGATTCTCTGCAAGACATGGTGTGCTCTTGAAACGAGCTGCACCATCGACAGGGTACGTTACCGTTCCGAGGGAATGGGATTAAGATCCTGTGACGGGTGCTGGTTTGTCCCCAACGGCCGGCCCGCTAGCAGCAGAAGCGCGACGCTAACGATGGCAAGCGTTTCGGCCAGTCGTCTTTCTGTCACAAAGCGTGGCGTCGCCGACAGAATGGAATATCGTTATTTATCAGTGTGTTGTCGGGTGTCTGCAGCATTCACCCCCAGTTCGTGGCCGGCGGTGTCATTGAAGTGTCATATAAGAGTCATATGACAGTGACGTGCGGCTCCTAGGGGAAAGGCGCTTCGGAATTCATCGAAGGAGAACCCTATGCACTTCGCCAAAATTGCCCTGACGACCGCGGCGCTCGCGCTCTCGTCGGTTGCCGCGTACGCCGCCGACATTTCCGGCGCCGGCGCGACCTTCCCGTACCCGATCTATGCCAAGTGGGCCGATACCTACAAGAAGGAGACCGGCGTCGGTCTCAACTACCAGTCGATCGGCTCGGGCGGCGGCATCAAGCAGATCAAGGCCAAGACCGTGACCTTCGGCGCCACCGACGCGCCGCTGCCGGGCAAGGACCTCGATGCGTCGGGCCTCGCCCAGTTCCCGATGGTGATGGGCGCCATCGTGCCGGTCGTGAACCTCGACGGCATCAAGCCGGGCGAACTCACCCTCGACGGTGCGACGCTCGCCAAGATCTACATGGGCCAGATCAAGAGCTGGGACGATGCCGCCATCGCCAAGCTCAACCCGAACACCAAGCTGCCCAAGCAGGCGATCGTGCCGGTGCGCCGCTCGGACGGCTCGGGCACGACCTTCAACTTTGCCTACTACCTCGCCGACATCAGCCCGGAGTGGAAGTCGAAAGTCGGCGTCGCCACCGCGCTCGAATGGCCGGTCGGCATCGGCGCCAAGGGTAACGAAGGCGTCGCCAACAACGTGGCCAACACGAAGGGCTCGATCGGCTACGTCGAGTATGCCTATGCCAAGCAGAACAAGCTCACCCACACCAATATGGTGAACAAGGCGGGCAAGACGGTTGCGCCGACGTCGGCCACCTTCCAGGCGGCCGCTGCCAACGCCGATTGGAAGTCGCAGCCCGGCTATGGCGTGATCCTGGCCAACCAGCCCGGCGATCAGTCCTGGCCGATGACCGCGGCGACGTGGATCCTGATCTACAAGAAGCCGGTTGACGCGGCGACCACGGGCGAGGCGCTGAAGTTCTTTGCTTGGGCCTACGCCAAGGGCGACAAGTCGGCCGAAGAGCTCGACTACGTGCCGATGCCGGCCAACGTCGTCGCCGATATTCAGAAGATGTGGTCTGCAGAGATCAAGGACGCTGGCGGCAAGCCGTTGTTCTCGCCGACCAACTGAGGCTCGCGGGGGCGGGTGGTTCCCATCCGCCCTCCATTCGTCCTCTCCATCCGAGCGTGCCCGGACGGAGCGGCAGGGGGAGGGGCATGGATTCGAGGGGGCGTGACGTGAGCGAAGTGGCTCTGGCAGACACGAGCATGACGACCCGAGCGTCGTCGTCGCGTGCCGCCGTCTTGCGACGGTTGAGACTGAACGACCGGATTTTCCATGGCCTGACGCGTGGCGCGGCCCTCACAGTGTTGGCGCTGCTGAGCGGGGTCATCATCGCCCTGATCATCGGTGCCGCGCCTGCGCTCGGCACTTTCGGCTTCTCCTTCTTCACCAGCCAATCCTGGAACCCCGTCACAGAGAAATTCGGGGCACTGGCGCCGATCTACGGCACCCTGGTCACGTCCTTCATCGCCATGCTGATCGCCGTGCCGGTCGGTCTGATGGTGGCCTTCTTCCTGACCGAGCTTTGCCCGATGGTCCTGCGCCGCCCGATCGGCATCGCCATCGAGCTGCTGGCCGGCATTCCCAGCATCATCTACGGCATCTGGGGCCTGTTCGTCTTTGCGCCTTTCATGCAGGAGTACGTGCAGCCGCTGTTCATCGGTGCCTTCGCCAATGTGCCGGTCCTGTCGACGCTGTTCGCCGGCCCGCCCTACGGCATCGGCATGTTCACCGCCGGTCTCATCCTGGCGATCATGGTGCTGCCCTTCGTGACCTCGATCTCGCGCGACGTGTTCGACGCCGTCCCGCCGGTCCTCAAGGAAGCGGCCTACGGCGTCGGCTGCACGACCTGGGAGGTCTTCCGCTACGTCGTCCTGCCGTTCACGCGGGTCGGCGTCATCGGCGGCTTCATGCTGGGACTGGGCCGCGCGCTGGGCGAGACGATGGCCGTCACCTTCGTGATCGGCAACGCCCATCACATCTCTGCCTCGCTGTTCGCGCCGGGCACGACGATTTCCGCCTCGATCGCCAATGAATTCACCGAAGCGGTCGGCGACCTCTACACATCGTCGCTGGTCGCGCTCGGCCTCATCCTCTTCTTCATCACGTTCTGCGTGCTGGCGATGGCGCGTTACATGCTGATGCGCCTGCAGCGGCAGGGAGGCAGGTAAGACCATGGTCACGACGACTTCCAAGACGGCCGCTCTGGACAGTCCGCTCTATGCGGGCCGCCGCCGCCGCAATGGCATCGCCAAGGGCTTGGCGTTCGCCGCAACCATCTTCGGATTGGGCTGGCTGGTCCTGATCCTGGGCGTGCTGCTCTACAAGGGCATTGGCGGGCTCTCGCTCGCGGTGTTCACCGAGAACACGCCGCCACCGGGCGCCGCGGGCGGCCTGCTCAACGCGATCATGGGCAGCATCGTGATGACCGTGCTGGCGGTGGTGATCGGCACGCCGATCGGCATTCTCGCCGGCACCTATCTCGCGGAGTACGGGCGCCACGACAAGCTCTCGAGCGTCGTGCGCTTCATCAACGACATCCTGCTCAGCGCGCCGTCGATCGTGATCGGCCTGTTCGTCTACGAGATCCTGGTCGCACCGATGGGCCACTTCTCGGGATGGGCCGGCGCCGTCGCCCTGGCGGTCATCGTGATCCCCGTCGTCGTCCGGACGACCGAGGACATGCTGACGCTGGTGCCCGACACGCTGCGCGAGGCCGCCGCCTCGATCGGCCTGCCGCGCGCCCACATGATCGTCCGCATCGCCTATCGCGCGGCGCAGGCCGGCATCATCACCGGCGTCCTGCTGGCCATTGCGCGCATCAGCGGCGAGACGGCCCCGCTGCTGTTCACCGCTCTGAACAATCAGTTCTTCAGCATGAACATGAATGCGCCGATGCCCAGCCTTCCGGTGGTCATCTTCCAGTTCGCCCTGTCGCCCTACGCCGAATGGCAGAAGCTCGCCTGGACCGGCGCGCTGCTGATCACCGTCACCGTCCTCGGGCTCAGCATCCTGGCCCGTTCGCTCACCTCCGCGAGGAAATCCTGATGTCCATGCAGTCCACCGACGCTCCCAGCGTCGCCGTTCCCGTCGCCGCGCATGCCAAGCTCGACGTCTCGAAGCTCACGCCCAAGATCTCGATCAAGAACCTCGAGTTCTTCTACGGCGACAGCCGGGCGCTCAAGGGCATCACCATGTCGCTCTACGCCAACAAGGCGACGGCGTTCATCGGGCCTTCGGGCTGCGGCAAGTCGACCCTGCTGCGCATCCTGAACCGGATGTACGACCTCTATCCCGGCCAGCGCGCCACCGGCGACGTGATGTTCGACGGTGACAACCTCCTTCGCGACGGACAGGACATCAACCTGCTGCGTGCGCGCATCGGCATGGTGTTCCAGAAGCCGACGCCGTTCCCGATGACGATCTACGAGAACATCGCCTTCGGCATCCGGCTCTACGAGAACCTGCCCAAGTCGGAGATCGACGGCCGGGTCGAGCATGCGCTGCGGCGCGGCGCACTGTGGGACGAGGTGAAGGACAAGCTGAACGCCAGCGGCCTCAGCCTGTCGGGCGGCCAGCAGCAGCGCCTCTGCATCGCCCGCACGGTCGCGGTGAAGCCCGAGGTCATCCTGTTCGACGAGCCCTGTTCGGCGCTCGATCCCATCTCGACGGCCAAGATCGAGGAGCTGATCGACGAGTTGAAGCAGGACTACACGATCGTCATCGTGACCCACAACATGCAGCAGGCTGCCCGCGTCTCCGACTTCACCGCCTTCATGTACCTGGGCGAACTGGTCGAATTCGGCGCGACCGCGACGCTGTTCACCACCCCGACCGACAAGCGTACCCAAGCCTACATCACCGGCCGGTTCGGCTGATCGGCGACGAGCACGAGAAGAAGGGACAGACGATGCCCGAACATACCCTGAAGCGCTTCGACGAGGAGCTGGAGCGGCTGAGCGCCACGATCAGCGAGATGGGCGGCCTGACGGAGAGCCAGCTCGCACAGTCGTTGCGGGCGCTGCGCGACCGCGACACGGAGGTCGCCGAGCGGGTGATCGTCGAGGACGCCCGCGTCGACGCGCTCGACGACGCCGTGCAGGAACAGACCGTCCGGCTGCTGGCCCTGCGCCAGCCGATGGCGGTCGATCTGCGCGTCATCCTGTCGTCGATCAAGATCGCCGCGGCGCTGGAGCGCATCGCCGACTATGCCAAGAACACCGCCAAGCGCAGCATCGTGCTGAGCCAGACGACCGCGCCGGCCTCGGCGGTCGGCGGGATCGAGCGGCTGGGCCGGTTGGTGCGCACGGCGCTCAAGGACGTGCTCGACGCCTTTGCCCAGGGCGACGTCGCCAAGGCACGCGACGTGTGGGAGCGCGACGAGGAGATCGATCAGGTCTACACCGGCCTGTTCCGCGAACTGCTCACCTACATGATGGAGGATCCGCGCACGATCACCGGATGCACGCATCTGATGTTCATGGCCAAGAACATCGAGCGTGCCGGCGACCATGTCACCAACATCGCCGAACTGGTGAGTTTCCGCGCGACCGGCCACGGCTTCGCGGAGGACCGGCCGAAGGGCAGTGCGGCGATGTACGCCACGGCCGGCAGCGCGGCGGGTCCGACGCCGTGACGATGGTTGCTACCAGCCCTGCGCGGCGTGATGCGCACACCTCCTCGATGAAGCCGCACGTGCTGATCGTCGAGGACGAGACGGCGCTGGTCGAGTTGCTGCGGTACAATCTCGAGCAGTCGGGCTTCAAGGTGGCAGTTGCCTTCGACGGCGAAGAGGCTTTGCGCGCCGTGCAGGAGGACGTGCCGGACCTCATCCTCCTCGACTGGATGCTGCCCCTGATGTCCGGAATCGAGGTCTGCCGCCAGCTTCGCCGGCAGACCGCGACCGCCAACGTGCCGATCATCATGCTGACGGCTCGCGGCGAGGAGGGTGATCGCGTGCGCGGCCTCGACGCCGGCGCCGACGACTATGTCCCCAAGCCCTTCTCGCCCACCGAACTGATCGCGCGCATCCGCGCCGTGCTGCGGCGCATCCGGCCGGCGCTGGCCGACGAGGCCCTGTCCTACGCCGACATCGTCATGGACCTGGTCGCGCACCGTGTCACGCGCGGCGGCAAGCCGCTCCATCTCGGTCCCACCGAGTTCCGGCTGCTGCGTCACTTCATGGAACATCCCGGCCGCGTCTTCTCGCGCGAGCAGCTCCTCGACTCGGTCTGGGGCAAGGACGTCTATGTCGAGGCCCGCACCGTCGACGTGCACATTCGTCGCCTGCGCATCGCGCTCAACGGCGACAACCATGCCGATGTGATCCGCACGGTTCGCGCCGCCGGCTACGCCCTCGATTCGACGCCGGGCTGATCCGCCGCCGCGTCGTGGCGGGCCGGCCGCAAGTCCGGGTTTTCCACACGCCCAGTAACGGTTTTGTAGCGTCGGCCGCCTAGACAGGGTGCGCTCGTTCCTTGCAGGCATCCCACGCCCCGCTCCCCGGAACGGGCCGGTTCCCCGGCTCGGACACGACGACCGCAGCCGAGCCACTGACCCCTCCTTCCGTCAGGAAGGAGGGGTTTCTTTTGCGAAGTGACGGCGCACGATCGCCGCCAGCAGCAGCGCGGGCAGGCCGAGCAGCGCCGTGTAGACGAAGAAGATCGCGTAGCCGCCAAACTTGTGAGTCGCGGAGAATTCTTCCTGCAGCCGGTCGACGACCCATCCGGAGGATCCGCCCAGCAGCTTGCCGGGCAGGGTCATGATCGAGGTGAACAGCGCGTACTGCGTCGCCGTATAGGCCGTATTGGTCAGTCCCGACAGGAAGGCGATGAAGATCGAGCCGGACATGCCGCCCACCAGATTGTCGACGCTGATCGCGATGGTGAGGATAGGAAGGTCGGGCTGGCCGACCCAGGCGAGCCACGAGAAGGTGAGATTGCTCGCCGCGATCAGGAACACCGCCGGCATCAGGAGCCGCGCCGCGCCGATGCGGAAGACCAGCGCGCCTCCCAGCAGCGCTCCCAGGATCGTCATGACGAAGCCGTAGATCTTCGAGACGTCGGCGATCTGGTCCTTGCTGAATCCCATGTCGATGTAGAACGGGTTGGCCATCACGCCCATGGCGATGTCCGACAGCCTGAACAGGCCGATGAACAGCAGCAGCACGACGGCCATCCAGCGGAAGCGCGCGAAGAAGTCGACGAACGGACAGACGATGGCGCCATAGACGAAGAGCAGCGACTTGCGGGCCCAGCCGGGCATGCTCCCGAGCCCCGCGGCGAAAGCGGCGACCTTGCCCTCGAGTTCGGTCGTTCCCGCGCTGGCGCGCCGCTCCGGTTCCGAGATCAGCAAGGTGGTCACGATGCCGACGAGGCCGAGCGCTGCCATCGTCTGATAGGCCGCCGTCCAGGAGACGAACTGCGCCACGTAGAGCGCGCCCGCACCAGCGGCGAGGACCGCGATCCGATAGCCCAGCTGGTAGGTCGCGGCGGTCGCGCCCTGGAGGCTCGCATCTGTCGCCTCGATGCGGCAGGCATCGAGGGCGATGTCCTGCGTCGCCGAGGAGAAGGCGACGACCAGCGCGAACACGACCATCCACCAGAGATCGGTGCGCGGGTCGCAGAACGCCATGGCGAGCAGGCCGCCCGCGATCCCGCTCTGGGCCAGCAGCATCCAGGCGCGCCGACGCCCCAGCCAGCGGGTCAGCAGCGGCAGCGGCACGCGATCGACGACCGGCGACCAGACGAACTTGAAGGAGTAGGTGATGCCGATCCAGCTGATGAAGCCGATGGCGGTGCGGCTGATGCCGTATTCGCGCAGCCAGGCCGAGAGGGTGGAGAAGACCAGCAGGAAGGGCAGCCCGGCCGAGAAGCCGAGAAACAGGAACTGGACGACGCGGGGATGGCGGTAGGTCGCAAGCGACTCCCGCCATCCCCGCTTCTGTGCGTCAGCGCTCAAATGAGGCCCTTCAGCGCCTGCTCCGGCCGCGCGCCGACATGGGAGATCACCTCGGCGGCGGCAATGCCGCCCAGCCGCGCGCATTCGGCCAGCGGCTTGCCGTGGGTGAGGCCGAACAGGAAGCCAGCGGCGTAGAGATCGCCGGCCCCGGTCGTGTCGACGACCCTGGCGACGGGCGCCGCCGGGACTTCGTGGGTTTCGTCGCCCATGATCACGACAGAGCCCTTCTCGCTGCGCGTGAGGGCGGCGACCTTGGCCTCCTTGCGCGCTTCGGCGACCGCCTGCTCGAAGGTGTCGACTTCGTAGAGCGCTTTGATCTCGGCCTCGTTGCCGAACAGGATGTCGACCTTGTTGCGGATCAGGTCGCGGAATTCGTCGCGATAGCGATGGACGCAGAAGGAGTCCGAAAGCGTGATCGAGACCTTGCGGCCGGCGGCGCGGGCGGCATCGAAGGCCTTGAGCACCGCCTGCTTGGCGGCCGGCGCGTCCCACAGGTAGCCCTCGACATAGGTGACCTGGGCCGAGGCGACCAGCTTCGTGTCGATGTCGGCCGGTCCGAGGCCGGTGCACGCTCCCAGATAGGTGTTCATCGTCCGCTGCGCGTCGGGCGTCACGAGGATGAGGCAGCGCGCGGTGGCCGGGCCGTCGGTCGCGGGCGGGGTCTCGAACGACACACCGGTCGCCTTGAGATCGTGGCCGAACACGCCTCCGAGCTGGTCGTTGCGGACCTTGCCGATATAGGCGCCCTTGCCGCCGAACGAGGCGATGCCGGCCATCGTGTTGCCGCAGGAGCCGCCGGACATTTCGATTCCGGGTCCCATTCCGGCATAGAGCTGCTCGGCGCGGGCCTCGTCGATCAGCATCATGCTGCCCTTCACCAGGCCGTGCTTGCCGAGGAAGGCTTCGTCGGAGCGCGAGATCACGTCGACGATGGCGTTGCCGATTCCCAGCACGTCGAAGGGGGCGGATGTCATGAAGTCTCCCACAAGGTCACAGTGAAACCAGGTGCATGCCCGGCTTGGTCTCTTCCAGCAAGGTCACGATGCCGGCGACCGTGAACGGCACGTCGGCCCGCAGGCTCGCACGATCGATGTCGAGCGACCGCAGGCCCATTTCGCACACGATCAGGCGCGCGCCAAGCTCGACGCAGGCCTGCAGCAGCGTCTCGAAGTCGCCGACGCCGCGGGTGCGGTTGACCGCGTCGCGGTCCCAGTCGCGCAGCGCCGGAGGCGGACCCTGCAGGGCACGGATGCCGCCCATGGTGAAGAACAGAACGGCCGGCTTGTTGACTGCCAGCGACGCTGCCGCCAGCGCCAGGCCATAATGGACGCTCTCGTAGTCGTCGGAGCGCAATACGACGGAAACGCCGCCTTCGCTCATGCGCGCTTGCCCGAAGCGTCGCCGCAGGTCGGGCAACCGGGCCGCTTGGTCACCGCCAGCGTCTCGAAGGAGGCGTTGAGCGCGTCGTACATGAGCAGCGATCCCGAGAGCGAGCGGCCGATGCCCAGGATCTCCTTCACCACCTCGGTGGCCTGCAGGGTGCCCAGAGTGCCGGCCAGCGCTCCCAGCACGCCAGCCTGCGCGCAGCTCGGGACGGCCTCTTCCGACGGCGCCTCGGGAAACAGGCAGCGCAGGCAGGGATGCCCCGCGCCCTGCCACGCCTTGTAGGTTGAGATCTGGCCGTCGAAGCGCAGGATCGCCGCCGAGACCAGCGTCTTGCGCAGCCCGTGGCAGACGTCGTTCAGCAGGTAGCGCGTGGCGAAGTTGTCGCTGCCGTCCGCCACAAGGTCATAGTCCTCGATGACACGCCGGGCATTCTCCGCCGTTAGGCGTTCGTCGTGTGTCCGCACGCGCACTTCCGGGTTGATCTCTTCCAGCGCGCGGCGTGCGCTTTCGACCTTGGAAACACCCACGTCGGAGGTGCGGTGAATCACCTGCCGCTGCAGGTTGGAGAGATCGACCGTGTCATGGTCGACCACACCCAGCGTGCCGATTCCAGCGGCGGCCAGATACTGCAGGAGGGGTGCACCGAGGCCTCCGGCGCCGACGACGAGGACTTTGGCCGCAACCAGCCGCGACTGGCCGATGCCGCCGATCTCCGCCAGCACGATATGTCGCGCGTAGCGGCGGATCTGCGTTTCCGACAGGGCAGGCAGCGATGTCATGGTCCGCTTATAGCATGGCGGGATGCCATGGATGCCTGTAGAGCCACCGCGCAATGAACACCACCACACGTCCGACCCTGTCGCCGCTCCTCCTGGCGGTGCTGGCGCTGTTGTCGGCCTTCACCCCGCTTTCGATCGACATGTACCTGCCGGCTCTGCCGGTGATCGCGGTCGATCTCAAATCCTCGGCCGGTGACATACAGCTCACGCTGTCGGCCTTCATGATCGCCTTCGGCGTGGGGCAGATCTTCTATGGCCCGGCAGGCGACCGGTTCGGCCGCCGCCCGGTGATCCTGATCGGGCTGGTGGTCTATGTGCTGACGAGCATCGGTTGTGCCTTTGCTGCGGCGGCCGGCCATCTCGTCGCCCTGCGCTTCCTGCAGGGCCTCGCCGCCTGCGGCGGCGTCGTGCTGGCGCGCACGATGGTCCGCGACCTTGCCGAAAAGGATCACGCCGCGCGCGCCATGTCGCTCATGATGGCCTGCACCTCGATCGCGCCGATGCTGGCGCCCGTGATCGGCGGCCAGGTGATGTGGTTTGCCGGTTGGCGTGCCATCTTCTGGGTGCTGGCTTCCGCCGGCGTGATTGCCTTCCTCGTCGCGTGGTTCCAGCTGCCCGAGACGCTGAAGCCGGAGTATCGCCAGCCGCTGGTGTTCACCGAGATCCTGAAGCGGTTCGGCGAGCTGCTGAGCACGCGCACCTTCATGGGCTATGCCTTGACCTCGTCCTTCATGTTCGCCGCCCTGTTCTCCTACATCTCGGGGTCGCCGTTCGTCTTCATCGAGCGCTACGGGATCTCGCCGCGCTTCTACGGCGTGGTGTTCGGCGGCATGGTGGTCTTCATGACCGTCGGCAGCCTGTTCAACGCGCGGTTCGTGCGCCTCCTGGGGGCAGGGCGCATCCTGCGCGTCGCGGTGATCGTTCCGGCCGTATCCGGCGCGGCGGCGATGGTCATGGGCTGGATCGAGGCACGCTACGGCACGATCGGCCTGTGGCCCTTCCTGGTCTGCCTGGTCTTCCAGATCGCGACGCTGAGCCTGATCGCGCCCAACTCGACGGCGATGGCGATGCAGCGTTATCCGCACATGGCGGGCACGGCCTCGTCACTGATGGGGGTCATGACGTTCGGGGCCGGCGCAATCTTCGGCGCCATCGTCGGCCAGACCTTCGACGGCACCATCGCGCCGATGACAACGGCGATGGGCATCGCCGGCATCCTCTGCCTGATCTCGCACCGCGCGCTGGTGCGGCGAGGGTAACTCAGCGCCGCAGATCGATCGTCAGAAGATCGCCGCGATCGTTGCCGGCGGCCAGCTTGAAGCCGTCGGGGGACCAGGCGAGGCAGGTGATGGCCGAACCGTCGGCCATCTTCAGCACGACCGATCGCTTGGTCCGGATGTCGCCGAGCTGGAGCTCGCCGGAATCGTAGCCGCCGGCCACGAACTCGGCGGACGGATGCGCCGCGACCACCGTCATGAGGCCGGCGCCCTCGTCGCCGAACTGAAGCGGCGGCTTGCCTTCGGGCCCCTTGCCGGAGAACGGCCAGGCGGTGAAGACCGGCTGCGAGGAGGTGTAGAGGAAGCGCGCGTCGGCGGTCCAGGACAGCGACCTCACCTTGGCGGGATACCCCTGCATGCGCATGTCGGTGGCCTGGGCCACGCGCCACACATGGATGTCGTTTTCCTGCGTGCCGGTGGCGATGAACTTGCCGTCTGTGCTCCAGCGCAGCGCCACATGGCTGCCCTGCCAGGCGAAGCGGCGCGGCGGCAGGGCGACGTCCTTGCTCAGGCTCCACACGGTGACGCCGCCGTAGTGCGCGCAGGCGACCCGGCTGCCGTCCTTGCTGAAGTCGAGGCCGGCCACGGTGCTGGGATGCGGGCCGAACTCGCGGACCTCGCCGTCGCGGAACAGGAACATGGTCTTGCCGGCCGAGGCGGCGACCGCACCCGTTGTCCTATGGGTAACTAGATGCTCGATCCACTTGCCCTTCTGCGCCAGCAGCTCCGTCGCGGAACCGTCGGCGGCGATGCGCAGCACGCGGCCGTCGTCGCCACCGCTCACGAAGCCGTCGCCCGCCGGGTCGCCGACCAGTGCCAGAACGACACCGCTGTGAACGGGTGGCGCCGCGTCGGGGGCCGGTGCCGCGATGTCGGCGGGCAGGCGGCGGACCTGGCCGTCACCCAAGGCAAAGGCCACGGTTGAGCCGTCGCGATTGAAGGCGCAGGCGGCGACGGGCGCGTCGGCGGCGAGGGAGCGGGCCGGCGGCAGCGTCTGCTGCCAGGCCGGGTTGGCGAGATCGATCTTCACAGGACTACTTCAGGCAGTCTTCGAAGCCGCGCTGCAGGTTGTCGCCGTCGAGGTTGCGGCCGATGAACACCAGCTTGCTCGACCGCGTCTCGCCGTCCTTCCATGGCGTGCCCCAGGCGCTGTCCATCATCATGTGGACGCCCTGGTAGACGTAGCGGCGCGGTGCGCCGTCGATGGCGAGGATGCCCTTGCTGCGGAAGATGTCGGCGCCCTTGATCTGCAGCAGCGCGCCCATCCACTTCTGGAACTTGTCGGGGTCGACCGGCCGGTCGGCGGTGATCGACAGGCTGCGGACCTCGTCCTCGTGGTGGTGGTCGTGGCCGCTGTGCAGGAAGTCCGGCTCGAATTCGAGGATGCGGCCGAGGTCGAACGCGCCCTTGTCGAGGATGGCGTCGAGCTCGATCTGGCTCTTCTGCGTGTGGAAGATGCGGGCATAGCGGTTGATGCCGCGGATCCTCTCCTCGACCTTCTTGAGCTCTTCCGCGCTCACCAGGTCCGTCTTGTTGAGCAGGATCACGTCGGCGAAGGCGACCTGCTGCTCGGCCTCGCTGCCCTGTTCGAGCTGGCCGAAGAAGTGCTTGGCGTCGATCACGGTGACGATGGCGTCGAGCCGCGTCCTGGCCTTGACGTCGTCGTCGGTGAAGAAGGTCTGCGCGACGGGCCCGGGATCGGCGAGGCCGGTCGTCTCGACCAGGATGCCGTCGAACTTGTCCTTGCGCTTCATCAGGCCTTCGATGATGCGGATCAGGTCGCCGCGCACGGTGCAGCAGATGCAGCCGTTGTTCATCTCGAAGACTTCCTCGTCGGCATTCACCACGAGGTCGTTGTCGACGCCGAGCTCGCCGAACTCGTTCACGATGACGGCGTATTTCTTGCCGTGCTGCTCGCTCAGGATGCGGTTGAGCAGGGTGGTCTTGCCGGCGCCGAGATAGCCGGTGAGCACGGTGACGGGGACTTGCGCCGTTGTCTGTGGGGAGGCCATGAGAATGTCCTTGGAAATTGGCTTCTGAGATAGGGCCCGTGTTCGGTCGAGTCTAGGGTCGCTCGCCCTTGATCAGTTTGGGCAGGTCGCCGACCAGGCCCATCGCGTGGCGCACGAAGAACTTGCGTAAGCCCGGCACGCGGTTGACGGCAGCGAGGCCCATGTCGCGGGCCAGACGCAGCGGCGCGATATCGTTCGAAAACAGACGGTTCAGCAGGTCGGTGGCGGCGACCATGGTGAGATTGTCCGCCCGGCGCCATTGCGCGTAGCGCTCCAGCGTATCGGCGCCGCCGACGTCGAGGCCCAGCCGCTTGGCGTCGACCATCACCTCGACCAGGGCCGCGATGTCGCGAACGCCGAGATTGTAGCCCTGGCCCGCGATGGGGTGGATGCCGTGCGCGGCGTCGCCCACCAGCACCAGGCGCGTGTCGATGTAGCGCTCGGCATGGACGAGGCGTAGCGGGTAGGACCAGCGCGGTCCGGTCGCCACGACGGGTCCGAGATGATCGCCGAACCGCCGCGCGAATTCCGCCTGGAAGCGCGGCTCGTCGAGGTCGAGCAGGCGGCGCGCGAGATCGGACCGTTCGGTCCACACGATCGACGAGCGATGCTCGCCGCCGGGACCGTCGGTCATCGGCAGGATGGCGAAGGGACCGCCGGGCAGGAACTTTTCCTGGGCGACGCCGCGATGCGGCTCGGCATGGTGCGCCACCAGGACGATCGCGATCTGCTCGTACGACCAACTGCGTGCGCCGATGCCGGCCTCCTCGCGCATCGAGCCGAGACGGCCCTCGGCCGAGGCGATCAGGCGGGCGGCCAGGCGCCGGCCGCTCTTCAGCACCAAGCTGGCATGTGCGGCATCGCGCTCGGTCTCGACCACCTCTTCGGGCGAGACGAGTTCGACCTTGGGGCAGGCGGCGAGCCGGCGCAGCAGGGCGGCCCGGATGAACCGGTTCTCGACGATCCAGCCCATCGGCGCGGCGGCCTCGGGGTCCTCGGCGGCTTCGCGGTGATCGAAATGAAGGAAAAGGGGACTCGCCCGACCGTCATGGCCGGCGTCGGAGATGCGGATGTCGCGGATCGGCTCGGCCTCGCCCGCAATCTCGTCCCAGACACCGAGCGCGGCGAACAGGCGCTGACTGGTGAAGGCGACGGCGGTGGTGCGACCGTCGAAGCCGGGTTCGGCCAGGGTCGCGAGCGGGACGCGGTCGATGAGGGCGGTCGAAAGGCCCGCCTCGCCCGCCGCCAGGGCGAGAAGGCTGCCATTGAGGCCTGCGCCTGCGATCGCAAGGTCGAAGGGGGTGCTGCCCGAAGGACGACTATCCATCGGCCATAGATGGCAGCCGCCCCTCAGGGCGGCAACCCTCCATGGTCAATGCGACGCGGCCCTGGTGAGGCCGCGTCGAAGCGGGGTCAGAACGCCTTTGCGATGCCGAGGATGACGCGACTGGCGCAGTTCTGGGTCCCGAGGCAGTCCTGAACGCTGAGGTTGGTTCCGGTGTACACGGCGGAGAGATCGA
>VFQN01000749.1_pt1 | contig 58691 bp, 44 predicted proteins | sample 3512371 | NCBI WGS metagenome assembly VFQN01 (sample SAMN10412370, study PRJNA504923) | tailings metagenome | isolation source: Replicate 2 from Balatoc abandoned mine | place: Philippines: Itogon, Benguet | collected 2017-08-28 | reverse complement strand
AGGAAAGCGTCGAAGGCGCCGCTCGCGCCGCCGATGCTCGACTGCAGGCGATGGAAACCGAAGCTGCCGATGTCCCCGCTGACCGCGACGCCGCTCACGTCACGCCCGGTCGGCGTCACGAAGTTGATCGCACCGCCGAGCGAGTTGGCGCCGAACCGCAGGGCGTTGGCGCCCTTGAAGACCTCGACATAGCGGTAGGCGCTCGGGTCGATCACCTGGAAGTCGCCGTAGCCGTCCGCGGTATTCAGCGGGATGCCATCCTGGAAGAGCTGGATGCTGCGCAAGTGGAAGTTGCGCGACAAGCCCGAGCCCCGGATCGTGAGGCGGGTATCCTCGCCCCATTTCGGCTGCGCGAATACGCCTGGCACGTAGTCCAGTACGTCCTTGATCGTCGCTGCCGGCGTACTCGACTTGTAGGCACTATCGGGGACGACCACGACAGCCCCCGGCACGCGGGCGATCGCCGCCTCGGCCTGCGCCGTCGTCGGTACGGTCAGGCTCGCGCGCGGATCGGCAACGTCCACTGGCGTCGCGGCAACCGGCGCGGCAGGCTGCGCTTGTGGCGCGGCGCTCTTGGCTTTGGCGGCAGGCGCGCGCTTCGCCTTCGGCTGGCTCTTATTGGCTTCGACCACGAGGCCGGGCAGCATCGTTGCAGTCTGCGCCGCGGCCTCGTTCCAAGGCATGGCAGCGACCGAGCAGGCGGCAAGCAGAGCGGCGGCCGGCACTCGCGCCAAGCACGCACGCCGCCGCAGGAACGGCGATTGCGGTCTCATAAATATAGCTCCCCATCGCATGGATAGCCCATCACAGCCAACGGCGGCGCCGCAGGCTGCAAGCACGCTCAAATTTCAGACGAGCGCGGGCGGTCCACGGACCGGGGGAAGGAGGACAGGAGATCGGTGCGCCGGTGCGGCGACAAGCGTTGGCCGCTCGAGCGGTGGATCAAACTCGAGATACTGAAGCACCATCTCCGGTGCGGCGAGTGCAACGGTCGCGCCCATGCCGGCGCAGATCGGGCAGTCGTTCTGCGCGTCGGTCGGCATCGGCACATCGGGAAGGACGGTCTTGTCGACGGTGCTGGAGCCGCTCGGATGACAGATCACCATGAGGTCGGCGATCAGCATGGCCCGACTCTGAAGGGCCCCCAGCATCACGGCGTTGTGGCGCACGAGCGCCGCAGCGTGCGCGAGCACACTCAGCACCAGTACAAAGCTCACAACCCGACGCAGCATGGCAAAGGGGCTCCTCGCCGCAAAGTTTGCACAATTCGCGCGGTGTGGCCAGCACCGATGGCCGCGTCGACAACGTCGCATCCGCCGGCTGCGCAAGTGGCATGTCCGGGGCGCGCCTCGTCACCCTCGCGGGCTCTGCTATAGTCGAGCCAAATCCACAGAAGAAAACGTCCGCGAGGAAACATGCCTGACGCCAAAACCGAGACAATGACGGGCGCCGAATGGCTGGCGCGGACGATCCACGCCACGGGCACGACACACGTCTTCTGGGTCGACGCTGTGCTGCGCCGCACACTGGTCGAGCTCGGCGTGCTCGGCGTGACCCGCGTCCTTGCCCACACGGAGAAGTCCGCCGTCTACATGGCGGACGGCTATGCGCGCATCTCCGGGCGCCCCGGGCTGTGCTTCGCGCAATCCGTCGGCGCTGCCAATCTCGCCGCTGGCCTGCAGGACCCCTACCTCGGCCGCAGCCCGGTCATCGCACTCACCGGTCGCAAGGTCGCATCGCTGCAGCACCGCAACGCCTATCAGGAGCTCGACCATCGGCCACTGTTCGCGGCGGTGACCAAGTTTGCAGCCGAGGTCGATGCGGCCGCCGACCTGCCGCGCCTGCTGCGTCACGCCTGGCGCGCTGTCATGACGGGCTCGCCGCGTCCTGCGCATCTCGATCTCAACGGGCGCCTCGCCGAGGTCGTCGAGACGGGCGTCGTGAACGAGCCGATCAGCACCGCCGCGCCATTCGATATGCGGATGCCGCCGCATCGCCCCGTCCCGCCCGCGGACGACATCGCGCGCGCGGCCAAAGCGCTGCTCGGCGCGAAGAAGATCGCGATCGTCGCCGGCGCGGGCGCGACCGCATCCGGCTGCGGCGCCGAGCTGCTGGCGCTCGGCGAGCGATTGGCGGCACCGATCGGTGTCTCGCTCGGCGCCTACGGGATCATCCCGACGCGCCATCCACTCGCCATCGGCACCATCGGCGACTACGCTGCACCGCCAGCGAACCGGATCGTGCACGACGCGGATCTCGTGCTCTACGTTGGCTGCCACACCGGCGATCAGGTGACGTACGCGTGGCGTATTCCCGAGATCGACACGCCGGTCGTGCAGATCGATGTCGACCCGCTGGAGCTCGGCCGCAGCTATCCGAATACGGTGGGCCTGATGGGCGATCCAAAGGCGACGCTCGCCCTCCTCATAGACGCGCTCGGCACATCGAGGCGCGATCGCGGCTACGCCGAGAGCGCCGCGCGCCAGATGGCGGAGTGGCGGGCCGAGCGGGCGCCCCTGCTCGCAAGCAACGACACGCCGATCCGCCCAGATCGACTGTGCGCGGAGATCACCGCAGCGCTTCCGGACGACGCCATTCTCGTCGCCGACACCGGCTACTCCGGCATCTGGACGTCGACACTCGTCGACCTCAACGGTACCGGTCAGACTTACCTACGCGCGGCCGGCTCGCTCGGCTGGGCCTTCCCGGCCTCGCTCGGTGCGAAATGCGCGGCGCCCCATCGCAAGGTCGTCTGCTACAGCGGCGACGGCGCCCTCTACTACCACCTGACCGAGCTGGAGACGGCGAAACGGCGCGGCATCGCGGTCGCGCTGATCGTCAACAACAACTCGGGGTTCGGCCAGGGCTGGCCCAATCTGGTCAAGATGCAGGGCAATAAACCGGGTGATCCGGCGGAGATGCTGCGCTTCGGGCCGACGGACTTCGCGGCGGTCGCGCGCGGGTTCGGCGTTCGCGGCATCCGCGTCGAGGAGCCGTCCAAGATCGCCGCCGCATTGCGTGAGGCGATCGCCGCCGACGAGACCGTCGTCGTCGACGTCGCGACCGATATCGAGGCGCGCGCGCCTGCGCCGTGGTTGCCCGAAGGTACGTAAGCGACGACGCCGGCCGATGCCGGAGTGGATGAGGTGAGTAGGGAGGGACGCATGATCAGCTACGATCTCGCCGGCAAGACAGCGCTGGTGACGGGCGGTGCATCTGGCATCGGCCTCGCGACCGCGACGATGCTGGGACGCAACGGCGCGACCGTTGCCGTCAACTTTCTTGCCGACGACCCGCGCGGCAAGGACACCGTCGCCAGGCTCAAGGCCGACGGCATCAAGGCGATCGAGGCACCAGGCAATGTCGGCGACGCCGCCGACTGCGCACGGATGGTGACCTCGGCGATCGACGGCCTCGGCCGCCTCGACCTCCTCGTTTCCAATGCGGGAACACCCGGCACGAAACGCAAGATCGAGCCGCGCGAACTCGACCTGATAACCGAGGAGCTGTGGTCGCTGCTGCTGCAAGTCAATCTGCTCGGCGTCTTCCGTTGTGCCAAGGCGGCCGCACCAGCGCTCAAGTCGGCGCGCGGCGCAATCGTCAATACGGCGTCGATCGCCGGTGTCGGGCGGGCGGGCAGCAGCCTCTCCTATTCCGCGACCAAGGCCGGCGTCGTCAGCCTCACGCAGAACCTCGCGCGTGGGCTCTCGCCGGAAGTCCGCGTCAACGCTGTCGCGCCGGGCGCCGTCGACTCGACGTGGATGGTCGATTGGACGCCAGAGCAGCGGCGCGCCTCGATCGAGAATGCCGCGCTCAAGCGGCGCTGCACGACCGATGACATCGCCGAGGTGATCGTCTTCCTCGGGTTCGGTGCCGCTATGGTGACCGGCCAGACGATCGTCGTCGACGGCGGACTGACCTTGTAGAGCTGCAGCACGCACGGAGCCGGCGCGATGGTGGTTCGGCGGGCACTGGTCGGTCTCCTCGTTTTCATGCTAGCGGCTGTTGCGGCTGCGCAGATGTCCGTTGCGCAGCAGGCGAGCGGCGACCTCGCGAAGATCTACGAAAGCTGGCAGCAGGCGAAGGATCCGGAGAGCATCATCGCGCTCGGTGAGGAGCTGCTCACACGCGAGCGTGGGGTTACCGTGTGGCCGCTGCCGACGGCACGCGAGCGCGTGCAGGCCGAAGTGTGGTTCGCGCTCGCCACCGCCTACGCGAGCCGGCCGCGCGGCGACCGGGCCGACAACCTGGAGCGCGCGATCGGCTACTTCGACGCGGCGCTGCGCGTGTGGACGTTTGCGTCCGATCCGCAGAACTGGGGGCGCGCCCACAACAACGCCGGCATCGCGCACTGGGCGCGCATCCGTGGCGAGCGCGCGGGCAACCAGGAGCGCGCGATCGCGCATTTCGAATCCGCGCTCAGAATTTTCACGCGTGACACCTCGCCCCGCGAATGGGCGCAGCTTCAGAACAACCTCGCCATCGCCAATTCGAGCCGCATCCGCGGCAAGCGCGACGCCAACGTCGACGCCGCGCTCGCCCATTTCGATGCCGCCCTTGCCGTGTTCACGAAGGAGAGCGACCCGCTCCTGTGGGCGACCGTGCAGAACAACGTGGGCTCGATCTACAGCGCGCGCACGCAAGGCGGACGGGCCGACAATCTCGAAAAAGCGATCACGCACCTCGAGGCGGGACTCACAGTGTTTTCGCGCGAGGCGGTGCCGCATGAATGGGCCACCGCACGCTACAATCTCGCAAGAACCTATCTCGATCGCGTCGAGGGCGCGCGACGCGACAATCAGGAGGCCGCGCTCTCGCATCTCGAAGGCGCGCTGGAAGTATTTACCGAGGAAGGATTCCCCGAGTATTGGGCCAAGGCACAGAGCATTCTCGGTGATGCCTATGCCGACCGTATCCGCGGGCTCACCGCCGGCAATCGCCAGAACGCCATTGGCGCCTACGAAGCCGCGCTCCGGGTGTTCACGCGCGATGCCTTCCCTCGCGAGCATCTGCGTGCGGGACGGTCGCTCGGCCGCGTCCTGCTGCAACTCGGATATTGGGACGAGGCGCGGCGCGCGCAGGCAGGTGCGGTGGACGCGTTCCGCCTCCTGTTCGGCGAGGGGATCGACGAGGCCGACGTACGCGCGCTGATCGCCGAGGCGGGGCCGTTGTTCGCGGAAGCTGCCTATGCTGCCGCGCAAGACAATGACACCGAGGGCGCGCTCGCCCTGGCGGACGAGGGCCGTGCGCGTCTGCTCGCCGTCGCCATGCGACTGCAGACACTCGACCTGCCGGCCGCCGATCGTCAGCGCCTCGACGAGCTGCGCGCCGCGATCCGCACCGAGCAGAAAAGTGCGGACGCTGCCCAGGCGAGCGAGCGCGCCCATGCGCTCGAGAGGATCGTGGCGCTACGCCGCGACCTTTTACACCTCATCCGGGTCGCGGACATCGGTGACCGACGCACGGTCGCACTCGGAGAGGCGCGCCGTATCGCCGAAGGCGGCGGCGCTGTCGTGATGCCGATCGTCACGGTGCACGGCGGCAAGTTGCTCCTCGTGACCAAGCCGACCGGCAGCGGCGATACCGGCGTCACCGCGATCGACGTGCCTCAACTGACGCCGGAGAGCCTTTCTGAGCTGCTCGCGGGTCCGGTTGGCGCGCCGGCGGGTGGCTGGATCGCCTCCTACTTTGTCAACTATCTGGAAGGCGACGAGCAGAAGAAGCGCTGGCCGGAATGGCTCGCGGCGGTCGACCGTATCGGCCCGGCACTCTTTCGGCTGTTCGGCGCGCGCCTCGACACGGGCCTTCGCGACCGCGGGATCAAACGCGGATCCCGCGTCGTATGGTTGCCCTCTGGCTGGCTCGGCGTGCTGCCGCTTGGCCTCGTGCAGAACACATCTAGCGGCCAGCGGCTCGCCTACGACTACGAGATCTCCGTCGCGCCGAGCCTCGAAACGCTTGCCGCCGCCCGCCATCAGGCCGAAACGGCCGGCCCGCCGACATTGGCGGCGATCGTCAACCCGACCGGCGATCTGCCGGGCGCCGACAAGGAGGGCGAGATCGTCGCCTCGCACTTCGCGGCCGAGTCCCGGCTGCTGCTCTTTCACGCCCGCGCCACGCCCGATGCGGTCCTGGGCGCGCTCAAGACACAGACGCACTGGCACTTCGCCTCGCACGGCACGTTCTCGTGGTCCGACGTCAACCAGTCCGCGCTCATCATGCATGGGCCGGCAAGGCTCAGCGTCGGCCGGCTGACGACGACCGAGGGGCTCGGTCGGCCGCGGCTCGTGGTGCTGTCCGCGTGCGAGACCGGCCTCATCGAAATCACCAACAATCCCGACGAGTTCATCGGTCTGCCGGGCTCGTTCATGGGTCTCGGCGCCGCCGGCGTGATCGGTACGCTATGGCCGGTCAACGACGCAGCGACAGCGCTGCTGATCGCAAAATTCTACGAGCTGCATATCGGCGAGCAGCAAGCGCCGTCGACAGCGCTCAACCGCGCGCAGGAATGGCTGCGCACCGCCACCAACGCCGATCTTGTCACCTACTTGAACGACATCGTCGTTGCGGCACGGCTCGGTCCCGCGCTCGCGGACGAGATCAAGGAGGAGCTGTCAGCGGAGGGCCTGCGCCGCTCGCGCAACAGCACGGTCGTCGAGTGGATTTCGCGAGAAGGAACGTCGGCCGGCCGCCAAGGCGACCAGACCCACGCGCGCGCACGCCCGTTCGCACATCCTTATTTCTGGGCAGGCTTCGTACATACCGGACACTAGTTCAACCATCGGCTCTGGGAGGAATGAAAGCATGAAAGTCGGATTTATCGGTCTTGGCACCATGGGCGCCTACATGGCGGCGAACCTGGCGCGTCATCTCGAGGCATCGAACCATGGCCTCGTCGTCTACGACGTCCGCCGCGCGGCGGCCGAACCGTTGCTCGCCAAGGGCGCGCAATGGGCGGACAGTCCGCGTCAACTCGCCCAAGCGTGCGACGTCGTCTTCCTGTCGCTGCCGGGGCCGAAGGAAGTCGAAGCGGTGGCGCTCGACGCCACGACCGGTCTGCTCGGCGGGCTCAAGAAAGGTGCGACCGTCTTCGATCTCACGACCAACGCGCCGAGCATGGTGCGCAAGGTTGGCGCGGCATTCGATGCGCAAGGCTGCAACTTCCTGGACGCGCCGGTGAGCGGCGGCCCTGCTGGCGCGCGCACCGGCAAGCTCGCGATCCTGGTCGGCGGCGACAAGGCGCGTTTCGACGAATACAAGGGGCTGCTCGACGGATTCGCCGACCAGGCGCGCTACATCGGCGCGATCGGTGCCGGCTCGGTAGCGAAGCTTGTTCACAACTCCGCCAGCTACGCCATCCAGACAGCCATCGCCGAAGTCTTCACGATGGGCGTCAAGGGCGGCGTCGAACCGCTGGCGCTATGGGAGGCGATCCGCACCTGCGCCGTCGGCCGCAGCCGTAGCTTCGACCGGCTGTCGGACCAGTTCCTGCAGGACAAGTACGAGCCGCCGGCGTTCTCGCTCAAGCTCGGCTTCAAGGACATGACCCTGGCGACAGATCTCGCCCGCGAGCTCGGCGTTCCGATGCGGCTCACCAACATGGCCTACGCCGACATGTGCGAGGCCATGGGGAGGGGCTGGGAGGCGCTCGACTCGCGCTCTCCGATGAAGCTCCAGGTCGAGCGCGCCGGGATCGATATCGCCGTCGATCCCAAGCGTATCGCCGAGGTACTGGAGCGCGACCCGCTCGCGCCCACCGACGCGAGGCGGAAGTAGCGCTGGCGTGCCCGAGACGGCGGCGGCTATTCCGCCGCCATCTTCGGCGCCGGCGTGGCCGCCTTCAGCGCCTTGCGCACTTTCGGCGGCGACATCGGCAGCTCGTAGAAGCGCAGGCCGAGCGCGTTGTGGATCGCATTGGCGACCGCGGCCAGCGGCGGCACGATCGGCACCTCGCCGACGCCGCGCACGCCCTGCGGATGCTTCTCGTTCGGGATCTCGAGGATCACCGTATCGATCATCGGCAGGTCGGACGCGACCGGCATCCGGTAGTCGAGGAAACCCGGGTTATCCAACCGCCCGTTCTTGTCGTAGATGTATTCCTCGTTGAGCGCCCAGCCGATGCCCTGCGCGACGCCGCCCTGCATCTGCCCTTCGACATAGCCCGGATGGATCGCGCGTCCAGCATCCTGGATCGCGGTATAGCGCGTCACCATCGTCTGGCCGGTCTCGGGATCGACCTCGACGTCGCAGATGTGAGTTGCGAAGCCGCCTTCGGCGCCGACGGTATTGAGCGACGACCGCCCCCCGATCGGACCGCCGGTTGCACTCGCCTGCGCCGCGATGTCGGCGAGTGACAGCGGCTCGAACTGACCGGCGTTGTCGCCGGCCGGGCGCGCGTGCCCGTCCTCCCAGACCACCGCCTCGGGGTCGATTTTCCAGATCTTGGCGGCGCGCTGGCGCAGCGTCACGATCACCTCCTCGACCGACTTGGTCACCACCATGGCCGAAGCGAAGGTCACACGGCTGCCGCCTGTCAGCGCACTGTAGCCGACCATGCTGGTATCGCCGATCAGCGCCTGCACCCGGCTGTAGTGAATGCCGAGCAGCTCGGCGGTGATGTTGACCATCGAGGCGCGCGATCCGCCGATATCCGGATGACCGGTAACGACAACGACGTTGCCATCCTCGGTCACATTGACCTGCGCGCTCGATTCGCCGCCCGCGTTGAACCAGAAGCCGCTCGCGACGCCGCGTCCCTGGTTGGGCCCGAGGGGCGCCTTGTAGTGCGGATGCGCGAGCGCTGCCTTCAGCGTCTCCTCGTAGCCGATGCGGTTATGGACTGGGCCGTACGCTGCTTTGACGCCCTTCTTGGCGGCGTTCTTGAGCCGCAGCTCGAGCGGATCCATCCCGATCGCAGCAGCGATCTCATCGAGCACACACTCCACCGGATAGGCACCGATCGGTGCGCCCGGCGCGCGATAGGCAACCACTTTCGGCCGGTTCGAGACGACGTCGTAGCCGACAACATGGACATTCGCGATGTCGTAGGGCGTCACACAGCATCCCACCGCGCCGCGAACGGGGCCACCCGGGAACGCGCCAGCGTGCAGCGCGAACGTCCCCTGCACCGCGGTGATGCGGCCATCTTTCGTCGCGCCGATCTTCACCTTGCTCGACGAGCCCGAGGTAGGCCCCGAGGCGTGGAACACCTCCTGGCGCGTCATCTTCATTTTCACCGGGCGCCCGGACTTGCGCGACAGCGCCAGCGCCAATGGCTCAAGATAGACAATCGTCTTGCCGCCGAACCCGCCGCCGATCTCGGCGGGGATCACGCGCACGTTGTTCTGCGGCAGGCCGGTCAGCAGCGCCGTCATCGCGCGGACCATGAAATGGCCCTGGCTGCTGCTCCAGATGGTCGCCTTGCCGTCCGGCGTCACACTGACGAGAGCGGCGTGCGGCTCGATATAGCCCTGGTGCACCGGCGCCGTCTTGAAGCTGCGCTCGATGATGACGTCCGCCTCCGCGAACCCCGCATCGATGTCACCCAGCTTGTGCTCGAGCTTGCCGGCGATGTTGGACGGCTTACCGGACGTGTCGCCGGGCGCGCGGATGTAATCGAACAGGATCGGTGCGTCCGGCTTCATCGCCTCGTCGACATCGATCACCCACGGCAGCACCTCGTAGTCGACCTCAATGAGATCGACCGCCTGCTGCGCGATCTTCTCCGTCGCGGCGGCGACCGCGGCGACCGGATGCCCGGCGAACAGCGCCTTGTCGCGCGCCATCACGTTGCGGCAGAGCCAGCGCATGTCGGCGATGCCAATCATCACCGGCTTCTCTAGCGAAATCTCCGGCATATCGGCGGACGTGATGATCGCCTTGACGCCGGGAAGCGCTGCAGCCTTCGTGGTGTCGATCGACTTGATGCGCGCGTGCGGATGGGGGCTCCTCAGCACCTTGCCCCAGATCATGCCCGGCAGGTTGTAGTCAGCGCCGTAGAGGGCGCGGCCGGTCACCTTGTCCTGGCCGTCCGGCCGCGGCGTACGCTTGCCGATCCACTTGTTATCCGGAGTATCGCCCGTCATGTCGCTCATCCTGTTCCGTGCCCTGATCGAAGGCCGATCGCAGATATCCGGACAACTTTAGCAGAGACGATGCCGGCTTGAAGCACAATGTGAGCGCCCGTTGCGATGGCTGCTGTTCGCAAATAGCGGTCGTGATCAGCGGCAAATGTTCTCGAAGAAGGCTTCCGCGTTTCCGCCGCCGATCCGCCGGAACGCCGGCGAGTGGGTGAAAAGAGCCGCGTGCAACGGGTTCGCATAGATCACGAAGACCGAGCGCGGGTGCGCGGCGAGCGAGCGCTCGAGACCGGCGACGACGCGTGCCATGGTCTCGTCGCCGAACGGGTTGAAGAGGAACAGGACGAGGGGTGCGAGCGGGAATTCGTACGCTCCGGCGTCCATCTGAAGAAGCTCAAAGCGGTCGTCGGGGGTGCCAGCGCCCGACGCGACGGCGACGTTCGATCGCGCGATCGCCGTGAGCTCGCTCGACCATTCGACGCCGACGATCCGCCTGAATGGGAATTCGCGGGCGACGAACAGCACCCGGCCCTTGCCCGAACCCAGATCGACGAACACCGTCTCGCCCGCAACGACAGGTGCCGCGGCGATCAATGCGCGAATTCGATCGGAGGTCAGGGATGCGTAGGGGTTGCCGTCGGCCGGCTCATTCCGGCGATCTTTGAGCTCCCACGGCATCACCATGCCCGACGTATCGGTGCCGTACCGAACATCGAAGCCGTCGGCGCGCTCGGCCCGCTCCTCGGTCTTGTACAGCAGCTCGCGGATCAGCGGCCGTACCTCGCGAAGGGAGGCGACGATGCCATAGTGGCGCACGAAACTGGCGCAATGCCTCGCGAAAGCCAGCATCCGTGTTCCCCGAAACGGCCGGGCTCGCCGCAGGAGGCATCGAGGCGCTGAAATGAGCGCGTCGGTGGGCGCGGGCGGGCGCCAAGAAAAATGCGCCAGCAAAAAGCCGGCGCATTCTCCTAGCACAGCGCCCGACACAGACGCTCGGGCAATTCCAAACTTGGCAAACCGCCCCCCTTCGGAGGGATCGCGCTCTATTTACGGACAAGCTCGCGGAACTTGCGTCGCTCCCAGGCAACGACGAACTTCGGCCGCGACGCGTACACTGCCATCGCGTGGGCTATGACGCCGATACCCCAGCCGAAAGCCACCCACTGGACCCACCAGTCGCCCGTATAGACGTTGAGCCCGGTCAGCAGGGCGATAACGACGGTGAAGGCGGCGAAATGGAAGTAGAAGCCTTCGAGTTCGGCGACCCGCTGCTGCGCGGCGATGGCATCACGACGATTGACCATGTCACTCTCCTTGAACACGCATGATCGCTACCGGGCCGCCAGCCGAACGCGGCCCAGGCACACCCGTCCCATGAATTGTATTAGGCAACAAGACTTGGCGGATTTAAGGGTTCCAGTCCAGGTCGCTTCGTCGCAGGCAGCTTCAGTCCTTGCCGCTCCAGTGAACGATGCGCATTTCGAGCGCGCGGAACAGCCGGTCGAGACCGTAGCCCATGGCCGCCATGATAATGACGCCGACCAGCACGATGTCGGTAGACAGATATTCCGCCGCGGTCAGGGCCATCCACGCGATGCCCTCGGAGGTTGCGGTCAGTTCCGCGCCGACCAGCATCGTGACGCCGATCGAGATCGAGACGCGGATGCCGGTGAAAATGCCGGGCAGGCTTGCCGGCAGCACGACGCGCCAGAACACCGTCCACGGGCTCGCGCCAAGTGCCTGCGCAGCCTGGATCTTCTTCTGGCTCACCGAGCGCACCGCCTGCATGGCGCTGATCGCGATCAGCGGGAACACGGGCGCGGCGATGACGACGATCTTCGACAGATTGCCAATGCCGAACCAGATCAGAAACAGCGGCAGCAGCGCCAGCTTGGGGATCGGCCGGATCGCCTGGATCGGCGGCTCCACGACGGCGCGGATAGGCCGGCTCATGCCCATCAGCAGTCCAACCGGCACGCCCACCAGAATGCAGAACGCGAACGCGGTCGCGAAACGGTAGAAGCTGATCCCGACATGGTGCGCGAGGCTGCGGCCCTGGTAGCCCTGCTCCCACAGACTGAGGAAAGCGCGGAAAACGTCGACCGGTGACGGCAGGAAGATCGGCTTGATCAGTGGCGGCCACATCCCTGAGCCGGTGACCGCGGTCCACGCAGCGATGATGAGGAGGAACGTGAGCCCTGTAAGCCAGCGGTCGCGACGGTCGGCGCGCCGCTCCAGCGACATCTCGTCGAGGCCTTCGATCGGTTCCACCGCGGTCGTACGCGACATCAGACGGTCGCCTCCTGCGACTGGGCACGCTGGGATTCCGACCGCAGCAGCTCGACGATCTGGCGCTTCGCCAGCGTGAACTCGGGCGTGGCGGCGATCAGGGGATCTGGGTTCTCGCTGAAGCGCACGCGGAAGGCGGCCTTCACGCGTCCGGGACGCGCGGTCATGACGACGATGTGGGTGGCGAGGAACAGCGCCTCCTCTATGGAATGCGTGATCCAGAGGATGGTCTTGCCGGTGCGCCGCCAGATGTTGCGGATCTCCTCCTGCAGCAGCTCGCGCGTCTGCTGGTCGAGTGCCGCGAACGGCTCATCCATCAGCAGCACTTCGGGATCGTTGGCGAGCGCACGCGCGATGCCGACGCGCTGCTGCATCCCGCCCGACAGCTCATACGGGTAGCGGTCGGCGAAACCGGATAGCCCGACGAGATCGAGAAGGGCGCGCGCATCATTGCGCGCCTTGTCCGCTGCCACCCCGCAAGCGCGCGGCCCGAATGCAACGTTCTCGAGAACACTCAGCCAGTTGAACAGCGCCCCCTGCTGGAAGACGACGCCGCGCTCGCGACCCGGCCCCGAGATCGGCTTGCCGTCGAGCAGCGCGCGCCCCGAGGTCGGACGCTCGAAGCCGCCGACGATATTGAGCAGTGTGGTCTTGCCGCAGCCGGACGGGCCGACGACGCAGAGGAAATCACCCTTTGCGATCCTGAGGTCGAGCGGATCGAGCGCCTGCACCGAGGCTGCACCGGTGCCGAAGCTCTTGCTCAAACGCTCGACGACCAGCTTGTCGCGGCCGTTGCGATCTGAGCCGGACGGTTCGAACGGCTCGATGCTCACGGCCTCGTCTCCGCCAGCTCGAGCGGCTCGCGCCGCGCCATCACACCATCTTCGCGATGAACGAGCTGTCGACGAGGGCCGAGAAGTCCGCCGGCATGTTGCGCACCTGATCGGCGCCCTTGAGGAATTCGGCTTGGGACAGGATCGTCTTAAGGACGCCGGTGTCCTTCGCGCCGGGCTTGCCCATCCAGGTGTCGGTCAGCATCTCCTTCGGCGAAATCGTGTAGGTCGTCTTGGCGATCGTCTCCACCGTCTCCTTGGGGATCTGAAGGAACGGCGCCATCACGTCCACGACGGTCTGCGGGCTGTCGCGGTAGATCGCGTTGATGCGGTCGAGCTCCTTGAGGTACGCGAGCACGAGATCGGGGTGCTGCTCCGTGAAAGCGTTGCGGCACACGATTGCATCGAAGACGATGGTGCCGGACGGGATCAGATCACCGCTCATGAAGATGATCTTGCCGCCGTCCTTGACGAGATTGCCGAGTACGGGATGCCAGATGTAGGCGGCGTCGATCTCCTTGCGCTGCCACGCGGCCGCGATCGTGTCGGGACGAAGATTGACGAGCGTCACGTCCTTCGCCGTCAGCCCGACGGTCTTGAGCGCGGCCAGCGCCGCGAAATGAACCGAAGTGTTGAACGGGCAGCCGATCTTCTTGCCCTTGAGATCGGCGAGGCCTTTGATGCCGGCATCGCTGCGCACCGCAAGGCACTCGCTGTCCTTGACGATCTTGTGCACGTAGACCATCGACACCGGCAGGCCATTGGCGAAGCCGACGATCAGCGGCGTCGAGCCGATGTTGCAGAGATCCATGTTGTTGGCCGCCATCGCGGTCAGGATCTGCGGCCCCGCACTGACGCTGATGAACTCGACCGCGACCTTCTCACCGAGCGCCTTCTGCATCGACCCTGTGGCCTTGGAGAAGTTCTGCTGATTGGCGGACGGGAAATGGCCGAGCATCGCCTTGGCCTGCTGGGCTCGCGCGCCTGTCGGCCAGCCGAGCGTGCCCGCGGCAACCGTCGCGATACCCATGTTGGCGCTCAGCAACGCGAAATCGCGCCGCGTCAAACACATCTTCCCCGTCATTCCCGATCTCCCCACGCTGATCGCTACATCACTGTCATGAGCAGGCACTCACCGCGGCTTTGCGGCGACGTGGCTCGGTCACCCTTCCCGGCATCGCCAGCTTTACCTCCAGCCCGCCAGCAAGATCCCGCTCGATCTTAGCCACCGTCGTCTTAAGCGCCGGCAGGATCACGTCGAGCCATTCCCGCGTCACACGATAGCTCGGCGCGGGGATGCAGGCGCCGGCAACGGCACGGCCATCCGGCCCGCGTATCGGAATGGAGAGGCCGGTCACGTCGCTCCGCCAGCCACCGCGATAGAGCGCGTAGCCTCGGGCCCGGATACGCGCCAGCTCCTTCATCAGCGACGCCCGATCGCCGAATGTATCCGGCGCGACTTTCTCGAGCTTCTGCGGGAGACGCGCTATGACCTCGTCCTCGCTCAGCTCGGCGAGGAGTGCGAGCCCCGTCGACGTCGAATGCGCGTAGTTGCGGTCTCCGATGCGCGCGTGCACGCGCACCGGCTGCGGACACTCGATGAGCGCAATGCATACCGTCTGGGCGCCGTCGAGCATGCCGATGTCGGCACCCTCGTGCACCTCCTGAACCAGGGCGGAGAGATGAGGGGCACCGATCAGCGCGATATCGACCTGAGTGGCGCGGCTGCCGATCTCCCACGCCTTGATGCCGACCCGATAGGTCTGGTCGGGCAGCCGCTCGACGAGACGGCGGCGCGCGAGCGTGGCGAGAAGCTGGTGCACGTTGGATTTGGAGATGCCGAGCGACGTCGCGATCGCCGTCAGCGTCATCGGCTGTCGGTGGACCACGAGGCACTCGAGCACGTCGAGCCCACTGTTGAGGCTCGAACGCGATTTGTTCGCAATTGTCGAACTAGTGTTTTTCATTGACGAACCGTACGCCATGATGCTTGTTTCCGTCAATCCTTCCAATCGCACATGGAGCCGCCTCCGATGCGCAAGAAGCTGCCTGCATCTGGACGATCGCAGTCCACAATTCTCAACGAGATGCGGGCGATGAAGGGCGGCGACGCCGACTGGCAGCACGGGCGGGTGCCGCTGTTTGTCTTCAAGGCGACCGACGCGCTCTACGAGATGGGGCGCTCGGCCTTCTTCGAGTTCTTCGCCGAGAACGCGCTTGGCGGACGCCGTGCCTTCACCAGCGTGAAGCGCATGGAGGACGAGGTCGTCGAGATGGCCTTGGGCATATTCAATGCGCCCGAGGACGGGCAGGGCTTCATGTCCACCGGCGGCACTGAAAGCATCATCCAGGCGATGCAATCGTGCCGAGACTGGACCCGACGGCAGCGCAAGGATCCGAAGCTGCGCGGCAATGTCGTCGCCGCAACATCGGTGCATCCGGGGTTCAACAAGGGCGGCCGGCTGATGGACATCGAAGTCCGCCGCGCGCCGGTCGCCAAGGATTTCCGTGCCGATCCGGCGGCGATCGAGGCGCTGATCGACGACGAGACGATCATGATCGTCGGCTCGGCGCCGTGCTTCCCCTATGGTTGCATCGACCCGATCGCGGAGCTTGGCGCGCTCGCCGAGCGGCGTGGCCTATGGCTGCATGTCGACGCATGCGTCGGCGGCTATCTCGCGCCGTTCGCCAAGATGATCGGGCGCGACATACCAACGTTCGACTTTTCGGTGCCGGGCGTCAGCTCGATCTCGGCCGATCTGCACAAGTTCGGCTTCACGCCGAAGCCGGCGTCGACCGTGTTCTACCGGACCTCCGACAAGGCCCAGCACCACAGCTTCGACTTCTCCGACTGGCCGAACGGCCGTTTCACGACGCCGACGATCATCGGCACCCGACCAGCAGGCGGCGTCGCAGCTTCATGGGCCACGTTCGAGTTCCTGGGGCTCGAAGGCTACAAACAGATCGCACGCGACCTCATGGCGTTCACCGACGCCTACAAGGCCGGCATCCGCGAGATCCGCGGCCTCCACATTCTGGGCAACCCGCACCTGTCGATCGTCGCATATGGCTCGGACGAGATCGACGTCTTCCGCGTCGCCGAGATCATGCAGGCGAAGGGCTGGATTCCCGGACTCGTGCAGCAACCGCGGGCCATTCATCGCATGATGTCGATGATCCATGCTCCGGCGCTCGACGAGTATCTGGCGGATGTGCGCGCCGCGGTCGGCGTCGTGCGCCAGGAAGGCGGCCAGGAGAGCGCAAAGTCGTCGATCACGGCGACCTACTGAGAAGCGATTGCGTTCCAAGCCGCTACAGCGGCCACTGGCTCACCATCAAATCCTCGCCGGCCGTTGACAGCGCCGCCTCTAGCGCCGGCCGCGTCATCAGCCCGCGCTGTGTATCGATATAGCCAACGACGGAGGCCGAGTTGAGCGCAGCGGCGCGCATGGCTTCCGCCGGCGGTCGCCCCTCGGCGAGATACGTCGACAAGGTCGCCGCGTAGGCGTCACCGGCGCCGGCCGTGCCTGCAACCGTCGCCTTGGCCGACGGGCAGTAGCGGATGCACTCGCGGTCGGCGAGGAACGCACCGGCGGCGCCGTCCGTCACCAGCACGTAGCGGGCGCCGGCATCACGCAACGCGGTGAAGAACGATCTTATTCCCAGGTGGTAGCCGCCGCCCTCGAGACCTTGCCGCGCGAGTGGCGTTTCAGGCTCGCTGCCGTCGGTCGCCAGCGGCGGACCGCCCTCGCCGACGCGACCAGCGATCGCCGGCACGAGCGCCGACGCCTCGACCTTGTTGACGACCAGCAGGTCGATCTCCTTCAGCGCATCCTGCAGCGCGACGCCGCGGCTCGAAAGCTGACGGATGCCCGGATTGGTCGACAGGAAGGCTCCCGTGCGGCGGGCCTCGGCGAGGATGCGCGGCACACGGTCGGCGGACTGGTTCGACAACGATGAGACGTGGATCAGATCGACGGAGAACGCATCGGGCTTCAGGTCCGCGTCCTCGAGCAGTGTATTGGCGCCGCGGAATGTGAAGATCGCCGCGTTGCGGTCGTGCGACGAGACCATGACGGCGGCGCCGGTCGCCGCGCGATCGTCTCTGCCGACCCAGCGCGTCGACACGCCCTCCTGCAAAAGCGCCGCGAGGATCGTCTCTGCGCGCTGATCGCGGCCGAGCTTGGCGATCGTCGCGACGTCATGGCCAAGCCGCGCCATCGCGACGGCAGCATTGACCGCGCCGCCACCGGTGTGGGTCGAGATCTCGAGCGCCTCGGTCTTTCGGCCTTCCGCGAGAAGGAGGAAGGATGTGTCCGCGTTAAGCATCGTCATGCGCTCGATGCGGCTCGATTCGATGATCGCAATCGTGTCGATCATCGCGCTTCCGATCGTCAGGGCCTTCATCGGCGTTTCAACAGCCTCCCGAAAGTATGAATATGATGGAACTCTTCCGACGCTCGCGCGTTCCAAACGTGGCGCCGGAACGCGGGCAATCGGGAAACTTGCGTGACCCGCCATTGAGGTTCAAACTGACATGCACAAAAACATCGCACGATCGCGCGGCCTCGCTTTGGCGTCGTTGCGGCTGCATCGTACTTCGCGCGCCGCAACGTCAGCCGCCTGCGCTGACCGATCGACGCATTATTTCCGGCGCGCCGATTAAGGCCTCGCCGCTGCCACAGCCTGCCATAGCGACGGGTAATCGCAAAGGAGAGAACCGTTTCAACCGCAATGTCCCTTCCTGAATTGACCGATCCGCGCACCGTTGCATTTTTTCTCGACTTTGACGGCACTCTCGTCGAGCTGGCGGAGCGGCCTGATGCGATCCAGCTCGCGGAGAGGACGCGGGATGTGCTCGCGCGTCTGGTCGACGCCACTGGCGGCGCGGTCGCTATCATCACGGGCCGCGAAATTGCCGATCTCGATCGGTTCCTCGCACCGCTACGGCTGGCAGCAGCGGGCATCCATGGCCTGACGCGGCGCAGCCGCGCGGGCGAGAACAGCGGGGCTCCCCTCGACGCGCACTTCCTACGACAGGCGGAGCAGATTCTCGCCCCGCTGGTACTGGCGGAACCCGGCCTGCTGCTCGAGCGCAAGTCGATTGCGGTTGCGCTTCACTATCGTGCTCGGCCGGAGCTCGAATCCGCTGCCCGCGCCGTCATGGAGCGGCTCGCTGCGGCGTGCCCCGGCATCCAGATCAAGCGCGGCAAGATGGTCTTTGAGGCCAAGCCCGGCGGCGCCGACAAGGGCACCGCTGTCCTCGACTTCATGAAGGAAGCTCCGTTTGCAGGCCGCAAACCCTTCTTCGCCGGCGACGACACGACGGATGAGGACGCCTTCGCGATCGTCAACGCGCTCGATGGCATCACGATAAAGATCGGCCCCGGCGCCACCGCCGCGCGCTACGCCGCCAACAATACAGCGGCCTTCCTTGAATGGCTGCACACCACCGCGGCAAACCTTCAGCGCGAGGCCTCGCATGGATAAGAACCGCGCCTCGCTCAATCTGGCGCTCATCGGCAACTGCTGCGTCAGCGCGCTGATCGACACGCGCGGGCGCTTCGTGTGGAGCTGCTTTCCCCGCTTCGACGGCGATCCAGTTTTCCATTCGCTCCTCGGCGGGCCAACCGGCGAGCCATCGGATGGGACCTTCGAGATCGAGCTCGTCGACGCCGCCACATCGAGCCAGACCTACGTCGGGAACACCGCGATCGTGCGCACCGTCATCGAAGGACCGAGCGGCGCCATCGAGATCATCGACTTCGCACCACGCTTCAAATGGCTGCAGCGCTCATTCCGGCCGCAGACTCTGGTGCGCCGCGTGAAACCGCTGCGCGGCAGCCCGCGCATCCGCATCAGGGTCAAGCCGCGCTACGACTACGGCCGGACGGCGCCGCTCGTGGCCTGCGGTTCGAACCACATCCGCTACATGGGGCCGGGCATCTCGCTGCGACTCACGACCGAGGCGCCGATCGACTACATCCTCGCCGAGACGGCTTTCATCCTCGACGACCAGATCAACCTGATCTTTGGCCCCGACGAGACATTGACCAGCGGTGCGGCGGAAACCGCGCGCGACTTCGAGGAACGCACCACCGCCTACTGGCGCGAATGGGTTCACCGGTTGGCGCTGCCGCTCGAATGGCAGGACGCTGTCATCCGCGCCGCGATCACGCTCAAGCTGTGCAGCTACGAACCGACGGGCGCCATCGTCGCAGCGATGACCACCAGCATTCCGGAATCGGCTGGCTCCTCGCGCAACTGGGACTACCGATTCTGCTGGATCAGGGATGCCTTCTTCGTCGTCCGCGCGCTCAACTCGCTCGCGGCGGTACGGACGATGGAGTTGTACTTCCGCTGGATGATGAACGTCGTCGCCAACGCGCGCGAGGGCCACATCCAGCCGGTCTACGGTATCGGCCTCGAGAGCGAGCTGACCGAAAAGGAAATCGCGGCGCTGGCGGGCTATCGCGGCATGGGACCGGTGCGCTCGGGCAACCTCGCCTATCGCCAGTTCCAGCACGACACCTACGGCAACATCATTCTCGGCGCGGCGCAGGCGTTCGTCGACAGGCGACTGTTCATGGAGGTCGGGCGGGTCGAATACGCGCGTCTCGAGACGATCGGGGAGCAGGCCTTCCTGCTCCATGACAAACCGGACGCCGGCATATGGGAGCTGCGCACGCGCGAGCGCCCGCACACGTCATCGGCGATCATGTGCTGGGCCGGTTGCGATCGCCTCGCCAAGGTCGGCCTCCACCTCGGCCTCGCCGATCGGGCGCAACTCTGGCGCCAGCGCGCGGACCAGATCAAAGCGACGGTTCTCGCCCGCTCATGGTCCGACGAGCGGCGCGCGTTCGTCGAGAGCTTCGGCGGGCGGACGCTCGATGCGAGCGTGCTGCTGATGAGCGAGGTCGGCATGATCGATCCGATGGACCCGCGATTCATCTCGACCGTCGATCAGCTTGAAAGGACACTCGCGCGCGGGCCGTTCATGATGCGCTACGAGGAGCCCGACGACTTCGGCGCGCCTGAAACCGCATTCAACGTGTGCGCGTTCTGGCGGCTCGACGCGCTGGCGCGGATTGGCCGGCGCGAGGAAGCGCGCGAGATCTTCGAGGGGCTGCTGGCGGCACGCAATCCTCTCGGGCTGATGTCCGAGGATACCGACGCCGCGACTGGCGAGGCATGGGGCAACTTTCCGCAGACTTACTCCATGGTGGGGATCATCAACGGCGCCGTGAGGCTATCGAAACCCTGGGAGTCGACGGTATGAACCGGCTTATCGTTGCGTCGAACCGTGTTGCCGATCTCGACAAGGCTGTTCAGTCCGGCGGACTCGCTGTCGCCCTCGAGGATGCGCTTCAGAGTGGGCGTGGACTGTGGTTTGGCTGGGACGGCTCGACGGTCGAGGAGGACAGCTCGCCTGGCATCCGGCTCCAGCAGTTCAACGGCATCCGGACAGCCACCATCCCGCTGAGCCGACGCGACTACGAGGAATACTACCTCGGCTTCTCCAACCGGGCATTGTGGCCGACCTTCCACTACCGTCTGGATCTAGCCGTCTACGAACACGCTTTCCTCGAAGGCTACCGGCGGGTCAACCAGCGGCTTGCGCAATCGCTCGCCGCGCTGGTCGAGCCCAACGACCTGGTCTGGGTGCACGACTATCACCTGATCCCGCTCGCCGAAGAGCTGCGCGCGAACGGCGTGCGCGAGAAGATCGGCTTTTTCCTGCACATTCCATTCCCCTCCCCGGACTTCTTCACCGCCATCCCCGAGCACGCGTGGCTGGCCAAGACGATGTTCTCCTATGACGTGCTGGGTTTCCAGACGTCGACGGACGCGAACAACTTCATCCGCTACGTCGTCGAGCAGGAAGGCGGCGAGGCGCTCGGCGACAATCGCGTCCGCGCCTTCGGCAGGACCGTCATCGCGCGCGCATTCCCGATCGGGATCGACCCCGACTCGGTCTACGAGATGGCCCACACGCCCGAGGCTGACGCGCACATGGCGCGCCTGCAGCGCCGCAGCATGGCGAACATGTTCGTCCTCGGCGTCGACCGGCTGGATTACACGAAGGGGTTGCCCGGTCGGATGCGCGCATTCAAGCGGATGCTCGAGCTGCATCCCGATCTGATCAAACGCGTCACGCTGATGCAGATCGCGCCGCCGACGCGGGAGGAGGTCGAGGCGTACACCGACATCCGCCAGGAGCTCGAGGGCCTGTCCGGCTCGATCAACGGCGAGTTCGGCGATTTCGACTGGACGCCGGTGCGCTACATCCACCGCGCGATCCCGCGGGCCACGCTCGCCGCCCTGTTCCGGGCGAGCCAAGCGGGCCTCGTGACGCCACTGCGCGACGGCATGAACCTCGTTGCCAAGGAGTACGTCGCCTCGCAGGACCCTGAGAATCCGGGCGTCCTCGTGCTATCCAAGTTCGCCGGCGCGGCCGAGGACCTGCAGGAGGCGATCACGGTCAACCCTTACGACGTGGACGAGATGGCGGAGGGCTTGTACCGCGCGCTCACCATGCCGGTCGAGGAACGCCGCGAGCGCTACGAAGCGCTGATCGCGCGCGTGAGGACCAACAACGTGATGACATGGCGCGAGACATTCCTGACAGCGCTCAAGGAAGCGCCGGCATGGGAGCCGGAGGCGCCGTCATGAAGAACCGGCGGCTGGTCGCCGACGTCGGTGGCACCTGGAGCCGCTTCGCGATCAGCGACGGCCCCCGCCATCTCGGCGAGGTCAGGACCTATCGGACGGCGGCGCGGTCGTCGTTTGCCGAGACGATGGCCGCGTATGTGTCCGATATCGGTGCCGCACCGACGCAGGACTGGTGCACAAGCGTACGGATCGCTGCGGCGGGGCCCGTCGATGCGGGCGTCGTGAAACTCACCAACTCGACATGGCGGATCGCCACGGCGGACGTTTCGCGGGAGCTTGGCGACATTCCGGTCGGCCTTGTCAATGATCTCGAAGCGGTGGGCCTGCTGCTGCCGCACCTGACGCCGGCCGACATCCGACCGATCGGGCCTCCCGCGATCGGCGGTCTCGTCGGAAACCGCATCGCCATCAACGTCGGCACCGGGTTCGGCACGGCGACCGCCATTCGCATCGGCGGCGGCGCGTGGACGGTCGCGGCCGGCGAGGCCGGGCACATGAGCCTCGCCAGCACGACTCCGGAGGAAGGCGCGGCTTTCGCGGAGTTGGAATCGATCGAAGATGTTCTCTCGGGCGCGGGTCTCGCGCGTCTCCATACGGCTATGGCGCGCCAGCAGGGCGCCGATGAGCCGCCCGCCGACGCGTCGGTTTTTGCAAGCGCAGACCGAGACCCGGTCGCCTCGGCAACGGTCGCGCTCATGACTAGCCTGCTCGGACGAGTCTGCGGCGATCTCGCGCTCGCGACCGCATCGTGGGATGGTGTCTTCCTCTGCGGCAGTGTCGCCAAGGCTTGGGCCGACGTCGCCGACGCCGCGATGTTTCGCGCCGCGTTCGAGCGCAAAGGCGCGATGAGCACGCGCATGGCCGCGGTGCCCACTCACGTCATAGTGACCTCCGATCCTGCGCTGCTCGGGCTAACCCACGCGACGGCTGAAACTATTTGACCGGAGGAGTAAAATCCTCTTGTGTCCGGCGGACGATCAGAGGCGTGACGATCAAACGCAAAGCCTCCCGAGGTTCGCATGAAACCAGTACTCCAGGTGGCCCTCGTCCTCGTGGTGGCCGCGCCATCGTTTGCCGTAGCCCAGGCGCCCAAGGGCCCGCCGCCACCACCGAGCGTCATTGTCGACGCTGTCCGCGAGCGTGATGTCTCCCAGCAGCAGGCCTACACCGGTCGCATCGAGGCAATCGACAAGGTCGCCATCCGCGCGCGCATCGCCGGCTTCCTCAAACGCCGCGGCTTCGAGGAAGGCGCAGAGGTGACGGAAGGCCAGGTGCTGTTCGAGATCGAGAAGGAGCCGTATCAGGCCGCGCTCGCCCTCGCCGAGGCCAATGTCGCCAATGCCAAGGCGGCGCTCGAGCTGGCGCAGGCGACGTTTGACCGCGCCGCGCCGCTGGCCGAGCGCGGCACCGCTTCGCAGGCGACGCTCGACGATGCCCGCTCGCGGCTGTCACAGGCCCAAGGGACGCTCAAGGCGCAGGAAGCGAACCTGACCAGGGCACGCATCGACCTCAGCTACACAACCATCAACGCGCCGATGGCGGGCGCCACCGGCCGCGCCACCTACGCGCTCGGGGAGTATGTCAGTCCGACAAGCAATCCGCTTGTGACGCTGGTGCGACAAGACCCGATGTATGTCGCGTTTCCGGTCCCCCAGCGCGACCTGCTGCGCGTGCGCCGCGAGCGCCGCGAGGCCGATAGCGTGCTGGTCCGCTTGCGGCTGCCGGACGGCAGCACCTACGCGCAGGAAGGCACCATCAGGTTCGCGGAGGTGGTCGGCAATCCCGGCACCGACACAGTGACGATCCGCGCCCGAGTTCCCAACCCAGATCGCCTGCTCGTCGATCAGCAGATCGTCGGCGTCACGGTCGTCTCGAAGCAGACCGAGCGCAAGCTCGTGATCTCGCAGTCGGCGCTGATGCTCGACCAACAGGGCGCCAGCGTGCTGGTCGTCAACAAGGAAAACAAGATCGAGGGCCGCCGCATCGAGGTCGGCGACCAGCTCGGCCCCGACATCGTCGTCGTCAAGGGGCTCGCCGAAGGTGAGCAGGTGGTCATCGACGGCCACCAGAAGGTGCGCCAGGGCATCGTCGTCGAAGCTCACCGGACGAAAGAGAAGCTCCCGGCCGCCAGGTAGCCCGCACCATGATCTACGATCTCTTCATCCGACGCCCGCGGCTCGCGATGGTGGTTTCCATCGTGCTGACGCTGGCCGGCCTGATCTCGATGACGGTCATCCCGGTCGCGCAATATCCCGAGATCGCGCCGCCGACGGTCCGCGTCACGGCCAGCTACCCCGGCGCCGACGCCCAGATCGTCGAAGCGACCATCGCACAGCCGCTCGAGAACGCCATCAACGGCGTCTCCGGCATGCGCTACATGAAGTCGACCGCGTCGAACGACGGCTCGTACACGCTCACCGTCTCGTTCCTCATCGGCACCGATCCCGACATCGCGACCGTCAACGTGCAGAACCGCGCCGCGCTCGCAACACCGCGGCTGCCGGAAGAGGTGCGCCGCACCGGCCTTACGATCGCCAAGGTCTCGACCGACCTGCTGCAGGTATTCCTGTTCTACGCGTCGGATCAGAGCCGTGATCAGCTCTTCCTGTCGAACTTCGTCAGCATCAACATCCTCGACGAGTTGAAGCGCGTGCCGGGCGTCGGCGACGCAATGGTGTTTGGCGCGCGCGACTATGCGATGCGGATCTGGATCGATCCGGTGAAGCTCGGCAATCTCGGGCTCTCGACGCAGGACGTAATCGCGGCCGTCCAGTCGCAGAACGTGCAGGCGGCGGCGGGACGCATCGGCGCGCCGCCGTTCTCATCCGACCAGAGGCTCCAGCTCACGGTGACCACCAAGGGCCGGCTGACCACCAAGGAAGAGTTCGAGAACATCATCGTGCGCGCGCAAGCCGACAGCTCGTTCGTGCGCGTAAAGGACGTCGCACGCGTCGAGCTTTCGGGCGCCAACTTCGACTCCGAAGCCCGCTACGAGGGCAAACCAGCCGCGCCGGTCGGCATCTACCTCGCGCCGGGCGCCAACGCCGTGAACGTCGCCAACGCGGTATCCAAGCGCCTCGAAGAGCTGAGGCCGCGCTTCCCCGAAGGCGTCGCCTTCGCCTATGTCTACAACACCGCCGAGTTCGTCTCGGCGATGATGGTAAAGGTCATCGAGACGCTGCTGGAGGCGTTCGCGCTGGTGGCGATCGTGGTCTTCGTGTTCCTCGGCCGCTTCCGCCCGACGCTCATTCCGCTGATCGCGGTGCCGGTATCGATCATCGGCACCATCGCGGTACTTCTCGCCTTCGGCTATTCGGCCAATACCATCTCCCTCCTCGCCCTCGTGCTCGCGATCGGCATCGTCGTCGACGACGCCATCATCGTGGTCGAGAACGTCGAGCGCGTGATGCACGAGGAGCCGCACCTGACGCCCGCCGAGGCGACTCGCAAGGCAATGTCCGAGATCGCGGCGCCGGTAATCGCAATCACGCTGGTCCTGCTCTCGGTGTTCATCCCCGTGGCCTTCCTGCCCGGCTCATCGGGTGTCCTGTTCCGCCAGTTCGCGGTCACAATCTCGGCGGCCATGGTGATTTCGGCGATTAATGCCCTGACGCTGTCGCCGGCTCTGTGCGCGCTGCTGTTGAAGCCCGGCCATCCGGTCGGCATCATGGCGCGCATTACGAACTGGATCGACGGCGTCGCGCACGGCTACGCGAATGTCATCAGCCGTCTGGTGAAGCTGTCGACCGCCAGTCTCGCGGTGCTGATCGCGGTTGCAGCGGTCTCCTACGTCGTGTTCCTGCGCACGCCATCGGGCTTCCTCCCCGACGAGGACAAGGGTTTCCTCATCACCGTGGTCTCGCTGCCGCCCGGCGCCTCCCTCAATCGCACGTCGGAGGCTGCCAGGAAGGCCGAGGAGATCCTGCATAAGGAGCCCGCCGTCGACGGCGTCACCGCTGTCCTCGGCTTCGACTTCCTCAGCGGCGGCTCTGCCTCGAACTCGGGCGTGATCTTCGTGCGCCTCAAGGGCTACGATCAGCGAACCGCACCCAACATGCACTCGACCGCCGTCGCGCGCCGCCTTTTCGGCGCGCTGTCAACGATCCCGGACGGCAATATCATCGCGCTCAATCCGCCGGCGATATCGGGCCTCGGTCAGGTCGGCGGCTTCGAGTACATGCTCGAAGCGCTGCAGGGGCAGGAGCCGGCCGCCATGGCCGCAACAATGCGCGGCCTCGTCGTCGCCGCGAACCAGCGCCCCGAACTCTCGCGCGTATTCTCCACTTTCGAGGCCGAGACGCCGCAAGTCCGCCTCGAAATCGACCGCGACAAGACGCGCGCGCTCGGCATCAACATCGCCGACGTCTTCGCGGCGCTGCAGGCGACGCTCGGCGGCTACTACATCAACGACTTCAACCTTTACGGCCGTGTTTGGACGGTCAGGATGCAGGCCGAGCAGCAGTATCGCGCCTCGGTCGACGACATCTCCGCGGTCTACGTGAAGAACGCCGCCGGCGAAATGACGCCGCTGACGACGATCGCGACGGCACGGCTCGACGTCGGCCCGCGCGCGCTCGTGCGCTACAACAACTACCGGGCGATCTCGATCAACGGCAACGCCGCACCGGGGCGCGGCCCGAGCGAGGCGATCGGTGCGATGGCCGCGCTGTCCAAGCAGACGCTACCCGCCGGATACGGCTTTGAGTGGACCGGCGAGGCGCTCGAGCAGATCGCATCGGCCGGGCAGACACCGATCGTCATCGGTCTCGCCCTGGTCTTCGCCTTCCTCTTCCTCGTCGCGCTCTACGAGAGCTGGATCGTGCCGATCCCGGTGCTGCTATCCGTCAGCGTCGCGACGTTCGGCGCGCTCCTTGGCCTGTGGCTGCTGGGCCTAAGCTTCGTGCTCTACGCGCAGATCGGCCTCGTCGTGCTGATCGCGCTGGCGGCCAAGAACGCGATCCTGATCGTCGCCTTCTCGATGGAGCGGCGGGAAGCGGGTGACTCGGTCGTCGAGGCCGCGGTGACAGGCGCACGCTTGAGGTTCCGCCCGGTGATGATGACGAGCTTTGCCTTCATCATGGGCCTCGTCCCGCTGGTGCTGGCGAAAGGCCCCGGTGCCGAGAGCATGTTTGCGGTCGGGCTGCCGGTCCTCGCCGGCATGGTCGCCGCGTCGGTGTTCGGCATTTTCCTCATCCCGATGCTCTATGTCGTCTTCCAGCGCTTGAGCGAAGGCCGCTTCAGGCCATCGCGCAGAAGCGGTGGCGAGGACACGCCGGCAACGCCGCCGATGCCCAACGCCTGACGCGCGGATCGTCGATCAAGCTGCGGGGACGACCCCGCTGCCTTTCATTCCACAAACGCGGGGACGGCCCGCTGGGAGCATTTCTATGGCATGGGCACTCCTGGTCGCAGCCGGCATCCTCGAGATCGGCTGGGCCGTCGGCCTCAAGTACACCGAGGGCTTCACACGGCTGTGGCCGTCCGTGTGGACGATCGCGGCTATGGTGGTCAGCATGTATCTGCTCGCGCTCGCCGCACGCACCCTACCGATCGGCACCGCCTACGCGGTCTGGGTCGGTATCGGCGCCGCGGGTGCCATGGTGCTCGGCATGATCATGCTCGGCGAGCCGCGAACGGTGGCCCGTTTCGCCTGCATCGGCCTGATCGTCGCCGGCGTCGTCGGACTGAAGCTGTTCGAGCCGACGTAGCGTTTTTGCGGCGCAACCAACGCCGACATTAATCCGAGGTTGTTCAGATTTAGTGCGTTATGGTGCCCGGCATCGCCGCAGGCCAGATGCGTAATAGGACGAAGCTGGCGCGGTTCCTTTCGCTCAGCACCTTGGCGCCGGCAGCGAAACGCGCCTTTGAAGGGTGGCACAATGATCAATTTGCGGCGCGCCATCATCTGGCTTTCGGCGGGCCAATATCTGGGAATGGCGATAAGTCTCGCCTCGATCCTGCTCCTAGCACGCCTCCTTACGCCGGCCGAATACGGGGTCGTCTTGCTCGGAAGCTCGATCATCTCGATCGCCGAGGCGATCCGCGAGGTCGCGGGCACCGGCTATCTGGTCCGCGAGAATGATCTCAGTATCGACAAGGTACGCACAACGACGACTCTCAGCGCGGTCGCCACCGTTCTGCTGGTTTCGATTATTCTGCTCGCTGCCGCGCCACTTGCGCACTTCTTCGACATGCCGACGCTGACTTCGTATCTCGGCGTCGTTGTCATAGCTTATGCTTTGGGGCCTTTCGTGCATCCGCAAATGGCCCTGCTTGCGCGCGACCTCGCTTTCAATCGACTGGCGCTAGTCAATCTGACCGCTGCGATCTGCACTGCCGCCATATCTATCGGGCTCGCGCATATAGGATTCGGCTCGTTGAGCCTTGCATGGTCGACTGTTGCGGGCGCAGTCGTGACGGCCATTCTGGGGGCGACTCTGTCTCGCGACCTCTCGATCTACCGCCCTTCGATTGCTCATTGGCGCGGTGTGCTGTCATTCGGCGTCTACAGCAGCATGACCGCGCTTCTTGGCAAACTCAATGAGGCCCTTCCAGTTCTCATCGTCGGGAGGTTCCTGAGTGCGGGAGCGCTTGCCATCGTTCAGCGGGCGCTGGTGCTCAGCCTCGTGCCCGAGCGGCTCGTGTTTGCCGCCGCCGGCCCAGTTTTGCTGCCGGAACTGTCGCGCAGAGCGCGAGACGGGGAGGATCTGAAGTCGGCCTATATCCGTGCGCTCTCCCTTATCAGCGTGCTGCAGTGGCCGGCGATGGTGCTGGTCGCCATACTGGCCGAGCCGCTGGTCTATTTGTTGTTAGGTCACCAATGGGGTGACGTCGTCCCGATGGTGCGCATTCTCGTGCCAGCGTTCCTGCTCTCGGTGCCGATCGGACTTCAATACCCGGTCCTCGTTGCGACGGGTTCGGTGCATCGTCTGCCTCGTCTTCTCGCTCTCCAGGTCGTCGTGCTCAATGCGGCTCTGGTCGCAAGTGCGCCATTCGGACTCAATTCCGTGGCGTGGAGCACTTACGTTTCCATGCCGATCGTTGCTTGCCTATCGCTTTACTTTGTGAGGAGTGCACTTGCTTTCGACTGGTTGGAACTTGGACTGGCGATCGGCCGCAGCATGTTCGTTACGATGATGAGCGCGGCCGTGCCGCTGGCAATTGCTTTGAATTTACTTCAGATACCGATCGCGAGTTCGCTAGCGCACTCCGCGATGCTCGTGGTGATCGCAGCCGCCGGTTGGCTCGTTGGTGTCTACATCAGCGATCATGCGATAAGAGCCGAGCTCGCAAGAGCGGTGGCGGCTCTTCAACGCCTCATGTTTCGGAGCGGGGCAGGCAGCAAGCCCTAACCGAGATCCACCTAAGGCAATCAGGTTACGGCCGCGACCGCAAGCCTTGTTGCCGTGCGAGCGGCATAGCCCGTTGGGCCGTCCGCGGATGATGTGAGATCGCGCTGTTCGAGTTCTGCCCGAATGGAGTGGTACGCAGCCATTCCTCGATCATGCCATTCAGGCGTGAGCGGTCTTCGGGCGGTGTGAGCGTGTGATCAGAATTAGGGAAGTGCTCAAGCCGCAGGTTGTCCTCGAACGGCACCGATGGGAATGCATCGAGCAACTGCTCGCGATAGTTCTGCCGCCAGGCAAGATCACCTCCGGTCAACGCTACGAAGAGCTGCAGGCCATGCGCGAGTGAGGCGCGGTAGTGCTGTTCTAGATCGGATGCACTGTGACGTTCGGTTGGATCTTGATCGCGGCTGGATGCGGTGCTGATCAAGGACGCTAGCTCCTGCCATATGCGCCCGCGCCCCTTTACGAATGTCAACCAGCTTCGTATGCGGTAAATGCGCTCGCGAATATAGTTCAAGTAGAAGCGGGCCGTCGGCGGGACCTCTGGATCGAGCAGGACCAGACCAACTACGCGCCGGTCCAGGTGCCCATAACGCAGCGCTATCTCGGAGCCGGAGCAAAGTCCGACGATGACGAACTTGTTTGAGCCGGTCTTTGCGGCAAGCCAATCGAGCGTCTCTCGCATATCTTCAAGGGCGGCGTGGTTGGGGCTCATTCCATCCGCACGCCGATGGCTGTCTCCTATTCCGGAAAGATCGAACCGCAGCACCGCATGTCCTGCGCGCGCGAGCTGCCGCGCCATGGTGACGTACATGCGGTGATGGCCGACACGATGCACGATGCCGGTATTGACAATGACAATGGTCGGCTGGTGCGCGCGCAACGTACCGTCCGGCAGCGTTAGCATGCCGAAAAGTGACTGTGTGCGGCCGACGATGACAGCCTGCTCGTTGTACCCCTGATTCATTCAAGCCAATTTATGACATGCTGTATCGCATCTCTAGGAATAGTGCCTGACTGCGCGTTTTGCTCAAACCAAGGCGGTTTGCATGGAGCGAAACTTGTTGAAAGTGGCTCTGTTACATCAAGTTTCTGTCCACTGGTCAACAACAGCAGCGAGCGCGCGGGTAAACTGGATGCGTGTTCACTGAAATCGAAAGTGCTAAAGTTTTTAGGTATGTCAGCGAGTTCGGCTGCTTCGCTCAGCTGCTTGATGAGCGGATCCCACATGACCAGGGACGCCACTTCACGCGGTTGTCGGGCCGTGGCCTCGGCTGCGAGGGAAGCGCCGAACCTCATCCCAACGAAGTTAATCTGCGCGACGCCTGTCATTTCCTTAAGCTCAGTCCGCGCCATCTGCAGATCAGCGTAGCTGCCTGCATAGTCATTCTCGCCATCCTCGCCCGCGGAGTCACCGGTTGCGTAGTAGTCGAACCGAAGGACGTGGAAACCCTTCTGCGAAAGTCGCAGCGCGAGGTGGCGCAGTGTGCGATGCGCGAAAATATACTCGTTGCCCCAAGGCGGACAGATCAAGACGGCGCGATCGGCACCATTGGTTGGCTGCGCCGGATCATATGCTCCGAAGAGACGGCGCTCCCTCGAGCCGAACAAGAACGGCATCATGAGGAGATGTCCTCCTTCACCGGCAATCGCTCCTCGACGGCGGATGCGACTTGACGCAGGGTCTGAAAGAATAGGCTGCGCGGATCGACGCGGGTGCCGGTCTCTTGCTCCATGCTGGCAACGAAACGCAACGCAAGCAACGAGTCGCCACCAAGCTCGAAGAAGTTGTCCTCGGCGCCGACTCTTTCGATTTTCAACAACTGGCACCAGGCCTCTGCGATGGCCGTCTCCAGTCCTTCGCGCGGCGCCTCGTATTCTCCGACCAGGACAGATGCGCGACCGAAGGGATCGGGCAGCGCGTCGCGGGCGATCTTGCCGTTTGGCGACAATGGCACCGCTTCGAGGGGAACGGCGATCGCAGGGATCATGTAGTCGGGAAGCCGCGTACGGAGGTAGAGACGCACATCACTAATCGTCAACTCCTCCGCTCCCCGATGGTGGATGTAGGCGACCAGGCGAACGTCCCCCGCGACGACTTCGCGTGTCACGACGATCGCCTGGCGCACGCTCGGGTGCTCGTTCAGAACTGCTTCGATTTCGCCCGTCTCGACACGGAAGCCGCGAATCTTGACCTGATGATCCATGCGGCCGAGATGATGTAGGCGCCCATCTGTCCCCCACCGTCCGAGGTCCCCGGTCCGATACATGCGAGCGCCGGGGCGGCTCGCGAAAGGATCATCGACGAAACGCTCCGCGGTCAGGTCGGGCCTGCCTAGATAGCCGATAGCGACGCCATCGCCGCCGATGCAGATCTCGCCAACGCTGCCCAGCGGACATGGCGATAGTCCCTTCAGAATGTAGATCTGCGTGTTGTCGATCGGGCGGCCGATGTCGACAGTCCCGGCATCACGTTCGACGCGTCCCGCAGTGGACCAGATCGTCGTCTCGGTCGGTCCATAAAGGTTCCAAAGCTCGCCCACGCGGCCGCAGATGGGCTCCGCCAGTTCCCATGGCAGCGCTTCGCCTCCACAAAGCGCACGGAAATTGGCGCTCCCTTCCCACCCCGCATCGAGCAGCATGCGCCAGGTCGCCGGCGTTGCCTGCATGATGCTGACCTGCCGTTCGGCAATCAGCCGTGAGAGCGCAAACCCGTCCCTTGCGATTTCGGACGGAACAAGCTCGATGCGCGCACCAACCTGCAGTGGCAGGTAGAGTTCAAGCCCGGCGATATCGAAGGACACCGTAGTTACGGCGGCAAGCACATCGCTCTGGGTTAGGCCCGGCTCACGCTGCATCGAGGCAAGGAAGTTGGTCAGTGCCCCGTGCGAGATCGCGACGCCTTTTGGCTTACCAGTCGAGCCGGAGGTGTAGATGACGTAGGCCGGATCAGAAAACGGGATGGCGCGGTCGGGAGGAGCGGTGGGAACGGCTGTCGCTTCTGCATCGATGCAGATGATGCCTTCACGGGCCTCCACCAAATCGCGCGTGCGGGCGCTCATCACGATGACGCCAGCACCGCTGTCCGTCATCATATAGGCAAGCCGCGCCGCCGGCAGCTCGGGATCGAGCGGCACATACGCGCCACCCGATTTCTGCACGGCGAGGAGCGCCACGATCATGGCAAACGAGCGCTCGACGCAAACACCAACCATCGCGCCGCGATCGACACCCGCGTTGGCGAGCTCACGCGCGAGCGCATTGGCGCGGGCATTCAGTTCGCCATAGCTTATCGTTTGTGGGCCAAATGTCACGGCTGGCGCATTGGGTCGCTCAAAGGCACGCGCTTCGAATGCGGCGATGAAAGGCTGCGACGGCTTCTCTGCCGCAGTTGCATTCCATGCGTCGAGCAGCCGTCGCTCGTCCGACGCCAGCATGTCAAATTCAGAAAGACGCGTCGACGGCGCCGCCACGGCTAGTTTGAGCACGTTAAAGTAACGCTCGACAAAGCGTTCGATCGTGGCCTTCTCGAAGAGGTCGGTATTGAACTCGACCGTCACCGTTTCGCCGATCTGCCGATCTACCGACACGCTAAGCTCGAATTGCGCGCCACCGCGGTCCAGGGCTATGGGCTCCAACGTAAGGCCTTGCAAGTTAATGCCGTGCGTCGGAGCGTTCTGGATATTGAACATGACCTGCGTCAGCGGCGCTCTGCTCGTGTCGCGCATTTTGACGAGCTCATGAACCAGCCGATCAAACGGAACATCCTGGTGGGCAAAAGCATCGAGCGCGGTATTGCGCACCCGGGACAACAGCTCGCTGAACGTCGGCTCGCCTGAAAGATCTATGCGCAGAACCAGGAGATTGACGAACGTGCCGACCACTTGTTCGATCGTATCATGCGAGCGGTTGGCGACCGGCACGCCAATCGCGATGTCGACGAGGCCCGACAGACGGGACAACACAACGGCGAAGCCCGCGAGCATGGTCATGAACAGCGTCGCCGCCTCTCGGCGTGCGAGTCTCTCGAGACTGGCGAAAAGAGCGGGATCGACCTTCGAGAGGACATAGCTGCCATTGAGCGTACCCATGCGCGGTCGCGGCTTGTCGATCGGCATTTCGAGCGGGGGAACGGCGTCCAGCGTCCGTCGCCAGAAATCGAGTTGCCGCGCGATGTCGCCCGCCATCGCCGCATCCCGTTGCCAGAACGCATAATCGCGGTAGCGCAAGTTCGGCTCGTGCAGCTTCACGGGTTGGCCCCTTAGGAAGCCATCGTAGTAGGCCGCAATCTCCCGCCCAATTATGCCGCCCGACCACTGGTCGCCCGCGATATGATGCACGATGAACAGTGCTATGTGCTCGTCGACAGCAACGCGCATCAGCACGCACCTTGTGATCGGCCCGTTCGAGAGGTCGATCGGCACACTTGCGAGCCTTCTCGCGATCGACAATGCCTCCCCGCGCGCGTCAGCTCCGGTGAGGTTGACGATCTCCACGGCATCATGCGAGAGCGGCTGCACGGTCTGAACAACGTCGCCATTCATGACAGAATACGTCGTGCGAAGGATGTCGTGCCGCTCGGCCACGCGTTCGATCGCTTGCTTCATCGCAGTGATATCGAGCGCGCCAGAGACCCGGATTGCCGCCGCCATGTTGTAGGCCGTGTTCTGCGGATCTAGCGTTTGGATCGTCCACATCCGTTGCTGCGAATACGAGAGCGGCGCAGGCACACCCGCTGGCGCGCGCCCGATCGGGGGGGGCGGCAATCCCGCGCCATCCTGGCCTGATACCAAGTCGATTGCCCGAGCAAGGGCCCCGAGAGTACGCCCGTTGAAGACGGAAACCAACGGCAGCTCGATGCCGAACAGACGCCGCGCGCGCGTTATGAGCTGTATGGCGCGCAGCGAATCTCCGCCGAGCGCAAAGAAGTCAGCGGACCGATGGTGGATTGGTCGTCGCAGCACCTCGCTCCAGATCTCGGCTAGCGTCAACTCGGTTGGCGTGCGCAAAGGTGCGCTTCCGTCGTCGCCACTCACGGCGATCGTCGCGGCCTGAGCAACGAGCGCACGGCGGTCGAGCTTGCCGTTTGGCAGCAACGGCATCGTTTCAACAACCGCGATCACAGAGGGAAGGGTCGCCTCGGGCAGCCGCTGTGCCAGGTGCGTTCTAAGGGCCTCCTCATCGAAAACAGTGCCACCAGCAACGCTAGACACGAAGGCCACGAGTTGGTGACCGATCTCGTTGATTTCGCGTGCGATCACCGCCGCATTGCCGACGCTTGCAAAGGATCTAATCGCGGCTTCGATCTCGCCGAGCTCGATGCGGATGCCATTGATCTTCACCTGATCATCGTTGCGGCCGCGGAACTCGATTATTCCATCGGCGCGCCGGCGCGCAAGATCGCCGGTCTTGTACATCCGGCCACCGGGCTCGCCGAAGGGATCGGCGATGAAACGCTCAGCTGTGAGATCGGCGCGATCCAAGTACCCCGCCGCTAGACCAATACCCGCAATATAAAGTTCACCCGTAGCGCCAGGTGGCAAGAGTTCCAGCTGGTCGTTCAAGACGTGGATCTGCGTGTTCCAGATCGGCCGCCCGATCGGACAATCATCCGGCGTACATACTGCGTACAGGCTGTCGCCGCTCGCCTCTGAAGTGCCGTAAAGGTTGAGCAGGCGCGCTTCGGGCAAAAGCGCATGAAAGCGTTGACTCAAGCTCGTCGGTAGTGCCGCGCCGCTGGTAATCCACAGCTTGCAGGATGCAAGCCGTTCCGGCTCTGTAGTATCGATGAGAGCTGCGAGCAAGCTCGGCACGACCGTGATACGCCCGATTCCGTGGGTTTCTATAAGCGCGGCGAGCGCGGACGGATCGCGAGCGGCTGCCGAGTCGGCGAGAACGACAGATGAGCCAGCAGTGAGCGGGCCTAGAATTTCCGTCGAGCCGTCGACAAAGGAGAGCGACGTCTTTGCAAGTGTCGGCTCCGCTTCGTGAAAAGGGAAGGTGTGGGCCATCCACACCAGTCGGTTGACCATCCCGCGGTGCAGGCCTATCACGCCTTTGGGCTTTCCGGTGGAGCCAGAGGTGTAGATGACGTAGGCTGGATGATCGGGGGTGATCGGCTCGTGCACCGGACTTTCAGCGGCAAAGCGCTCGATCTCTTGCACAACAAGCGCATCGTCGAGGACCAGCGATGGGATGTCCTCAGCCAGTAGATTCGAAGTCGCTTTCGTTGCAACGACTAGAGCTGGACGGCAGTCGTGGAGCACGTACGCGGTGAAGGCGTCTGGGTAATCAGGATCGATGGGGACGTATCCGGCGCCCGTCTTCAAAATGGCGATCAGTGCAGCAACCATGTCCATCGAGCGCGACACGGCGAGCGCCACGCGATCGCCAGAGCCTATCCCGCGTGCCGAAATGGCCTGCGCCAAGCGATTGGCGCGGTCGTCGAGCTCGCGGTAGGTCCAGGCGCGGCCATCGGCCGCGAGAGCCACTGCACTACTGCGTTCGCGCACCTGATCATTGAAAAGGTCGATCACTGTTGCGGAGGGGAGCGGCTGAGTCGTGTCATTCCACGTGTGAAGTATCGCGCTCCGCTCTAAGGCGGTCAGGAGCTCGATATCGCCAACGGCCACATCAGCGTCGGCAATCTGCTCGATGACATGGACCAGTCGGCGGCCGTGCTCTGCGAGTTCCTCGACCGTGTAGTGTTCAGGATTGCCGATGACATCGAGGCGCTGTCCGGCTTGATCCGTCCCGCCGTAGTAGACGAATTGGAGATCCTCTACGCGCCAATTGCCGAGAGGATGATTAGATGCTGGGTGGCCGCCGAAAGTGATCCCTTGCGTGAATGGAGTGAAGTTGACGTAAGTGCCGAAAGTGTCGGAGTGGTTCGGCGTCAAATTTAGGTCGCGCCGCAGGTCCTCACCGCGATATTGCTGGTGTCTCAACGCGTTGCGTAAGCCACGTGCCGTGCGACCGATTATCTCGCCGACGCAAGCCGAACGTTCAACCTTGATACGCAATGGAAGCGCGTTCGCCGCGACTCCGACAGTCGAACGCGACTTGGCCCCGACGCGCGCTGCGAGCGGCATCCCGAGCAGCATGTCGGTGGCGCCGGTCATCCGATGCAGGTAGATGGCAACTGCCGCTGTGATGAGTGCCGCCGGCCCGCCAGAATAGCGATGCGCTACGACACTGAGTTTGAGATCGTGTGAGATGCGGCAGACCGCCTTGGCGAATCCCCTGGCGCGTTTCGGCTGGCGGCCGGACAGCGTCACTGGCGGGGGGGGGGCGGCAAGCTGCTCCAGCCAGTATGTCCTGTCGCGCCGGAACTGCTCAGAGCCCCTGTAAGCGGTCTCGTAGGCGACGATGTCTCGCCACGAGGTGTCAGAAATGGCCGGGGTTCGGCGTTCGACAAGTGCGGAATAGGCCTCGCTCACCCTTCTTTGGAAAAGACGCCAGCCGACGCCGTCGTTGATGATGTGATGGTTAACTTCGTACCAAAAAAAGCGCTCGTCTGACAACCGTAACAGGGCACAGCGAAAAAGCTCACCGCCATCGACCTGGAACGGCCGGTCCATATCGTGCAGCATCCAGTCGAGCGCCGATTGCTCCGCATTCGGCTCACTGCTGAAGTCTTTTTTGACCATCGTCCAGTTGGGGTCGTAATTAAAGTACTGAACGGGTCCGGTTTCGGTTTCCTTGAACCTTAGGTGCATCGCGTCAGTGGACGCGAAGACGTGACGAAGCGCTTGTTCAAACAAATGCTCGTCCACTGGCCCTCTAATTTCAATGTACTCACCGATGTTCCCGAACGGATCATCAGGCGCGAGTAGTTGTGCGAACCAGATGCCGAGCTGCCCCTGCGTCAGTGGCAAAACTTCCATCAAGTTGGTTGCAGTGTTGCTATTCACTACTCTTTTCCGCCGCTACCTTGTCACGCGCTTTGACGTGCTAAAGGCCTCATGGTAAGCTAGCAAGACATTGAGAATTTGTTAGATGCATGGTCGACTAGGCTAATTCCGGTAGCATACGCATTTTGATAAGGTGAATATGGCGCTCCGCCGCTAACGCCCCTCGTAGAATATATTACTTGTTCTGCAGTCATCCTGCATGGCAAAAATCTAAGCCCACGGCCGTTTATCCGAGGCGCTGGGTCGACATCAAGAGGCCAGTACCCTGAAGGCTTCACGCGGCTGTGGCCGTCCGTGTGGACGATTGCGGCGATAACCGTGAGCATGTATCTGCTCGCCCTTGCCGCACGCACTATGCGGTCTGGTCGACATCGGCGCTGCCGGCGCCATGATCCTCGGCATGGTTCTCCTCGGCGAGCCGCGAACGGTGGCCCGTTTCGCCTGCATCGGCCTGATCGTCGCCGGCGTCGTCGGCCTCAAGCTCTTTGAGCCGCCGTAGTGTTTTTGCGGCGCAACCAACGCCGACATTAATCCGAGGTTGTACAGATTGAGTGCGTTATGGTGCCTGCATCGCCAGCGCCAGGTGGCGTGTTTCTATGGCGTTCAATAATGACGACCAAGAATCCGCGTTTACCGATGAACCTTTTTTCATCTCAGGCCGACAGAGCCGTTAGATCCAGGTTGCGCAATGCATGACCAGGTGGACGAGAAGGGTCTGATCGCCCGAATGGTGCGACAGGACCAATCTGCCCTCCAGGCGCTGCTTGGACGCCATCAATTGCGCGTCTACCGGTTCGTGCTGCGTATCGTCCGCCGGGAAGCCGTCGCCGAGGAGGTGACAAATGAAGTCTTTCTCGAGGTCTGGCGCAACGCCCGCAACTACGAGGGCCGGTCGTCGGTCGGCACGTGGCTGCTCTCGATCGCCCACAACCGGGCCGTCAGCGCACTGCGCCGGCGACGCGAGGAGGCGTGGGACGAAGACGCGGCCGGATCGATCGCCGACGAGGGCGACGATCCCGAAGTGGCGCTCCAGAAAGCCGGCAAGGCCGAGCAGATGCGCCGCTGCATCGAGCGACTGTCGGAGGAGCATCGCACGATCATCGACCTCGTCTACTACCACGAGAAGTCGGTCAACGAGGTGAGCGAGATTCTGGGCATCCCGGCGAACACAGTGAAGACGCGGATGTTCTACGCCCGCAAGAAGCTCTCGGAGCTGCTGAAGGCGGCAGGTATCGACAGGGGCTGGCCATGACGGTTGCCGAGGAAAAATTTTCGGAGCGCGAGGAGATCGAGATGCTCCTGCCGTGGTACTCGACCGGCCACCTCGATGCCGGCGATACCGCGCGGGTCGCAGCCTACCTCGAACGCCATCCCGAGATGCGCCACCAGCTCGGTCTCATCCGCGAGGAGGAGAAGGCAACGGTGGCGGCTAACGAGGCCATCCGCGCGCCGCTGCCGTCGGCGCAGGAGCTGATCGCCAACGCCGCGACGCCGGCGGACCGCGCGCGGTCGTGGGTCTCGCGGCTTGTCGGTTCGGCAGGCGAGCTGTTCACGGCGCCGACGCCGAGCGCGGTCCGCTGGGGTGCGGCGGCGGTGGTGGTGATCATCTGCCTGCAGGCGGCGGCCCTCGGCACGCTGCTGATGCGCGACGGTGCCGGATACTCCACTGCGTCGCGACCGGGCGTCGGCCAGCAGCTCCCGCCGGTGGCGATCATCGCGTTCGCCGACGACGCTTCCGCCGCTTCGATCTCGCAGGCGCTCGCCGAGTACCGCCTGCGCATCATCAATGGCCCGCAACCCGGCGGTTTCTATGCCGTGCGGTTCGACGACGACGCGTCGCCGGCCGAACAGCAGCGCCGTCTTGGCGCCATCTCGGTGCGCAAGGATATCGTCAAGGCCGTGCTTCTGACCAAGTAGCAAGGATCGTTGTCATGAACACGTTCCGCGTTCTGTCACCGTTACGCCTGGCCCTCATAGTTGCGTGCGTGGCCCTGTTCCTCGTCCCTGAGCGCGAGGCTGAAGCGCAGATCGGCATCGGCGGATTCTCCGTCGGGTCGAGCCGGGGGCTCCCCAGTCGCAATGCGTTCGGACCGCGCAATCGCGGGTTCCAGGCCGGTCCAGGCCGGCGCACCGTGATCGGTCCCGGCGGTCGCCGCCCCGGTATCGATCGTCGTGTCGTGCGCCGCCCCGATCGGCCGCCGCCGCGTATCCGGGATGCGCGGCGCCCGGTGCCTCCATGTGGTCGCCCTGGCGCGCTCCGCTGCCCCGGAACCGGACGTCCCGGCGGTCAAGCGGCGGTGCCGATTCCGCCGCCACTGCCGCCGTGCCGCCCCGGCAGCCGCCTCCGTCATTGCATCGACAGGCTCCCGCCTGACCGTGGCGGGCCGACGATCACCGTCCCCCACTTCGGACCGGGCGACGGCGGCCGCTATCTGAGCTCGCTCGGACGCCGCCAGGAGCGCACGCCGCCGGTCGTCCCGGCAGCGGCGCCAAGCTCGCAGGCTGCACGTCAGATTCTGGTCCTCGTGGCGCAGACGCAGCCGGGCAACGTCGAGGCAGCGATCGCTTCCACGCATCGGCTGCAGGCGGTCAGCGGCGCGCCTATCCCGGTGCTCGCAGCCCGCGCTCAGGTCTACCGCATCACCGACAACCGCCCAACGCAGACCGTGATAGCGGCGCTGCAGTCCGACCCGCGCGTCGTCCTCGTGCAGCAGAACATGACGTATCAGCGGCAGGGCACGGCGGCGAGCGAAGTGATCCGCGCGGCGCAGTACGGCCTTGACATGATCGGCATCCCGCGCGCGCAGGAGCTGGCAACCGGACGCGGCGTCAAGGTGGCGGTGATCGACTCAGGGATAGACGCCGAGCATCCCGACCTCAAGGACGCGGTTCTCGAAGCGTTCGACGCGACCGGCAGCAAGGAGCCGACGCCCGATGCGCACGGCACCGCCGTCGCCGGCATCATCCGCGCCAAGGGCACGGTGGTCGGCGTCGCTCCTGGCGCCACGCTGCTCGCAGCACGCGCCTTCTCGGCCGATCCGAAGCGCGATACCGCGGAATCGACGAGCTTCATCCTGCTCAAAGCACTCGACTGGTCGATCGGCCACGGCGCCAACGTCATCAACCTCAGCTTCGCCGGCGGGCGCGACCCGGCGCTCGAGCGCGTCATCGCAGAGGCGGCGCGGCGCAACGTCATCCTCGTCGCCGCCGCCGGCAACGGCGGCCCGAAAGCGGCGCCAGCGTATCCTGCCGCTTATCCGCAAGTGATCGCTGTGACGGCGCACGACAAGGCGGACAAGCTCTACCCACACGCCAATCGTGGCGACTACATCGCCGTCGCGGCGCCGGGCGTCGAAATTCTGGTGCCGATCGTCAAGGGGAGCCACATGTTCATGTCCGGCACCTCGATGTCGTCGGCCTACGTGACCGGCATCATCGCGCTGATGCTGGAGCGGTCACCCAACCTGACGCCCGAGCGCGCGATGATGATCCTCACGGAGACGGCGGGAGATCTCGGCAAGCCCGGCCGCGACAACGAGTTCGGCGCCGGTCGCGTCGATGCCCATGCTGCCCTGGAATCGATCATCAAGCGAGCGAGTGAAATCGGCGCGCGGTAGCTGCCCGAATTCAAGCAAACGGAAACGGCCCCGGGAAAGTGCCGATCGGGACGAAGTGGGTGACGAGGCCGCGCTCCGCGCTCCAGTGATGCAGCAGCAGCGCCGGAGGCTCGACGTACGAAGCTGGACTCGCAGCCGGATCGAGCTGCAACGCTATAGCCGTCGTGGTGCTTGGCGCGGTGCAGAGTATGGTGCCGCCGAAGCGAAGCTGCATGTGGCGGTGAATGTGCCCGGTGAGGATGCGCTCGATCGCCGGGTAGCGCGCGACGACCTCGGCGAGGCGCGCACCCCGCCGGCAATCGTACTTGTCGATGTACGGGATACCGCTCGCGAATGGGTGATGGTGCATCAGGATGATGGTCGGCCGATCGGGCTCGCTCGCGAGCGTCGCATCGAGCCACGCGACGGCCGCGTCGTCGATGTCGCCGTGATGCTTGCCAGGCACCGTGATGTCGAAGCCGATGATCCGCACCGGACCGAACTCGGTCGCGACGAAATGGAGTGGACCCGACGACGGCCAATAGGTGTGGTCGGGAAACGCCGCCCGCATCGGTTCGCGCGCATCGTGATTGCCGGGGATCATCAGCAGCGGCTCACGAATACCCGCGAGCAGCTCGCGCGCGTGCGCGTATTCGTCCGGCGAGGCTTCATCGACGAGATCGCCGCCGAGGATCACGACATCCGGCCGCATTGGCAGGCTGTTGAGGCAGCGTAACGCGTCGGCAAACATCGCGTTGGAATCGATGAGGCCCTGGTAGAGCACGCCCTTGGGGCGCACGTGAGGGTCGGAGAGATGCGCGATCAGCATCGAGGCACATCAACTTTCACGAACCGCCGAGCCCCTTGGTCAATCCTTCGGACCATGTCGAGGGCCGGCCCTCGAAGCCGGACTTCGCGCGCTTGGCGAGCCAGTAGCGCATCGGCGGCGGCACGAGGAGGAAGTCCGGATCCGCGCCGAGCTTCTGCGCGGCATCCATCGCCCAGTTCGGATTGTACATCATCTCGCGGGCCAGAGCGATGAGATCGGCGCGGCCGTCCGCGAGGATCGCCTCCGCCTGGTCGGCGTGGACGATGTGGCCAACCGCCATCGTCATGATGCCGGCCTCCTTGCGGATCTTCTCGGCGTACGGGACCTGATAGCCGTACTGCTTGGAGCGCACGCCATCCATCGGCGAGTGCGCGAGCGTGCCGCCGGACGAGCAATCGATCACATCGACGCCCTTCGTCTTCAGCAGTCGCGATAGGCGCACGCTTTCGTCCACGCCCCAGCCCGCATCGTCCTCGCAGGAAAGCCGCATGAACAGCGGCTTCTCGGACGGCCACACCGAGCGGACCTGCTCGGCGACCTCGAGCGCGAAGCGCATCCGGTTCATCTCGTTGCCGCCGTAGGTATCCGTCCGCTGGTTGGCAACCGGCGAGAGGAACTGGTGGATCAGGTAGCCGTGAGCGCCATGGATCTCAAGAACATCGAAGCCGGCCTTGTCGGCGCGCGCCGCAGCGTCGCCCCACTTGCCGACCATGTTGCGCACCTCATTGTGCGAGAGCGCGCGCGGCACCGGCGCCTTCTCCGTATGGGGCACCGCACTCGGCGCGACTAGCTCCCAGCCGTCCCAATCGTAGACCTCCGGCTCGTCGCCCTTGAGCGGCTTTCCGCCTTCCCACGGTCGCGAGAGGCGCGCCTTGCGGCCCGAGTGGCCGAGCTGGATTGCGGCCACGGCGCCCTGTTGCTTGATGAAGGTGGCGCATCGCGCGAAGCCGGGGATGAAGCTGTCGTCCCAGAGCGCCGTGTCGCCGACCGTGCCGCAGCCGTTGCGCGCGACCTTAGTCGATTCCATCATCACGAGCCCGGCGCCGCCTGCCGCGTAACGCCCTGCGTTCATCAGATGCCAGTCGGTCGGGTGCCCCTTGTCCGCCGAATATTGATGCATTGGCGCGACGACGATGCGGTTCTTCAGCGTGACGCTCCTGAGCTCCAAAGGCGTAAACAGCAGCGGCTTCGTCATTCGAGCTCCCTTCGGGCGGTGCGCGCCGCCATGCGTTCTCCCTGCGCATGGTTATACCCCACTAGTGTCCCGATCGCGAAGTTCGTTACCATCTGCGGCAGGCTCTCGAGCGAACTTCGCGATCGAAAGGACACTAGCAAGTCCATGTTTCTAGTGTGGGTTCAGATTCCGAAGTTCGCCTGCTACATTTGCCTCCACGTGATGGCGGACTTCGGAATCACCACACTAGCGCAGGACCGGAAGGGATGACCGCCGTGCCGAGACCCGCTAGCCTTAAGGCCAGGGACGAGACGATGAGGAAAGGCGGCACGGATGACCAAGCCGGCACAATACGCAATCCAAATCGGCGCCGTCGACGCCGAGGGCAGGAGCGACGCCCAGCTTTATAGAGAGGCAGTCGGCGATGCCGTGCTCACACAGAAGCTCGGCTACGATGCCGCGTGGATGGTCGAGCATCATTTCTCCGACTACTACCCGACGCCTAATCCGCTGATGTTCCATTCTCACCTCGCCGCCGCCTGCCCAGGGCTCGGGCTCGGTACGTCGGTGATGGTGCTGCCGTGGTACGATCCGGTGCGGTTCGCCGAGGACGTATCGATGCTGGCGACGCTCACCGATGGGCCGCTCTACATCGGCATGGGGCGCGGCACCGCCAAGCTCGAGTACGACGCGCTGCGTGTGCCGATGACGGAGGCGCGCGACCGCTTCCGCGAATGCTGGGAGATCATGCAGCTCGCGCTCGCCGGCAAGCCTTTTCGCTACCAGAGGCGCCATATCACGCTCGATCGCGAGATCACGGTGCGCCCGGTGCTCGGCGAGAAAAAGCCCACGTTCTTCGGGGCCATCGGCAGCCCCGAGAGCGCCGAGATCATGGGCGAGCTTGGCCTGCCGCCGTTGTCTCTCGCCCAGTTTCCCGACTACCTGCTCGCGAAGATCCTTGCGCGCTGGAGCGCGCGTGCGGATGCCCTCGGCCACGATACGGATGTGACTCTGCCGATCAGTTGCAAATGCTTCATCGGCGACACCGACGCGGAGGCCCGCGAGGAAGCCCGCCACCATCTCTCGCGCTTCTACAAGCTGCAGGCCGCGCACTACACCGTCGACAGCACGCCGTGGGCGGACATCGATGGCTATCAGCAGTTCGCCAAGATTTTTGGCGGCATGAAGGAGATGGCGGACCCCGCCAAGATCGATCCGATCCTCGACCGTAATCTCATCGGGTCACCAGCGACGGTCGCGGACAAGATCACGCGCCTGCGCAGCCTGGGCTTCAACTACTTCATCGCGTCGAACGCCACGGCAGGCGTGCCGCGCGAGGCGCGCCATCGCATGATGCGCCGGTTGGTCGAGGAAGTGGTGCCGATCGTTGCGCGCACGCCGGTGCCCGACGCGCCGGACTTTTCGATGCGCGCTGCTGAATAAGAGACGGCAACAACCAATAATCTCGATGGAGGAACGCCAGATGACGACGAGCGAGGTCTACAAGCGCGGCGAGGCGATGCGCCGCAAGCTGCGCGGCGACAAGGATTTCGAGCGCAACCAGGCGAGCTACGCCAAAGACCCGGTGATGAAGAAATTCATCGACGTGGCCACCGAGAGCATCTTCGGCGTGCTGTGGACGCGGCCGGGCCTCGACCTCAAGACGCGCACGCTCGTCTGCGTCGTCTCCGATGCCGCAACCGGGCGCTATCCCGAGCTTGACATCCACCTGCGCTTCGCGCTCAAGCAGGGATGGACGGAGGAGGAGCTGACGGAGGTGCTGCTCCAGCTCATCGGCTACGTTGGCGCGCCCGTCATCCGCGACGCGATGATGGTTGCGTCGGAGGTGTTCGAGAAGGTGAAGGCGGAGGCCGCGGAATAGCAGGCGCTACGCTTACGACCGCGGATAGCCGCGCACGCGCGCGAGCAGGTCGCGCAGCGGATCGTTGGTCCATGCGCGCAGCAGGAAATCGTGATGGTTGGCGTCGCTGGCGGCAGGCGCGATCACGATGCTGCCCGGCTCCAGCCGCGGCGGCACGGCGTCCTGCACGGTCAGCTTGCGCTCGGTGAGGGCAGCCTTCAACTCCTGGTTCCGGCCTTCGGTCGATCGCGTGTGCGTGCTGACGAGGAACCCGTGTGGATTGTGGGCCGCCCAGTCGGCGAACACGTTCATGTCGCCGTAGGCCGCATCGAGCAATACGACGCCGCGCAGCCGCCGGCCGAGATCGCCGTTGCGGATCGCCCACGCCGCCGGCGCGAAGCCGCCGCTATAGGCGACGATGACGACCGGCAGCTCGGCGAAGGTCGCCTCGGAGCGCGGGTCACCATGCATGGTCGCGAGACGCTCTGCAGACTCGTTGATCAGTTGGCGCAGGCCGCCGCGCTGCCATAGCTTGCCGATGCTCGAATCCGACGCGTTGACCGCGAACTGCGGCGCTACAAGCACCGCGTTGGTCCGCGACATCGACACCTGCCACGGCACCCGCTGGCGCATGAACACGTCCTGGCGCAGGTTGGCGCGGTGGCCGTGGAAGTAGAGCACGATCAGGCCGGGACGGCGGACGTCGAAGCCCTTTGGAATATGCAGCAGGACGCGCGGGTCGCTGTAGCGCTCGTCCTCGAAGTAGACGCGGCCTGCGTTGGTACGATGGAAGCGGCGGCCGTCCTCGCCGACCTCGATGAAGGGACGTCCGCCGGCCGGCGCCGGCATCATGCCGTCGTAGGGGAAAGGTGCCGCGTGCAGGGCGGACAGCCGGGTCACGGATTTTGGCAGCGGACCCTGGCGGGAGCGAACCGCGTGCGGTGTCGGCACGACGGTCGCGATCCAGCCGCTGCTGGAAACCTGGCGCTGCGGATGTTGCTGCGCGGTCGCCGGTTGGGTCACCAAGCAGGCCAGCGCGCCGACCAGCATCGCGAACGCACTCGATAGCGGAGCGCGGCAACGCGCTTCCCAACCCTTATGCCTGGCTCTACTGCCGATCCCCATCGTGCGCTGGTCGTCCCGGCTGCTGTTCCGGTTGTCGGCACGCGCTGCATGGCTGGCGCGTGAAGGTCATTCCCGGCGCAAGGCCCAAACCTCACTTAGGTCCGATTTTTGGCCACAACGTGGTTACGGAACGGTCAATTAACCCTCCGGTTCCGCCAGTGTAACCCGGATACCGGATCGAGCGCCAAAGGCCGTCGGTGCTCACAGATTACGTTGTTCACGGAAATACCGTCCGCTACAGTGCGGCGCGACCTTACCTGGAGAACCGATGGCTACCGCCGAACCGACTGCTTCGACGACCGCCTCCACCGCCGACAATGGCCCTGCCAGCGTCACGCTCACGACCGCCACCGCGCTTGCGGTCGCCGACATGATCGGGATCGGCGTCTTCACCAGCCTCGGCTTCCAAGTCATAGACCTGCCGTCCGGCTTCACTGTCATCACGCTGTGGACGCTCGGCGGGCTCGTGGCGCTGTGCGGGGCGCTGTCCTATGCCGAGCTCGCGACGGCGCTGCCGCGCTCGGGCGGCGAATACAATTTCCTATCGCGGATCTATCACCCGGCACTCGGCTTCCTCGCCGGATGGATCTCGGTAACTGTCGGCTTTGCCGCGCCGGTGGCGCTCGCCGCGATGGCGCTTGGCGACTATTTCGCCGGCATCTTCCCCGGCGCGCCGAAAATACCCGTGGCGCTCGCCGCAGTCTGGGGCGTGACGCTGGTGCTGCTCAGCGGCGCCAAGCCGAGCGTGCTGTTCACCAACGTTTCGACATATCTAAAGGTCGCACTGATCCTGGTGCTCATCGTCGCCGGGTTCACGGTGGGGACGCCGACGCAGATCTCGTTCGCGCCGTCGTCCGCGGACCTGAGCTACATCATCAGCGCGCCGTTCGCGATCAGCCTGATGTACGTCATGTACTCCTACTCCGGCTGGAACGCTGCGACCTATATCGCCGACGAGATCAAGGACCCGGCAAAGACGCTGCCCCCTGCATTGGTCGCCGGCGTCCTCATCGTGATGCTGCTGTATGTCCTCCTCAACGTCGTGTTCTTGTACACGACGCCGATGGACAAGCTCGCCGGCCAGATCAACGTCGGTTTGATCGCTGGCGAGCATATCTTCGGGACCGGCGGCGGGCGCATCGTCGGCGGCCTCATCTGCTTCGGCCTCATCTCGGCGATCATGGCCATGATGTGGATCGGCCCGCGCGTGACCATGGTCATGGGCGAGGACCTTTCCGCCCTCTCGTTCTTCGCCAAAAAGTCGGCGGCGGGCGTACCGGCGCGCGCGTTGCTGCTGCAGCTCGGGGTGGCGACGGTCCTGGTGCTGACACAGACGTTCGAGACGGTCCTGAAGTTCGTCCAGTTCAGCCTGCTGTCCTGCTCCCTGCTGGCGGTGGTCGGCGTCATCGTGCTGCGGATCACACAGCCCGGTCTTCAGCGTCCGTTCAAGGTTTGGGCGTATCCGTTAACCCCACTGGTGTTCGCCGTGGTGACGCTCTTCATCCTGGTCTATCTGGTGCGCGGCCAGCCCATGGAATCGCTGGCTGGTCTCGCACTGATGGCCACGGGGCTCATCGTCTATGCCCTGTCGTCACGGCGACCGCGCCCTCAAAGCTGAACGGAGCACGAAGTATATGCGTACGAGGTTGGCCGGTGTTACCCGGCGGTCGGCGTTGGTCGCGGCTGTGGCGCTGGTCGCCGGGCTGGCGTTCGAGGCGCCGGCGTCGGCCGAGGAGCTGAAGCCGAACGACATGGCCCGCTTCCTCGCCGGTCTGCCGCCGAGTGCCGGCTCGCCGGTCGCTGAAGCCGCACGCCAACCCACCTGGAAGCGCCATGCCGAGGCGATGGACTCCGCGTGGGCGGCGATCGAGAAGCGGCAGCTCTCCAAGATCCGGCCTTGGGCGGCGAGCGAGCTCACGAACCCGAGCCCGGTGCTCTACTACATGTTCAGCGGCCCCGACTTCCTTTACGCCGACGCGTTCTTCCCTTCGGCAACAACGTACGTGATGGCCGCTCTCGAACCATCGGGCCCGCTGCCGACGCTCGGCCGCCGCCGCGGCGAGATGCTGGGCTATGGCTTCGCGCAGCTCCGTTCGTCACTGAACTCGATCCTCAACTACAGCTTCTTCCGCACGCGCGAGATGCGCACGACGCTCGGCGAGAACGCGTTCAGCGGCACGCTGCCGATCCTCTACATTTTCCTCGCGCGCACGGGAAAGCAGATCGACGAGGTGACGTTCCACGACATCGACGAAGACGGCAAGCTGGTGGCGCCGGGAGAGGGACGCCCACGGGGCGCGGCGAACGTCGTCAAGATCCTCTTTGCCTCGCCCGATCTAAAACAGCGCACGCTGTACTACGTCCAGACCGATCTCTCGAACGGTGGCTGGCGTCGCAGCGGCTTCAAGGCCTTTTCCGATACGCTCGAGCACGGCGACGCGCTGATCAAGAGCGCATCGTATCTGCTGCATTCGGGTGGCTTCTCCGACGTGCGCGAGTACATCCTCAGCCGCTCGAAGCGCCTCCTCCAGGATGACTCCGGCATCCCCGTCACCTACTTCAAGGCTGACGAGTGGACGCTGCGTCCGTACGGCCGCTATCTCGGGCCGATCGCGCTCTTCCCCAGCAACTACCAGACGCGCCTCGCCGACCTGTTCCGCAAGGAGAAGGCGCCGCGGATCGATTTCGGTATCGGATACCGGTTCCGCGCCAACGAGTCGAACATCCTCGTCACCGACAAGATGGCAGTGCGCGCCGAGCGGTGACGCATTGCGTGCCGCAGCTTGCGCGCTAGTCTGGTCTCCCCGTGAAGGTTTGGATGGGAGCCCCGCATGACGACCGCGCTTGTCTGGCACGAGAAGATGATGTGGTTCGATTCCGGAACCTTCGCCGGGCCGATGCCGGTCGGCGGCTGGATCCAGCCGGGCGAGGCGTCGGAGAACCCCGAAGCCAAGCGGCGCATCAAGAACCTGCTCGACGCCACCGGCATGACCGCCCGCATGTCGGTGATCACGCCGACGCCCGCGAGCGATGATGACATCCTGCGCGTACACACCGCAGCATACCTTGCGAAGGTGAAGGCGCTGTCCGCGGCCTATGGCGGCCAACTCGGCCTTAGCGCTTTCATCGGCCCGGGCGGCTACGAGCTGGCGCTGCTGTCTGCCGGCGCCGCGATCGCCGCGACGGACGCGGTGATGTCTGGAAAGGTGAGCAACGCCTACGCTTTCACGCGGCCGCCCGGCCATCACGCCGAGCCCGACGGTGGCATGGGTTTCTGCGTCTTCGCCAACATCGCGATCGCGGCGCGCCATGCCCAGGCGCGTTATGGCATCAAGCGGATCGCGGTCGTCGACTGGGACGTCCATCATGGCAACGGCACACAAGCCTGTTTCTACGACGATCCAAATGTGCTCGCGATCTCGCTGCACCAAGACGGCAACTTCCCGCAGGGGCCGAGCGGCACGGTCGAGCAGATCGGATCGGGCGCCGGTGTTGGCACGACGATCAACCTGCCACTTCCGCCCGGCTCGGGCGCAGGGGCCTACCGCTGCGCCTTCGATCGCGTCGTGCTGCCCGCGCTCGATCGCTTCAAGCCTGAGCTGATCTTCGTCGCGTGCGGGCTTGATGCGGGCAACAATGACCCGCTCGGCCGCATGATGCTGATCCCGGAGGACTTCCGTTGGATGACTGCGACTGTGCGGAATGCCGCGGCGCGGCTGAGCGGCGGTCGCTTGGTGCTCGCACACGAGGGCGGCTACAGCGCCTACACCGCAGCATTCCTGGCGCTGCCGATCTTCGAGGAGCTGACGGGACTTCCGTCCGGCATCGAGAACCCGCTGACGCTTCGTCTCGCCAAGGCGCCGCCGAGCGTACTGCTACCGCATCAGGAAGCGGTCGTCGAAGCCGCGCGGAAGGTGGCAGGGCTGGGGCAGTAGTATTGGCTCTACGACGAGAATTCTTTGCACTTTGCCAAGAACAAGAGATCGAGAAATCAACCGATTTCTGCTTCAGGTTGCCTGACCGCAAAACAAGGATGGAATATTCATGCCCACGAACCTGCCGCACATTTCGTGAGCAGCGCCATGCGCTATCGGCGATTAATCTGAATATGAGGGATCATGTTCTTGGATAGCTGTCATATCATAGTTGAGGTCGACGCACTTCTGCTGCCAGAGGACGCACTGTGGGATCGCCTTGTACGGCTTCTACGGAACCAATCTTTTGGGGAGGAAGCGCCTGAGGGCACGATCCCATCGGTTCGCAATGACGTTCTGGCCTACCTGACCGAGCAGCACTCGAAAGGTCGACGGCTTTTCCTCGGGACCTTCGGAGATCGGGAGGAAGCTGTGGCAACCGCCGCACACTTTGACATCTTCGACGACGTTATCCAACTCGAGACAAACGACCTCCGGCGACATCCCAACGACGTTTCGGTGTCGGCGAGCGTCATCAAAAAGGGCAGCTTCGATTTCGTCGGAAGCAGCCACCCCGATGCTCCGATATGGCTCAAGGCGCGCTCAGTCATCATTGCAGGCGACAAGGAAATGGGGGCTGACCTCCAGTCGCGCGGCATTCGGATCGATAGATCCCTTACGATCTCACGTCCTGAACTAAGAGATTGGATATCTGCCCTCAGAGTGCATCAGTGGGCGAAAAATCTACTTATTTTCTTACCTTTGGTCGCATCACATCAGATATTCGAACTCAACAAACTGTTCAGCGCCGGCATTGCGTTTGTAGCTTTCAGTTTGTGCGTTTCGGCAACTTACATTTGGAACGACATTGCCGACCTGAAAACGGATCGGCAGCATCCAACAAAAAAGAGGCGCGCCCTCGCGAGTTGCCGCATATCCATCGCGGCGGGAGCATTGGCGTCGATCGGACTACTTGCGGCAGGTATGCTTATTTCGGCTATGGCGCTGCCGGCGACAGCGACGGCTACTTTTCTCGTCTACATCGCCGCAACGCTGCTTTACTCCGCCTATCTGAAACGCCAGCTCGCGCTCGACGTTGTCGCGCTGACATTGCTCTTTACCCTACGCGTTTTTATGGGCGGGATCGTGACATCGATCGAGATTTCGCCTTGGCTGTTCGCCTTCTCAACATTCTTCTTTTTGAGCCTTGCATTCGTTAAGCGATTTGTCGACTTGACGCGAATGTCATCTAAGCAGGATCAGAAGCTTGGCGGTCGCGGCTATGTTGCTCAGGACATCGGCCTCGTGAGTTCGATGGGCTCGTGTTCGGGTTTCATTTCCGTGGTCGTCCTTGCGCTGTACATAACCTCCCCCGGCGTTATGGAATTGTATTCCACTCCTGAGCTTCTCTGGATTCTGTGTCCCGCACTGCTTTACTGGATTGCTCGCGTCTGGTTTCTCGCGAATCGCGGGGAAATGGCCGATGATCCGGTGAGTTTTGCCCTGACCGATAGAGTGAGCCAGGGAGTGGCCGTGCTGGTATTGATCTCCGTCGCCACGGCCTCCTACATCTAGGCAGACGATTAGCGACCACCCAGACGAGGATTACGGTTGACCTCGTCGCCTAGCCTCACCCCGGAATACCCAGACGCTGGCCGCCGTACACATTTCGGCGTAGCGGCCCCCACCACGCCTCGTTGTCGAGATACCACTGAACGGTCTTGGAAATGCCGCCCGCGAAGTTCTCGCTTGGACGCCAGCCAAGTTCGCGCTCGAGCTTGCCAACATCAATCGCGTAGCGCCAATCATGGCCCGGCCGGTCGGTCACGAAGCGGATTAGTCGGGAATGCGGTGCCTCTGAAGGCCGGTGCTCGTCCAGTAGCGCGCACACCTGCTCCACCACGGCGAGATTGGTCTGCTCCGAACGGGCGCCGACGTTGTACCTTTCGCCCACTTTCCCCCGCGTCACGATCACCCACAGAGCACGGGCGTGATCCTCGACGTACAGCCAGTCGCGCACGTTCTGGCCGTCCCCGTAGACGGCCAGCGGCAGGCGATCCATGGCATTCAGGATCATGAGCGGGATGAGCTTCTCCGGAAACTGGCACGGACCGTAGTTGTTCGAGCAGTTGGAAATCAGACACGGTAGGCCGTAGGTCCGATTCCAGGCGGTGACCAAGTGGTCGGACGCGGCCTTGCTCGCCGAGTATGGTGAGCTTGGATTGTAGGGCGAGCGCTCGTGGAACAGTCCATGCGGTCCTAGCGACCCATAGACCTCGTCGGTCGAGACGTGGAGGAAGCGAAAGGCATCCGCCCGCTGCTTGTCGAGCGAGGACCAATACGTCCGCGCCGCTTCGAGGAGGACATGGGTGCCGTTGATGTTGGTCTGGATGAACTCATCCGAAGCCGTGATCGAGCGATCGACGTGGCTCTCGGCAGCGAGATGGACAATGGCGTCTGGCTGGAACCCCGACATGGCCGCATCCATGGCTGCGCGGTCGCATATATCGGCGTGCAGAAAGCCGTAGTTCGGCGCGTTGACGATGGATGCGAGGGAGCTGAGGTTTGCCGCGTATGTAAGCTTGTCGATGTTGAGGACGCGGGCGCCGATGTCGCCGACCAGATAGCGACACAGGGCCGATCCGATGAAGCCTGCGCCACCAGTCACAATGATGTTCATCTGTCTCTCGACGCGAGGCCCGCGTGGCGGTCCCTTGTTGGGCAGCATTTTCTCACGGAGGACGGGCGCTCCCCTTCGGGATGCGGGCGGACGGGCCACTGGACGCCGATTTTTGGTTCGATTGAGGTAGTTCCGCAATCATCTTTCTGATGCATGGTTTTCCATCGATCACGGCGGACGGCAAAAGGGCTCGGCTCGCTCCTCGAGCGCGCCTTCGCGGAAGTTAACGCCGGTCGTCGTGGCCCGCATCAATCTCCGCAATCAGTATACTGTCGAGATCCGCCATGGACTTAGCAATCGCGGCTTCCGCACCAGCCCAGGATTAATTTCGGAGGGAGCGACGGATACCTTGTGGCTCGCCCGTTCTATTCTTAGCGCAAGGTCCGTCGTAGATTGCTGCGCCCGACCAACGGGCCGACAGCCGTCTTATTTTGGCATGCCGCCGGCGCATTGAACCGAAAGTCTGGGCAAGAGAAAGCCATCTGATGCGAAGGTTACTGGTGATTGCCGCGGTGCTGTTGGCTGGCCTCGCGACCACTTGGTTTACCTACCCACCAGCACGCGAATGGCCGCTCCTGCAGCAGATCGCCCAGTACGTCGGCGCTTCCGGCAGCGAAAAGGCGGGCGCCACGAATTCCAAGGCCGTTCCATCGGACAAGCAGGGCGGCCGGCCGCGAGGCGGCACGGTACCGGTTGCCGCCGCCACTGCCGAGACCGCCGAGATGCCGATCATTCTCTCGGCGCCCGGTACGGTCGAGCCGTTCGCCACCGTCGAGGTCAAACCGCGGGTCGACGGCCAGATCTCCGAGGTCGCATTCACCGAAGGTCAAGAGGTGAAGGCGGGGGACATCCTGTTCCGCCTCGACGACCGCCTGATCAAGGCGCAGATGCGCCAGGCCGAAGCCAACATCAATCGCGACCGCGCAGCTCTCACCGACGCGGAGGCGATCCTCAAGCGCCGCGAGACGCTGGTCACTAAGAATATCGTCTCCGAGCAATCGACCGAGACGCAGCGCAGCGCCGTAGAGGTACTGAAGGCCTCGATCGCCGCCGGCGAAGCGCAGCTCGAGGCGTGGCGGACCCAGCTCGACTATCTCACCATCCGGGCGCCGATCGCTGGACGCACGGGATCGGTAAAAACGAAGATCGGCGCCAATGTCCGCTCGTCCGATGGGGCGCCCGCCCTCGTTGTCATCAACCAGACGCGGCCGATCACGGTCTCCTTCTCGGTGCCGCAGGTGGAACTCGCAACGCTGCGTCGCGCGCTCGCGTCGCGATCGGAGGCGAGGGTCCGCGCCGCCGGTGAGACGCCGATCGAAGCGACAGGAAAGGTCGTCTTCATCGACAATCAAGTCGACCGCCAGACGGGCACGCTGCTCGGCAAGATCGAAGTGCCGAACGAGAACGAGGCGCTGTGGCCGGGTCTCGCTGTCGATGTCGACCTCGTCGTGGAGCGCCGGCCCGGCTATGTGTCGGTGCCGTCGAGCGCGGTGCTGCCGTCGCAATCGGGAATGCTCGCGTGGGTCATCAACGAGCAGGGCACGGTGACGCCGCGCCCCGTCAGGCTCGCCCGCGTCATCGGGCCAACCGCCTATGTCGCCGACGGCCTCTCTTCGGGCGAGGTTGTCGTCATCGATGGCCAGCTCAGGCTCTCGCCCGGCGCGCGGGTCATGATCCGCGATCCCGGCCAGAGGCCTCCCAATGCTCCGGCCAAGGGTTCTGGCCCCGCCTCGACCGATGGCCCTGCCAAACAGAAGCCCGAAGGCGGAACTGCCCGCACCTCGGGCGGGCGTACGTGACACCGCAGTGCCTCGCCGGACCGAGTGTCCGGTGCGTCATATCTGGGACTGACCGCAAGGGGTGATCGATGAAGATCTCAGAGCTGTGCATCCGTCGTCCAGTGATGACGCTGCTGCTGATGGCCTCGATCATGATGACCGGGCTGTTTGCCTACCGACAGCTCCCCATTGCCGCCATCCCGCGCATCGACGTGCCGACGATCACGGTCTCGGCCCGTCTACCCGGCGCCAGCCCGGATACGATGGCGGTGTCCGTCGCCGCCCCGCTGGAACGACAGTTTGCATCGATTGCCGGCATCTCCAACATCACCTCGTCGAGCGTCGAAGGCGCGACCACGGTCACACTTGAGTTCGCCCTCGATCGCAACATCGACGCCGCAGCGCTCGACGTGCAGTCCGCAATCTCGGTCGCAACTCGCCGTCTGCCCGCCGATCTCGAAGCGCCTCCTTCGTTCCGCAAGGTCAATCCGGCCGACAGCCCGGTCATCTTCCTCGCGCTGACCTCGGAGACGACGCCGACGTCCGAGATCAACGAGTTCGCCGAGACGGTGATGCTGCCGCGCCTGTCGACGATATCTGGCGTTGGCGAGGTCACGATCAACGGCGCTCAGAAGCGCGCGGTTCGCATCCGCTACGATTTCGACGCCCTCGCCTCGCGCGGCATCTCGGTCGAGGAATTGCGCGTCGCGGTCGCAGGATTGGCTGGCGTCGGTCCGCTCGGCTCAATCCGCACCGATCGTCAGGTCTACGTTCTCGAGAACCGCACCGCCCAGCCGACCGCTACCTACTTCAAACCGCTGCCGATTGCCTGGCGCAATGGCGCGCCCGTGCGGCTCGGCGACGTCGCGGACGTTGCAGATTCGGTCGAGGACGAGCAGGCCTACGCCGAGCTGAGCGGCACGCGCTCGATCATCATCTCGGTTCGCCGCCAGCCGGATGCCAACACGGTGCAGGTCACCGACCAGATCCGCGAGCTGGTGCCGCGTTTCCAGGCCGACATGCCGCCGGCGATCAAGCTCAGCATCCTGTCCGACCGCTCGGAATCGATCCGTGAATCCGTTCACGATGTCCAGCTCACGCTGATCATCACCGCGGTGCTCGTCGTGCTCGTCATCCTCGCGTTCCTGCGCACGTGGAGGGCGACGATCATTCCCGCGTTCGCGCTGCCGCTGTCGATCATCGGTACCTTCGGCGGCATGTACCTGTTCGGCTTCTCGCTCGACAACGTCACGCTGCTCGCACTGACGCTTGCGCTCGGATTCGTCGTCGACGACGCGATTATCGTACTCGAGAACATCGTCCGCTACGTCGAGGAGGGCATGGCGCCTTTCGAGGCGGCGATCAAAGGTTCGAAGGAGATCGGCTTTACGGTCCTCTCGATCACGCTGTCGCTGGTCGCGGTGTTCATCCCGATCCTGCTGATGGGCGGCGTTGTCGGCCGCTTCTTCTTCTCGTTCGCCGTCACGATCAGCATCGCCATCATGTTCTCGGGATTCATCGCCCTTACGCTCACGCCGATGCTGTGCGCTCGGATGCTGAGCCACGCGTCGGTGCATCAAGCGGACCCGGGCTTCCTGTCGCGCGCCTTCGAGGCCGGCTACGGTGCCATGGCGTCGGCATATCGCCGCAGTCTCGAGTGGACGCTGAAGCGGCGCGGTCTGATGCTGCTGCTCACGCTCGGCACCATGGTGGCGACCGTCTGGGCGTTGGGAGCGGTCAAAAAGGGGTTCCTGCCGACCGAGGACACGAGCATCATCATCGTGCGCACGGAGGCGCAATCCGACATCTCTTTCCCCGCCATGCTGGAGCGCCAGCGCCGCGTCGCCGAGGCCGTCCAATCCGACCCCGACGTGCTCTATGTCAACTCGCAGGTCGCGACCACGGTCTTCAATCCCACGATCAATCGAGGTTCGATCTTCGTCCAGCTCAAGCCGCGCCACGAGCGCGCCGGCCGCGCCACCATCACCGACGTGCAGCATCGCCTGCGCGGCAAGGTCGTAGGTATCGTCGGTATCCGCGCCTTCCCGGTACCGCTGCAGAACCTGCGCATCGGCAGTCGCGCCGGCGCCGCCGCCTACCAGTACACGCTATCGGGCGTCGATCGCGAGCAACTCTATGAGGGTGCGGGCCGGCTCACCGAGCGGCTCAAGGTGACGCCCGGCTTCGCCGACGTGACGAGCGACCTCGAGCTCGGCGCCCGCCAGGTGAAGATCGACGTCGACCGCGACGCACTCGCCCGCTACGGCGTCACCATGGAAACACTGCGCTCGACGCTGTACTCGACGTTCGGCACGCGCAAGATCGCAACCGTCTTCACGGCGGCGAACGACTACGCTGTCATCGTCGAGGCCGACAAGCGCTACCAGCTCGACCCGAGCGTCCTCAACCGCGTGTATCTGCGCGCCTCGAGCGGTCAGCTCGTCCGTTTTGATGCGCTGGCGCGCGTCACCCTCGGCTCGGGGCCGATCTCGGTGGCCCGTCAGGCTCAGCTACCCGCCGTCACGGTCACGTTCAACCTCGCGCCCGGCTTCACGCTCGGCGAGGCTGTCGCGCGCATGGCCGAGGTCGAGCGTGACGTCAACATGCCGGCCGGCATCAGCGGTCAGTTCGCCGGAACGGCGCAGATCTTCCAGGAGAGCTTCCGCAACCAGCCGATCCTGATCATGGCCGCGATCCTGACGATCTACATCGTGCTCGGGATCCTCTACGAGAGCTTCATCCACCCGATCACCATCCTGTCGGGACTGCCCTCGGCCAGTCTGGGCGCGCTGCTGACGCTGATCCTGTTCGACACCGAGCTGACGATCATCGCGATGATCGGCATCATCCTGCTGATCGGCATCGTCAAGAAGAACGCCATCATGATGGTCGACTTCGCGATCGAGGCGCGCGCGCGGGGCGCATCACCCGAGGAGGCGATCCGCGAGGCGTGCCTTCTGCGCTTCCGGCCGATCATGATGACGACGATGGCGGCGCTGTTCGGCGTGCTGCCGATCGCTGTCGGATGGGGCGCCGGCGCGGAGCTGCGCCAGCCGCTCGGGCTCGCGGTCGTCGGCGGGCTGGCGGTATCGCAGCTGCTGACGCTGTACATCACGCCGGCGGTCTACATGCTGCTCGAGGAATTCGGCACCAGGATGGGCGCCGGCCGTCGCGAGGCGGTGCCGGCAGGCAACACCGAGGGGGCGATACCTGTGTCGGCGCGGACAGCAGAGAAGTAATTTAGCAGCTCCGTCCGCTCAGCGGGCCACGGAGGTCGAGATCGTATCGTCGATGAACTTAGTCAGCCGCCCAACATAGCGATCGAGGCTCATCTCGCGCTCGATCAAGAGCTGGGCATTGGCGCCGAGTCGCTCAGCTTCGTCCGGCTCGGCAAGAAGCCGTACTATGGCTTCGCGCAGCGCCGTAGCATCACCCGCTGCCACATAACGCCCATTCTCACCTTCGGCGACGACATCCGTTTGACCTGGGACGCGCGAGCAAATGACCGGCTTCGCCATCGCCATTGCCTCCAGCATCGCGGTGACACCCGCTTGAAAGTTTACATTCTCCAGAGGCATGACAAGGAAACGACTGTCGGCATAGAGCTGTCGCAAATCGTGCTGCGTGAATTTTTTTACAGTTACGTTGGTCGGAATGCTGTGTTCCGAGGTATTGTCCTCACGTTTCGACCATGGTGAAGCGGCAGCAATGACGACATGCACATTAAGCCCTTCGACCGCCCGCATGAGCGTGGGATAGTCTCGTCGCTCCAGGCCGACAGCGCATATCTGTGGCGGCCCATATAGACGAGGCGTGACGCGCGCGGGCGCGAAGAACCGATCGTCAACCATGAAAGGTGTCCAAAGGACCCGATCACTTCCCAAGTCCCAGCGTTGCTCGATGTACCGCTGCTGCCATGTGCTGTACGTAATGAATCGGTCGATGCAGGATTGCACACGCAGCCGGTCGAGGAAGAAGGCCTTCTTCGGCTCGGAAATGACGTGCACAATCATTAAATGGCGCGGACGCCGCCCAGGCGTAATCTTGAGGAATGCCGCCAGAGGGAGGCCGATCTGCTCGCCATCTGTGAAGATTGCGTCATAGCGCTCGCGCATTTTCCAGCACGCATATGCGAGCATGAGGTTGGGGCCGCCGACGTGTTCCAGCGTCGCTCCCAGACGTCCAGTTACGACACGTGCCGCGGCATAGTCCAGGATATCCGCGTCGACGCCGCGCGCGAGTTCCAGATAGTCAGCTCGGGGACGCTCTCCCCGTGCGATCTGTTCCCGGACATCCGCTGCGATAACCCCGGAAACGGTCAGCAAAGTACGCTTGGTCATCAGGTGATCTCTCGTGCGGTGTGCAACCGTGCGTAAACCAACTAGCGTCTCGTCAATGCACGCGCCACTGGCCCATAGAGAGCGTTAAGTAGACTTTGAAACTGATGCCTAGATTATTATCGCTACGCTAGTTGGTCTTCTGCCGAGAGTTAACTCGCCCTAGTCGTGCAAACTGTAAACTCGGCACTATGGCAACGAAAACTGGCTATCTGTGGGCCATCGCGCGCGATGACCGACCATGGGGTGGCGCCGATCCGC